>Ga0208457_1000443_pt1 | contig 41642 bp, 26 predicted proteins | sample June2015DPH_10_1_FD_185513 | JGI IMG/M metagenome (GOLD analysis project Ga0208457, IMG submission 185513) | Peatland microbial communities from SPRUCE experiment site at the Marcell Experimental Forest, Minnesota, USA - June2015DPH_10_150... | ecosystem: Environmental > Terrestrial > Soil >... | reverse complement strand
GAAATATTGAGGGCTGGGATTGGGAAATCGGCGAAGGCGTCACCCCGAATCGCTATTACCCCAACTACCAGGGCCGCTGGCTCTCCCCCGACCCCCTCGCCGGCAACATCTCGAACCCCCAGTCGCTGAATCGCTATGCGTATGTGCTCAATAACCCGACGACGCTGATTGACCCGACGGGGTTGGATTGCAAGCCGGGCACGGCAAACTGTCACCGTCCACCCCCTTGCAACGGTATGGTGTGCGCTGACCAGTACTACGGTGGCTCTTTCTTCGAGGGCGCCACCTCCACGTTCTTTGCGATCTGCCTCAAAAATGGGATTTTGGGTTATTGTAATCAGGGCGCGCTCGCCTCGTTCTCGGCAGGCGGGAATGACGAGTTCGACGCCATCGCAGGGGCGCCCGGGACCTCGTTTACCCCTGCCGGCCAGACGCAGATTGGGTCGAACGGCAGGACCTCCACGGGGACAGGCTCTGCGGGCTTTGATGCAGGCGCGTGGATGCAAGCTGAGGGCTATATTGATTACCAAAACTCACAGAAGCCCAACAGTGCTCCGACAACGGGGTACGGCACCATCCTGGTTTACAACTTTGCTGAAGGCGGTGGGAATGGGACCTTCAACGAACTACTTTCGCCCATGAAGCACACTAACTTCCTCTCGATGATCTACAACGTGGGCCCGGACCAAAAAACGACCTTCGGCTATCAAGGGAGCATCAACACGTTTAACTGGTCGGGAGTGACGATCAGCACGAGCGGGGGAGCGGTTGTCATCACAGTGGTAACCCCGTATCAGATGGCGCACCCGGATCCAAACGCGCCACTCCCGCCGACTTTTTATTTCCCGGCTCCTTGACTTCCATGCGACCGGGAAGGCAACTCTTCGCGGGTGGCGACGCAGGCGACTTCTAGCTCACGGAACCGGCGGGGGCCAGCATCAATGTTTGCTGGCTTCGGGCCGGGGGGTAAATATGACAGGCAACAACCGCAAAACGTCCATCAAGCGCCGCCATGGGCTGGCGCGTGCTGCGCATGTTTTGGTCCTCGTTCTTCTGGTTTCGGCGGGGAGCGCCGGCCTTGGCCAGCAGTCCCCCTGCACTGTATCGGTAAACGTGCTGACGCCCGACTTGTCTTCCTTTCCCAAGGCTGACGCCGATCGCGCCCTTGGTGCTTGGAAGGAATTCCGCGGTTGGGAGAGGCCGACCCGGGGCTGGGACGCCCCAGACTTTGTGACGTTGGGTTTTGTCATAGTGCCTTTTTGGACCGTAGAGAGGGGTTTGCCAGCGGGGGCCTTCCTTGCGCGCGACAAAAAGCGTCCTGTATCAATAGAGTCCGTCGGAATCGACCGCGGACCCCGCCGCATTGCCTTCATCGCAGACAACGGGAAGGAGATGGTTGCATACGGACGAAAGGTCGAAACAGCGGTAATGGCGGAAATCCTCTCGAAGGCACGGGCGGAAGACTCCTTTGCCCTGCTGACGGTCCGCGGCCCGCGTGTTGCGCTCCGTTTCGGTTCGAGCCGGGAGTCGGTTCAAGCGGCGGCTGACACACTGGCTAATCCTCCGCAGGGTAAACCCGACAAGGAGAGTGCTCTTGAGGGCATACTGGAGGCTGCCTCGTGGCTCCAGCCGCCACAACCCGGTGATTCCATCATTCTCATCAGTGTTCTCACGGACAGCAAGCACAATGCCAGCTTTACCAAAGTTCGCAGGGCCGTGGCGACCGGACGAGTCCGTGTGTTTGACATCCCGCTTGGGGGGAACGTTCCGCCTCCTCTTTTTATCCCGGACGAGGGCGGGGACAACTCCCCAAGGGACATGTACGCATTGGTCAGAGCTAGTGGCGGCGTGCAGCTCGAATCCCGATCGTTGGAGCAACTGAGAGATAACGCGGAGCAGATGTATAACGCAATCGCCGAGTATTACGTGCTGCAGGTCAGCTCGATCGGTCCTCACCTTAACATCAGCCTGTCCCCGGAATTTCAGAAGCGGCTGCCGATGGTGATGTTCTTGTACCCCTGGAATCTACCGCCGTGCTCCAGACAGTCAACAACCAAGCGGGTAGCGCAGAGTCTCTGCCGTTGAGACTCTGCGGCTTGCACGGGTGAAATCAGGCGTATAATCCGCCTTCATGTCTCGCTTGCGGCGCTTGGTATTATCCGACCGATTTTTCTTTGTGACCTGCCGCCTCATCCGTAGGCGGCAGCTCCTCGGCCAGGCCGAATTTGCCTGCCTGGCTCGGGTGATTGCGGAGCGCCGCCGGAAACACGGCTTTCTTTTCACCGCGTGGGTTTCCCTGCCTGACCACTGGCATGCCATTCTACTTCCGCGCCACCCGCTCACCATCTCCGAGGTGATGGAGTCGATCAAGGTGGGCTCGACCCTGCGCATCAATGCCCGGCGGAACGAATCGGGTCTGTTGTGGCAGCCCCGGTTTTTTGATCGTGCCTTGCGCACGGTGAATGAATATAACGAGAAGGTGCAGTATATTCACCTGAACCCGGTGAAGGCGGGGTTGGCGCGCCGTCCGGAAGACTGGCCTTGGTCAAGCATTCACGATTACACGGAGAGCGTCCAACGCCCGCCGGCGACCCCGAGCGGTCTCGCGATTGACGGCGTGCTGTTGCCCGCCGATGGCCGCACGCGAATATGAGGAAAGGCCGCAGAGTCTCAAAGGCAGAGACTCTGCGCTACCCGCTCTCAAGACCCCAGTTGTAGCGCCAGTCGGTACTGGTGTCATTTGCGAGACGCGGGCGCTCCCAGGTGCAGTCATTCCCGCGCAAGCGGGAATCTACTCCGCCAGCCATGGGAAATGCGCCGCCGACGGACTGGATTCCCGCTCCCCGCCTTCGCGGGGACAAGCTTCGCGGGAATGACGAGTGTTTCGAAAGGGATCCCATTCCAAATGACCCCAGCACCCGCCAGTCGGAGCCTGCGCTGACACAGGAAGCAACTGGCGGCTTCGAATTCTCAACAACGCTCATCGAGCGGCGCTGCACAGGCTGCGGGAAAACCCGCCCCCGACGAGGGAGCGGCGATTTCACATCGCCACATGTCCTGTTTTTTCAACGCCAGCATGGCGACGTAAAGTCGCTGCTACATGTTTTTCCACAGCCTGTACAGTCGGCGACGCCAAGTTTTGAGACAGCCTCCTATTCCTTGGCTTCCGGACTCACCCCGTCGCAAGGCTGGACGTGCCAGATCTCGGAGGCGTATTCCTTGATGGTACGGTCGGAGGAGAACTTTCCGGCCCGCGCCACATTCAGGATCGCCTTGCGGTCCCAGCCGTCCACGTCGCGATAGGCGGCATCGACGCGTTCCTGGGTTTGAATGTAGTCCCGCAGGTCGGCCAGGAGCATGTAGGGGTCGCGACCCTCCAGAAGGGAGTGCATCAGGGGTCGGAAGATGCCGGGTTCCAACATGCTGAAGAAATCCTGATTGATCAGCGTAATCGCCCGCCGAATCTCTGCGTCGCGGTTAAAGATATCCCAGGGATTGTAGGAGGCGCGCCGTTGCTCGACTTCCGCCGCCTTCAGACCGAAGATGAAGATATTCTCTTTCCCCACCTCTTCCAGGATCTCCACATTCGCCCCATCGAGGGTTCCAATCGTCACCGCCCCGTTCAGTTGCATTTTCATGTTGCCGGTCCCGGAGGCTTCCGTTCCGGCCAGGGAGATCTGTTCGCTGAGGTCCGCCGCCGGGATGATCCTCTCCGCCAATGACACCCGGTAATTCGGCAGGAACACGACCTTCATCTTCCCGGAAACCTGCGGGTCCCGGTTGATAACTTCCGCGACTTGGTGGATCAACTTGATGATTAGCTTGGCCGTGAGATAGCCGGGGGCAGCCTTGGCTCCAAAGATGAACGTGCGCGGCACCACGTCCAGGGCCGGTTTTTTCTTCAGGCGGTCATAGAGCACAATGATGTAGAGAACCAGCAGCAACTGGCGCTTGTATTCGTGCAGCCGTTTGACCTGGACATCAAACAGGGAGTCAGGAGAAACGACGATCCCCGTCTCGTGGGCGATTTGCTGAGCCAGGATCTCCTTGTTGCGCTTCTTGGCAGCACGGAATTTTTGCCGGAAGGCCGCATCCTCAGCGTACGGCTCCAAGTTCCTGAGCTGGTCCAGATCGGTAATCCATTGGTCACCGATGGCCTCCGTGATCAGCCGGGCGAGAAGTGGATTGGCCTTGAGCAGCCAGCGCCGCGGGGTGATACCGTTCGTCTTGTTGTTGAATTTCGACGGCCAGAATTCGAAGAAATCCTTGAGCACCCGTTGCTTGAGGAGCTGGGTGTGGAGTTTCGCGACGCCGTTGACCGAACAGGAGCCCACGATGGCCAAGTTGGCCATGCGAACGTATTTCTCCCCGCTCTCTTCAATGATGCTCATGCGACGCAAGCGCTCCCCGTCCAGGGGATAGCGCGTGGCCACCTCGCGCATGAAGCGGGCATTAATTTCGTAGATGATTTGCAGGTGCCGCGGGAGCAGCCGCCCGAACATCTTAACCGGCCATTTCTCCATAGCCTCCGGCAGAATGGTGTGATTGGTGTAACCGGTCGTTGCGGTGGTGATTCGCCACGCCTGTTCCCATCCCAGGCCTTCCCGATCGATCAGCAGGCGCATCAATTCCGGGATGACCAGCGCGGGGTGAGTGTCATTGAGCTGGATAAAAGCCTTGCTCGGAAACGCCTCCCAAGAGTTTCCGTCGGATTTGAAGCGCCGGAGAATATCCTGAATTGAACACGAGACAAAGAAATACTGCTGTTTGAGGCGGAGTTCTTTCCCTTCGAACACATTGTCATTCGGGTAGAGAACTTTGGTCAGATTCTCCGCCAGAACTTTGTTGGCCACCGCCTCGACATACGACCCGCGATTGAAATCATCCAGGTCGAACTCTTCCGCCGCCTTGGCCGACCAGAGCCGGAGGGTGTTAACCGAGTGTCCGCCATACCCAACCACCGGGAGGTCGTAGGGCATGCCCACGACGGTTCTCGTATCCACCCAGTGCCATTCGGTGCCCTGGGGGCCCGGACGGGTTTCGATGCGACCCTCGAACTGGACCGGGAAGGAAAACTCCGGATGGGCGATTTCCCAGGGATAACCGAGCTTCAGCCAATCATCCGGCACCTCAACCTGATAGCCGTTCAATATGCGCTGGTTGAAGATACCGAAGTCATAGCGCAAGCCGTAGCCCACCGCAGGAAGGTTGAGGGTAGCCATCGAATCCAGAAAGCAGGCAGCCAGGCGGCCCAATCCACCATTGCCAAGCCCCGCATCGACTTCCTGGTCGCGCAGATCATCCCAGTGGAGTCCGACCTCCAGGAGGGCCTGGCAGCAGGCATCTTCCAACTGCAGGTTGAGCACGTTGGTCCCCAGCAGGCGGCCGATCAGGAACTCCAGAGACAGGTAGTAGATCCGCTTGACGTTGCGCTTGTGGTGCGTCTGTTGCGTGGCAATCCAGCGCTCCACCAGGCGGTCGCGGACAGCGAGGGCAATGGCATAATAACGGTCCCGCTGGGTGGCGGTGTAGCGATCCTTGGCGAGCGTCCGGCGGAGGTGATGCTCGAAGTCGCGCAGCAGCTCCCTTGATGGGCTTTCCGTCCCGCCGCCCCCAGCAGCACTACGGTCGATTTTTGCTTCGGGTTCCATGCTTCCCCTCCCTGACACAGGCGTTAAAATACGCTGGCTTTTGAAGTTCTTGAGCCCCCCAGGGGCGGAATAATGTCGCCCCTATCGGGGCTTGAACCTGTCGCGTCGCTCCCCTATTCTAGCGCCTATACCCGCCCTCCCTGCTTCCGTCTTGACCAAACTTCCACGACCCTGGGCACTATGTCTCACCAGCCGCTGGAGTTACATATCAGGGCTGGGAAGCTGTGAGAGCACAAAACAGCCTCACGCCGGGGCCGGTCTTTTCCAGCTTCTTGCGCACGCGGCCCTGGACCGGCGCTCCTCATGGGAGCATTGGACCCCAGGCTCAAAGCCCGGCAATGCTTCAACCCCTTCTGAGACACGGCGCGGGTGGATCGGGTTTGTGCACGCCCAGCAATTTGTTTAAGGACGCTTTGAAGCACCTCGGATGATCCCGGTCAACGGCCGCAAGTTATTGATCTGCTGTCCGAGCTCCTCGAAATTGCGATTGGCTAAAGAGTCTGTGTGAAAACCCTGGAACGCGACGGTTTTGGTAGCGGCGGGCTTCAGCCCGGCATCGCGCCTTCAACAACGTATGCCCGCCTGAAGGCGGCCTCTACGTATGCTGGCCGGGTTTTCACACAGACTCTAAAGCCCCCAGTAATGGTTCTTCAACAAACTGCTGAAGCGACTTCACGGGGTGACGGAATTCCCGCCGGCCTCACCTGCCACCTGCAGTGCTCTGGCAATGAGCGCACGCCCTTCGACCTGAATCTGGCGTAAGTGCCCCTCCCCTTTGCTGCTCTCGGCATAGAACTTGTAAACTTCCTCGGTGCCGGAGGGCCGCGCCGCGAACCAAGCGTGTTCGGTTACCACCTTGAGCCCCCCAATGGAGGCCCCGTTTCCGGGAGCGTCGGTGAGCTTGGCGATAATCCTCTCACCGGCGACTTCTGTGTCCCGGACCTGGCTGGGCGCGAGCCTCCCCAGCGCCGCCTTTTCTTCCACGGTCGCGGGCGTATCGGTGCGCTCATAAACCATCTCGCCGAATTCACTCGTCAGCGCCCGATAACGCTCCGCCGGGTCGCGTCCCGTCCTGGCTGTTATTTCGGCTGCCAGGAGGCCCAAGATGAGGCCATCTTTGTCGGTGGTCCAAACCCTTCCGTCGAAGCGGAGAAACGATGCGCCGGCGCTCTCCTCACCCCCAAATCCCAAATCCCCACCGAGCAGACCCTCGACAAACCACTTAAAGCCGACCGGGACCTCGACAAGCTTCCGCCCCAGGCGCAGGGCGATGCGATCAATCAGGCTGCTGCTTACCACCGTCTTGCCGACCGCCGCCGAGGGAGACCAGCCGCCCCGGCTCGGGAAGAGATAATCAATCGCCACCGCGAGGTAATGGTTCGGATTCATGAGCCCACCCCCGCGCGTCACAATTCCATGCCGATCGTGGTCTGTATCATTGGCGAAGGCCACGTCGAAACTATCCTTCCGCGCGATAAGGCTGGCCATCGCGAACCGGGAGGAGCAGTCCATGCGAATCCTGCCATCCCAGTCGAGGGTCATGAAACGAAATGTCGGGTCAACCACGTCATTGACCACGGTCAGGTCAAGCTGGTAGCGGTCACGAATAGGTCCCCAGTAAGCGACGCCCGCTCCCCCCAGGGGGTCAACGCCAATTCTGATGCCGGCACTTCGTATGGCCGCGAGGTCAACCACGGCCTCCAGGTCATTCACATACGCCGTGACGTAATCGTGAAGGTGTGTAGTGTCCGCCGAGCGGGCTCGGGAGTACGGCACGCGCCGCACTCCCCGGAGGTTATCGACTAGAAGTTGGTTCGCCCGCTCCTCAATCCACTGCGTGGTGCTCGTGTCGGCTGGCCCGCCGTGGGGAGGGTTGTACTTGAACCCCCCGTCCTCGGGAGGGTTGTGGGAAGGCGTAATCACAATGCCGTCGGCGAGCGAGGCGGAACGCCCGCGATTGTGATTCAGAATGGCATGCGAAACGGCCGGCGTGGGGGTGAACCCACCCTGAGCGTCCACCATCACGTGCACCTGATTCGCAGCGAGGACTTCGAGGGCGGTTACGAGCCCGCACTCCGAAAGGGCATGCGTATCCTTCCCCATGAAGAGCGGACCTTCGATTTTCTGCTGCTTCCGGTATTCGCAAATGGCCTGGGAGATCGCCAGAATGTGGGCTTCGTTGAAGCTGCACCTCAGCGCTGACCCTCGGTGGCCAGAGGTGCCAAACTCTACGCGCTGCTCCCTTACCGCCGGGTCGGGTTGCTCCGTGTAGTAAGCTGTAATCAGCTTGGGGACATTCACCAAATCACTTGCCTCGGCCACTTTGCCGGCCCTGGGATTCACTGGCACGGGTAAACCTCCCTCGCTCGCGGGCACCCCCTCACCCGTCCCGACATGTCGGGACACCCTCTCCCGCAGCGGGGAGAGGGCTGGAATACCGTGAACGCGAGCGATTTGCAGTCCTCACCCCAGCGGTGAAGGTGGACGCCGTAGCGGGCCCGGTGAGGGGTCACGGATCGCCAGTCCGAGGTGAAACCTCGCGAGGTTTGAAGAATCCCGCGAGGTTGCCGTCGAGATCGCCGGCGCGCATCGCTCCCTGCTGGCAATGATGGAGACCTGCTACCTTCCGAGGAACATGACGTGAACGTATATTCCCAGCCTGACGTTAAAAGCCAGGTACCAACCCACATGGTCCGGATCGTTATAGATCACCACTTGGTCCTGGTCCCATAGCCAGTCGTCGCAGTAGCCATACTCATAGGGTGCCACACTGAAATAGTACCCTCCAAACCAAAAACGGTCCCGGCCTCCACCCACCAGTCGATAGATGTGGCCGCGGCCAAAGCCGGCGGTAAAGCGCCCATGCTCCCAAGGATGGTCGAGGTGGTAGTTGACGTCTGCACGGCCGGAATCATGTCCGACCCATTTGCCGTCGGGGTGAACGTGAGGAGCGTTGGGATGCCCTTCCGCGTCCCGGTAGTCACGGGTCTGGGGAGCGGCGTGGGGTGGGTTCTTCACCTTCGCCGGACCGTGCGCCGGTACATACGCTTTGGTTTGCTTGCCACCCCCGGGTTCTTCGCCCTTTTTCTCAGGGTGTTGGGCAAATGCCGGGACTGACAGCACCAACGTAGCTGCAAGAATCAAACCGAATCTGGTCATGTTCGCCTCCTATCAAGCCGGAATTTTTCATTATCGACCACTGGCCCAACCGATAACATACACCTGAGCGCCGGTGCTCGCAATTGTCAGTGGGTTCGGAAGTACCGGTTAAACAGGTTGCGGAAAAACTCGTAGGCCGTGTCATTCTGAGCGTAGCGAAGAATCTCTGCATTTGTAGAATCAGGCAAATGCAGAGATCCTTCCTTCGTTTCACTCAGGACCGCCTGTGGCTCTTCAGGATGACAGTCTTGGCGGTTTTTCCGCAGGCTGTAAAGTGGGAATGTGGGATCAAGTCTCATTATATCGAGGCTGGGCGGTGTTCTGATCTTTCCGCTGAGCCTTCCTGAAATCCTCCCGGGTGCCCTTTGGCTCGATGACCCCAGGGCCCCAAAACCCTGCCGCGAGGTTATGGTCTTAGCCCGGATTTCTCACTCCGGGTTTGGAAGGGCGGGGCTTCAGTCCCGCCCTTCCGGCAGTCCCGCAAAAGCGTTCCAGCGTGGTGAGAAATCCGCGTTAGCTTCTGATCATAAACCCAGTTTGCGCGGGACGCACTGTGAGGTAGACTCTCCAGGGTGCTCAGGCAGGGCAGAAGCCAGGACGCCTGATTCCTCGCCCAGGCCGGGCGCAAGGGAGGCAGTATGTGGGCAGGGAGAAGCCCAAAGACCATGCGAGCGCAGACCTTCACCACCCTGTGCATCACCGTACTTCTCGCCTCAGGTGCGGCAGGCGGGCAGACACCGGAAAAGCTTTCCCGCTCTTCCCTGCCTCAAGATTCAGCAGCCAATGAGGTCGTGCGAGCGGCCATGGGGGCTCTCCACAAAGGTGACTTTGCGGCGGCTATCCCCGCCCTGGAGAAGCTCACGGCGATGGCCCCGGACGTGGCGGAGTATCAGGCCGACCTGGGCATGGCCTACTATTTCACGGGCCGCCCGCGCCAGGCTGTTGCGCCCTGCCGCAAGGCCCTCCAGTTGAAACCCTCGCTTACTTCCGCGCGCTACTTCCTGGGGGCCAGCCTGGCCGAGAGCGGAGACTGCCAAGCCGCGCTGCCGTATATCGAAAAGGATTATCCGGGTATCCGCGATCCGCAACTCCGCCGCCTCGTGGGGCTGGACGGCGCGCGCTGCGCGATGACGGTTAACGAGCCTTACCGCGCCATCAACTTTCTCGAACGGCTGAGCCGTGATTTTCCCAATGACCCGGACGTGCTTTACCTCAGCACGCACGTTTTTTCGGAGCTCTCCACGCACGCCTCGCAGCAATTGTTGCAATTCGTGCCCGGCTCCTACCAGGCGCATCAGATCAACGCCGAGGTTCTGGAAACCCAGGGGAAGCTCCCCGACGCCATCGCGGAATACCGTAAGGTTCTCGCCATGGACCCGGGCCTGGTGGGAATTCACTTTCGCCTCGGCCGATTGCTGCTGGCCGGCGAGCGCGATTCCGCCACACTGGAAGCGGCTCGGAGGGAATTTGACGCAGAGTTGCAGACTACCCCTTCCGATCCCGCCTCCGAATACGAACTGGGGGAGATGGCGCGGGCAGCTCGCGTCTGGAACGACGCTCTCGAGCACTTTGGGCGCGCCCTGCGCAGCGAGCCTGATTTCCCGGCGGCGCTCATCGGACTGGGCAAGTCGCTGGTTTCCGCGGGCCGAGCCCCCGAGGCGGTCGAGCCGCTGGAAAAAGCTGTGCGGCTCGAGCCAGACAACCTGGTTGCACACTATCAGTTGTCGTTCGCTTACCGGCGCGTGGAGCGCGAAACGGAAGCTCAGAAGGAACTCGCGCTCTACCGGGAGCTGCATGAAAAACAGCAGCAGGCCAGCCTGGCCATTCGCACCGGATTCAACGGGGATATCTCCAGCCCGCAGACGGCTGAACCACCGGAATAGGCTAGCAGGTCGCAGGGGATCCTAGAGGTTGCTGCGGAACTCGTCGAAGTGTCATCCTGAGGAGCCGCGGGCGACGAAGGACCTCCGCATTTGTCTGATTCCACAAATGCAGAGGTTCTTCGCGTAGTTTACCCTGAGCAGGCAGAGCATGATTCTTCGCTTCGCTCAGAATGACAACGAAGGACTCAGGATGACAGCGAAGGGCTCAGGATGATAGTCCGCGCGCCGACGTTGTCATTCTGAGCAAGCGCAGCGAGCGAAGAACCCCCGCAGTTTATCCGTTTCGCTCACCCAGGCGAACTGCCGAGGTCCTTCGCTCCGCTCAGGATGACAGCTTTGGCGGTTTTATACAGCCTGTGAAGCCCCGCCCGTCTCTCCGCATGTTAAGATGACGCTTTGAGTCTGGCGCTGACCCGCGCGCGGGGGTGGTGCTCTTCTTCCATCATGACCTGGACACGCCGCAATTTCCTGAAATCCTTGGGCTCGACCGGAGCCCTGCTGGCCAGCCCGCTACGCCTGGCCGCACAGGGCATGGCGTCACGAGGCGTTCGCCCCGCCCCGCGCCCCAAGCCTTCCGGCAAGCCCTTCCCGGTCACCTTCACGGATGTCGCGCCGCGCGCGGGTCTTACCACTCCCCTGGTTTACGGCGATGAGTACCAAAAGAAGTACATCGTGGAAGCCAACGGCGGCGGGATCGCCTTCTATGACTACGACCAGGACGGCTGGCTCGACATTTTCCTGCTGAACGGCACCAAGCACGAAGGGTTCCCGGCCGGCAGCGAACCCACGAATCACCTCTATCACAACAATCGCGATGGCACTTTCACCGACGTGACCGACAAGGCAGGGCTCCGCCACACGGGCTGGGGCTACGGCGTCTGCATCGGAGATTACGACGACGACGGCCACGATGACCTCTTCCTGACCTACTTTGGCAAGAACGTCCTGTATCACAACAACGGCGACGGAACCTTTACGGACGTCACCGCCCAGGCCGGGCTCGAAGCCGCGCGGTCCCGGTATAGTGCAGGATGCACCTTTGTTGATTACGATCGCGACGGCCACCTGGATTTATTCGTTTCGCACTACATCGACATGGACGTGGCGACCACCCCCGTGGGTGGCGCCAGCCGCTATTGCCTGTACCGAGGTGTACCCGTCAATTGTGGCCCGCTGGGGCTGAAGAAAGAGGTTTGCACGCTCTACCACAACAATGGCAACGGCACCTTTACGGACGTCACCGAAAAAGCCGGCCTGCTGAAGCCCGGCGGACGCTACGGTTTGACGGCGGTGGCGTTTGACTACAACAACGACGCCTGGCCCGACCTGTTCGTGGCCTGCGACTCCACGCCCAACCTGCTGTTCCGCAACAATCATGATGGGACCTTCACGGAATGCGCCATGGAATCCGGGGTGGCGGTGAATGGCGACGGCCAGGAGCAGTCCAATATGGGCGTCGCCGTGGGAGATTATGACGGTGACGGCTACCTCGACCTCTTCCTCCCCCACTTCAGCGACGATACGCCTATCCTCTATCGCAATATGAAGGGTGAGTTCTTCGACGACTTGACCGCCGCGGCCGGCTTGGCCATCAATACGCAGTACGTCTGCTGGGGAGTTGACTTCGTTGATCTCGACAACGACGGCTGGTTGGACCTCTTCCACGTCACCGGGACTGTTTACCCCGAAGTCGAGAAGGTCTACCCGGAATACAAGTTCAAGACGCAGCGCGTGGTCTATCGCAACCTGGGGAACGGGAGTTTCGAGGAGGTCTCGGATTTATGCGGCCCGGCGATTCTCCAGCCCCACGCCAGCCGCGGCTGCGCCTTCGGCGACTTCGATAACGATGGGAACCTCGACATCCTGATCATGAATCAGGGTGAACCGCCCTCGCTGCTGCGCACGGAGAATCGCAGCGGTAACCATTGGCTTTCCGTCAAACTCCTCGGCGCTCGCGCCAACCGCTCGGCCATCGGGGCGCGCGTCGCGGTCGCGGCGGGCGGGCGGCGGCAGATCCGGGAGGTGCTCAGCGGCTCAAGCTACCTTTCGCAGAGCGACCTGCGCCAGCATTTCGGCCTGGGAGCAGCCGGGAAAGTCGACCAGATCGAAGTCCAGTGGCCCAGCGGGAGGGTCGAGCGGGTGGGAAGCGCCGAGGCGGATCAGTTCCTGACTCTCGAGGAAGGAACCGGAATCGTCAAGCGGGAGCGATTCCGATGAGCGTTCGCCCTGTGAATCTCTCTCTGGATCACGGCTTTTCGCCGGGAACCTCGGGCGCCGGCAATTTTCCTGTGACCGTATCCTCAAATTTCTTGCGGGCTTCTGCCTGCAACCGTCCCGCCTCTTGGATTTCCTTTTCGCCTTTGGCGCGCTGCCCGGTTTTCAGGTAAGCCTGCCCCAACTGGAAGTGCATCTTGGCGCTGTCCGGCGCGAGTGCCACGGCGCGCTGGAAGTAAGGCAGGGCCTGCTCCGCCTGGCCCATCCGCAGGTAGGCTTTGCCCATTCCGTCCAGCGACTTGGGGAGATGGGAGTCTATCTTGAGCGCGTGACGAAACATCGCGAGGGCCTGGGCCGGGTCGCCTTGCTCAAGATACAGCAACCCCAGGTTCTCAGGACTCGAGGGGTCGTCCGGGGTAAGCAGCATTTCCTCCTTGAACTGCGCCGCTGCCTGATCGAGCTTCCCTTGTTTCTGATACACCACCCCCAGATTGTAGTGGGCAAAGTGCAGTTGGGGATCGAGTGCGACCGCTTTCTCCAACTCGCTTTGCGCCTGAGAGGTCTCATAGAGGTCCAGGTGCGCTTTGCCCATCAGCAAATGCAGATAGGCGGAGTCACCGCCTGCGCGGACCAATTGCTCGAAAGCATGGGTGGAATCCTCGCGCCGTTTGAGTTTGCCGTAGGCGATTCCGAGCACGAAGAAGTAATCCAAGTTACTCTTCTGGCTGTCCCCCAGCGGCTCGAGCGTCGCGGCCGTGTGCTCGAAATCATCATTCATGAAGTAGCTCATGCCCAGCAGGTAGCGCGCCTGCGCGTGCTCGGGATTCGACTGGAGCACCCGCGCGAAGGCTGGAATGGCCCGCGCAAAGGCGTTTTGATGGTAGTAGGCCAAGCCCAGATTCAGGTCCAGCCCCCTCTCCTCGGGCGCGAGCCTTTTGGCATTCTGGAAAGCCTCAATGGCACGCTCGTACCGGCCCAGGCGCATATAGACCACGCCCAGGTTGGCATAGGCCGGCGCCGAGTGCGGGTCGATGCTCAGCACGGCGCGGAAGCCCCGCTCGGCCTGCGCATAATCGTGCGCCACGAGGGCCCGCCGGGCTTCTTCAAAGATGATCTTGGGATTGGAGGCAGACTGCTGGCCCGCGCCTCTCCCCAGGGAGAGCGCGACCAAGCAAAGAACGACCATGCCCCGCTGGGACGCCCTCTTCAATTCTATCCGCTCCTTCCATCCCCATAGTAGAGCGCGAACGGGGCTCATCGCAACCATCCTCTCGTTCTTATGGCTGGCTGAACAAAGTATCAGGGAGGGGCGACAGGCGCCTCGCAACCGGCCAAGCCGTGCGCCAGATGATTCACAGCGCTCGGGAGTTTGCACTCCAGCTCAAGGTACCCCGAGGGCGCCCACCCTATTGTCGACATGCGGTCTCGGCTCGATCCGCGCGTGAGGCATCCTTGCCTGGGGTCTGCGAATTCTCGCGGGCCCCCTTGGCTGATCGCAGGCGTGCCCAGGCTATGGGACTAAGGTCCCATATCGTTCTTCCGTTTTTTGTTGACTTGAGCAGCAGCCTATGCTATGCAGTCATGAGTTGGTCTAGTACCTCTTGGGGCAAGCGTGGAGGGAGCGCTTGTCACATCAAGGCAGATCTGAACCGCTAGACCTCCGCGCCTGGGTAACTCGAGAATTCGCCGGTTCCTTGATATCTGGCCAGTCATCGCGGGGACGAGTGTCTGAACCGGGTTCAGCTACCGCCAGCTTTCGACTGTGGGACGGATCTAATGACTCCTCCATCGGAACAAGACCAACGAAAGTCCAAGGATATGGCCGCGAGGCGAAGTAAACGCGTCAGACTCGCCATACCGATCGTTCTGAGCGGCGAGGACTGCTCGGGCAACGAGTTCCAAGAATCCACGCGCACCGTAGTAGTTAGCAAACACGGCGCGAAGATTACAACTACTCAGGAGTTGGTTCTGGGCGGGGTAGTCACGATCGAAAATCGCAGGCTGGGTCTCGCCGCGGAAGCCACGGTGGCTAGCATCGGCAAGAGGCGCTCCCCCCGTGAACCCGTGGAAATCGGCGTTCAACTTATCAAGGCTGGAAACGTTTGGGGCATCATTTTCCCCCCAGATGACTGGGCGACAGGACTGCCCCTGGGAGCTGATGGCGAGGAACTGGACGGAACTCCCATGCCCACCGAGCCAACGGCCGGTGCGACTTCTTCTACCGCCCCAACCACGGGTCCCGTCCAACCCGCTCGCACCTTTCAGAGTCCAACTCCCGGCGCCGGCATTCTCACTCCGCCTCCTGCAGTGCCAGTGCCGCCAAAACCCGTGACGACTCCTGTCCAGCTCACGCCGCCGCTCGTACCTGCCGCCGCCCCTGGCCCTGCCCGGGAAAAAATCGACGCGATTACGGCGGCCGTGCTAGCAAAGCTTACCAAACGCCTCGAAGAGGCTGACGACACGCGCCTCAAAGCTTATACAGAGAAGGTCATGCGGTTTACGAATCAATTCGCCCTGCGCGTGCAAGCTGATTTTCAGGATGCGGCGAACCGGACGGAAGATCAAATGGTGGTTTCGATCCAGCAAAAAGTCGGTGCACTCGCCGACCGCATCCAAGCATCGCGCAGTGCCCTCGAGAGCCTACTGGCGAGATTCGACGCCCTCCAGCAGAATTCGAGAACCTTGGTCGAAGATACGGAACAAGGGATCCAGGCGGCCAGCCAAGTGGCACTAGAGTCGGCCCTCCAAGAACTGACCGTCAACCTCCGCCAGGGAGTCGAAGGCACATCCGCTACCTTGGAGGCGGAGTGTCAGGAGCGGGTCCTGGCTGCGGTTTCGAAGACCGTTAACGCGACCCTCGCAAAAGCCGACGAGCATGTCGCTATCCTGATGAGAGACCGACTCTTCAAATCGTATGCCGAATTGAAATGGCAGCAAGAGCAGATGATTGATGGAGTCAAGGAGCAGCTAAACCAAATCGCCCTTTCGGGGACAACGAGCGTAGCTGCAAGGTTCGAAACGATGGCGGGGGAAATAGTTCCTTCGATGCGCGAGGAGATTGAGAAGTCTGTGCAGGAGTCCGCCGGGAAGGTGGTGGCGCGGACGACCCAATCTCTCCAGGAACAAACACAATTATTGACCCAGGATACGTTGGTCTCCCTGCAACAAGCTGTTCAGAGCCTGCAAGACCGGATGCAAGAGGAAAGTAGGAAGGTCCGGCAATCCTCCGAGCAGGAAATTATCAAGACTGCCGAGGCTTTCAGCAAGAACGTCGCTCAGCGCTCGGAATTGGCAATAGGCTCACTCCAATCTGCGGCAGAGCAAGGAACCTCCAAATTACGGGCTGCACAACTCGAATCGGTAAGAAGCTTGCGGGCGGGCGTCGAGGACTATCAAAAGCAACTCGCAGCGCGCTCAGCCTTGGCCCTCGAAAGCTTTCAAAATGGCTTGCATAACTTCGCACGGGAGATGCGGGAAGGTGCGGTTCAGCAGCTCTCGCAAAAACTCCAAAGTACCGCAGACGAACTGGCTGAGGCCTCAGCAGAAAAGGTGCGCCAGCATATCCAGGATGAAGCTGTTGCCACGACGGAAATATTCAGCAAAGAATCGAACCAACGCCTGTCAGCGATGGCCGATGAATTTTTCGCAAGCTCGTCGCAAGAACTTCAGGCGCGTTTGCGGGGCCAAGCGGAAGCACAGCTCGATTCAGTAATTCAATCCGCTTCCGACAAGTTCAGCGAGCACCTCAAGAAGTTGACTCAGGAGGCGGGGCTTACCCTCGAAAAGGAGACCTGGAACGAGCTCCAGAAGGTTGCGCGCACTCTCCTGGATGCGTCCTCCGAAACTCTCCGCCAAGATGTCGAGCAACTTACTGGTAAGCTCCAGAATGATCTGAAGGCTTACCAAACAACCGGCGCCGATCATGCTAGAAAACAGCTCCTCGCCCTGGCGCGATCGACCGTCGAAACCCTGAACCAGGAAGCATTCGCAGGGCTCGAGGAGTTTCGCACTCGATTGCGCGAGGTAGCGCAAGAGTCCCACGAGGAGAGCCTCCGAGAACTCGAAGCCAACTTCCAAGAGGCGCTCGAAAAACAGCGTGCGGCCATCTCCGTTTTGCTTCAGCAGCAGGCTGAGCAGTGCCGCGACCTCGCGGGGCTCCAGATCAAAACCATTAGCGAGCAGATCGTCGCAAAGGCCACGGAGGCGCTCGACCGGCAAGTAGGAAAGAGCACCCGGACGGTCGCAGAACTTGGGGAGCAGACGCGTGTCGGCCTCGAGAATCAAAGCCAGAAAATCGAGATGGAAGCCAAGAACTCCATATGGGAATATCAGAAACAGATGGAACAGTCGAGCAATGCCTCCCTCGACAAGTTCCGGAAAGAAACCGGTATTCTTCTCGATGAAGTCGTCTTCCGGCTCCAACAGTCCGTGCGTTCCTTCCAGAGCGCGACGGCTGATGAGGGCCTAGCTGAGCTTCAAAAGGCCTCAGACAATCTACTGGAAGTTTCCGCCGCTCAAATGCGCAAACAGACGGAGCAGTCTCTGGATCTCATCACTGAACGGCTCAAGGAGAAGGAAGAGGAAGTCGTCAGCGACGCTGCCAATGTTTTCCGCAGCAGAATCGCGGAGATTTTCGCAATCTTGCAGGAGAGCCCCAAGAAAACCTCAGAACTTCTCGACCCAGAACGACTCAAGAAGCAAAGTTAGCTTGAACCGTTTTGGTCTTTGGAAGGGATCGTCAAGTCGCGCCGAGGACTGGCAATTCACCCTTAGATCGTCCCTTACTCTATTGCCGACGCGGCGATCGAGCGTGTCTGCCCCGAACTCGGCGGCAGGCCGTCGGTACCGAACCGATGTGGTTGCGCTTCTCGTCAGGCGGGAGGTTCCGCCTTTCAATACACTCACTCCTTCAGCCCGTAGGTTCATGCCGAATACGGGTTCAAGATGGAAGTAAACGCGCAACCCACCCGCCGTTTTCCCTCGGGAAGCGGCAGCGAGTAAATGCGGTGCAAAGTCAATTCGCCTCCGGGCAGCATGGGAACCTGGAGGAGGGCCTGGAAAGTCTCAGGCAAATCTGGTTGGTCAACCAAAAGACAGACCCCCCCGCGGCTTGCGTCCAAAACCTTGACGGTGCGGCTTTTCCCCCCTACCCGGACTATGCCCAGTGCGGGTGTTCCTTCCAGCCGAATCCGTTCGAACCTCCGGCCACTTGGGCCGTCTTCAGAAATGTAGACTTTCTCTCCAGTCCTTGCGGCAGTTGCAGGAGCAAACGGATCGAGAGGGCGATGATCGTCGCGGGGAGCCTGTTCAACCTTGGCCTGGCGAGTGGGTTCTTCGATCCGCGGCGCAGTTACCTGGAGTGGGACCGTACGACTTGCTAACTCGTCGCGTGCCTTCTCTTTGCTTGCATAGAGGATTCGGTCAGCAGCAGCGAACAAGCTGGTCGCGTCATGTCCATCCTCAGGAAAGATGGCAATTCCATAATCAATCCCGACCCGCGCGCTGGGGGCGAGGGAACGAGCGTACTCTTCGAATTTCCGCCCGATTCGTTCAGCCAGCACCTCGGTGCCGAGTCGCTCGGCTTTGGGAAGAAGGATCGCGAACTCGTCCCCGCCGGTCCGACACGGAATGTCAGACCCGCGAATGGTCTCGAGGCTTGCGCGGGCGACGCTGCGCAAGATTTCGTCTCCTGCGGCATGCCCGTAAGTGTCATTGACACTTTTGAATGTGCGGAGGTCAAACAAGAGCAGCGCAAACGAAGATCGATAGCGAGTGGAACGGTCGATCTCTCGATCCAGATACTCCTCGAACATGCGACGATTGTTCAGACCCGTAAGTGGATCCGTCGCTGAGTTGTGACGCAGTTTCTTCAGTTCCTCGTACTCCAAGAGAACGGGGTTCCGCAAGATGCTGAGCTCCTCAAAATAATCCACCGCTGCGGTCCTAAGCGTCACCGGACGACCGAGTTTCTCAACCAACGTACTTTGACGAGCTATAATTCCTTCCCAATGGGTTATGCTTTCTTTTTCAGAAACTTCTCGGCCGACTAGGCTCTGGAGAAACTTTTGCAGGAACGCGCCCTGCACGCCTACATCAAGTTGCTTCAAAGTGTCGGCGATAAGGTCAAGCCAATACTCCGGCATTCCTCCCTTGCCCTTGGACATCGTCCCTTCCAGTTTCGGATTGTGTTCTACCGGCTGCATGTATCTTTGATGATCTGAGGCTATACCGTTTCGCAAACTGCAACGTGCGATCTGCGGCTGAAATGTGCTATCAGCCTTACCCCACCAGCCGCTCCCGAATCACCAGCTCTATGGGGTGCCGCTCACCTCTACTTCTCAGGATCGAGGCCGAGTTGCAGAAGGTGACGGGAGGGTCTAGCCCCGAAAGCTGATGGCCTCGACGCCTTCAGTTTCAACGGGATTGTGGGCGAGCGGAGCCTGCAGTTCCTCCATGGCAACAAGGAACCAGCACTCTAGCCCGTCCCGGAAGGGTGTCACCTCGTAGACAAGACGGAACCGTGCCGCCTGGTGAGAAGCCAGGCTATAAGCGGTACCCTCGACCGTTACGCAATCCATCGCTCGCCCTTCGCCACTACTTTGTGTGTCATCCTCCGTGCGAGTCGTCTCGGGAACTCCCCAGCAGCACGCGCACCAACCCTCAGCCCAAATTGCTATAAATGACCCGCCGGGATGACAAAGAACCCGTCGAATGTCCACCCAAGCGGGGGCCGACAATTGCCAGCATGAAGAGGAAGCTGCCCGTCAATTCTTCCTCGACTGACCATTCTCGCCCTCACAAGCCGAGGTTATTGCAGGTCAATACTGCTCCAACTAAACTTGTCGGGCAGAGGCACGTCTCCGCTCGGATGGCCAGCCTGGCGGGTGCCTTGGCCGCCCTTGCATCAACACTCGGGGCAGTCGGCTCCCGCCCTGACAATGGAATTCCCCCGAGTCCCTCGATTCGCACCTTCTTCCCTATGCCTCGTATGTGTCTGTGAATTATTCCACTTACCCAGAATTCCCCTTTTTCACGCGAGTTTCCTTGTTGCTACCGCGCCATCCTGCGGGCAAATCCGATTCCAGTTAGTACACAAATGTAAATTCTTAATCTTGAGTTGTTTACAAATATGGCTCATCGAGGAGAGTTGACTACCGATGAAAACGCCTGTCCATTAAGTGCAAGCGCTTGCCCATTCGGTAACCGGAATTCCCATTATCCACTTCCCGGCGACCGAAGGCGTACTCCTAACCGCCACCGAACGCAATTGCCAGTCGGGTTCGCAGTGCCGGGTGCTTCCTCAACTGCCCCCCATCGTCCTGTGATTGACTGTGGACTTCTCCCCTCGACAAAGCCCCACGGTCATGGAACTGGGTTTACCCCCCCCAAGTAAGTTTAGCAGCGTGATAGAATCGCACAATGGCCCGAATATGCCGATTTGTCGGCATATGTGCCGACCCAAACGGCACTATAGTGCCATCTGGACTTATCTGACCTGACTCCCTGGTCACTGAAATCCGCTCCGACCAGCGGGTCAGCTTGGCGCGAGTGTCGGATTCGTTCAGGGCAATACCTCCGTTGCTCTGCGAGCCGAAGGGCCGTCCCTGCAAAAGGTCTCTACATGGGTTGCAAAATGGGGTTGAGAAGACGTGGCGACCGGAATCTGAGTCTTTGAAAAGATTTGGCTCCTCAGCCAGGACTCGAACCTGGAACCCTTCGGTTAACAGCCGAATGCTCTACCATTGAGCTACTGAGGAGCAAGCGTACACACAGGTATCGGCAGAACCCGCCTCTAGGTTTATAGCACAGGCGGAAAAACCTCGTCAACAAACTGATGCTAGGGGCAGTGGAACAGTTTGATGTAGCGGCGGCTTTACGCCGCCACGTGGCGATGTGAAATCGCCGCCACAACAGCAAACTGCCCCACCACGACGCTAGGTCAGGAAGATAATGCTGGCCGGAGTGCCCACCGGAGTGTACTGGCCGGTAAAGGTAAGCGCCCCGGTTTTGCGATTGACGCGAAAAGTGGTGACCGCGTCGGCGCGCTGGTTACACACGTAGAGGAAATTCCCCGTGGGATCAATATTGAAGCTGCGCGGATAATCGCCGCGGGTCCATTCCTCGCCGGCAAACGCCAGCTTGCCGATGGCGCTGATCGTGAACCATGCGATGCTGTCGTGCAGCCGGTTGGCGGCGTAAAGGAAGCTGCCGTCCGCGGAGACCATCACTTCCGATGTGAAGTTCGTGCCGGTAAAACCCTTGGGCAGGCTGGATATCGTCTGCTTTACGGTCAGCTTTCCGCTGGTCGCGTCATAGTCGTAAGTGACCAGTGTGGAGGCTTCCTCCTGCAGCGAATAGAACCAGCGGCCCTGGGGATGAAACGTAAAGTGGCGCGGGCCGTCTCCGGGGGGAAGGGCGACGGAGGCCGGATCGTTAGGAATGAGCCTGCCCTTTTCGGCATCGAATTTCCAAATGAAAATCTGGTCGAGTCCGAGGTCGCTCGCGAACACGTAACGGCCCGCCGGATCGGTCTCGATCATATGCGCGTGGGTGCGGTCGTGCCCGCTGATGGCAAAACTTCCGGCGGGGGCGCTGGCAGCGCGCGGCGGGCCCACTGCGCCCTGGTCGTGTACGACGTCCGTGGCCGGTCCCAACTCGCCATTCGTGCTGATGGGAAGCACGGCCACCGTCCCCCCATGATAGTTGGCCACCAGCGCGTACTTGCCCGAAGGGTGAATGCTCATATGCGCGGGGCCAGCCCCTTCCGAACTGACGGTATTAAGCACAGTCAGGCGGCCGCTCTCGAGATCGATCGCGTAGGCGCTTACCGAGCCCGAGTCTGTGCCCGCAAAATTCCTGACCTCGTTGGCCGAGTAGAGATGGGTTCGCGAGGGATCAAGGGCCAGCCAGGCCGGGTTCGCATCATTCGCAAAGTGCTCACGCGCGGTGAGAGCCCCTGTGGCAGGATTCATGGCGAACAGGTAAATGCCCTGCCCGCGGCCGGGGGCGCCTTCCGGGCCCTGCGGTGAACTGTAAGTGCCGACGTAAGTCAGGATGGGACGCGGGGCCGAACTCGCTTCGCCCTGCTGCGCGTGGGCGAGCGCCGGGGCAGCTACCGCAAAGGCGGCCGAGCCTTTGAGAAAACCACGGCGCGAGGTGCGGCCGGAAGACGCGCCCTGGGTATCCACCCTTGACATCTGAACACTCCCCTTGCTTCCGTGGAAATCTTGCGCACACCGGCGCGGCCGATGGTGATGGAGATCGAAGCCGGGCCCCACGGCGTTCGGCCTCAAAGGGCGAGCACCGCCCGCCCCTCGAAACGGGCTTGGTCAGGATGGCAGCCTTCGAACGTTTTCAACAAACTACCCAATCGCGCGCGCCAGAAGCCCGGCACGCGCCATCAGGTTATGGGAACCACGTCCGCGATGAGTTCCTCGTGGTGGGGTTAGCAATGAGGGATGAGACGAACCTGCCGCGGCAGCATTTACCCGAGGAGGCTTACGGCTTCTTTTCTTCGTCACTCTTCTCGGAAGTGCCCGCCATCCCGCCGCGCAGGGCGTCCTTGAATTCTCGAATGCCTTTCCCCAAGCCCTTCCCCAGCTCCGGCAATTTGCCGGGCCCAAACAGGATCAAGACGATCAGCAAGATGAAAATCAGGTGAACCGGTTGAAATAACCCTTCCATGCGTTATTCTCCTCCCCGATCGGCGTGGCCGCCGACGGAACACTTGCTATTATAGCCCAGGCCGGGATAGAACCCAATCATGATTCGTGCCTGGGGAAGATCATGTTCCCCAGCTTCTTGCCTTCTTCCAGACAACTCTTCCGATAGAGGGCCGCGTAACTTTCCGTAATGTAACCCTGGCGAGAGTATCCAAGCTGCCGGGCCACCGCATCAATCCAGCCTCCGGGACCTTCCAGTTCCAGGAAATTGCCAATCGGCGTTTCGTCGTAAACCAAGTGGGGTGTTTCTGAAACCTCCCGCTTGCCCCGCGGCGCATAGACGGTGCGAAACTTCTCGTAGCAGAAAACCTCGCGCAATCCCAGGTTGTGCAGAATCTCCCGCAACTGGTGCCCGTCTTCCACGTTCGTCTCGATTTCCCGGCGAATCTTATAGTCGCGGGATCGCAGCGGCGCTCCCTTGAAGGTCAGCAAGGCCTGGTCAGCGACAAAGCGCAGGCGCAGCAAGCGGCGGGCCTTGCGCAGCCGCTGGTCGGGAAAATCAAAGAGGTAGTTGCTTTCGAAGTGGCGCGCCTCGACCGGCCGAAAGCCGAGTTCCGTAATCCGCCGGCGGACCTGTTTCGGATCCTCGACCCGCAGCTTGATTTCGGTTTCGTGACGATGCTTCATGCCGGGAGGCGCGCCCGTTTTCAGGATTCACGTTCCAAAATGAAATCCGGAAAGGAGCGCAAGGCATCTTTGTAGGGCGAATCCGGAAAACCTTCCAGGTAACCTCGGGCCTTGTCGGAAAAATCCTGGGCTTTTTCCCGCGCCGCCCGCAGGGTTCCGTAACGCTCGATCAAGTCCAGGATTTCTGCAAACTGCACGGAATGGAATCCACCCTCATCCAGCACCCGCGAGACCTTGCGCGCCTCTTCCCGGGTGCACCTTTGCAGGAGAAGAATCAAGGGCAGCGTCAGCTTCCCTTCCCGAAGGTCACTGCCAATGGGCTTGCCCAGAACGTCCTCCGACGAGGTGAAGTCCAGCACGTCGTCGATGAGTTGAAAAGCCAGCCCCAGGTTGATGCCGTACTGGCCCAATTGCATCTCGGCGTTTTCATCCTTGCCGCCCAGCAGCGCGCCCAGGCGCAGGCAGGCCGAAAACAGGCAAGCCGTCTTGCGATTCGCCAGCTCCAGGTATTCCTCTTCGGTCACAGTGAGTTTCCGCAAGCAAGTCAGTTGCAGTAACTCGCCTTCCACCATGAGTTGCGTGAGCCGGATCAGAACGTCCAGAATCCGGAAGTTCCGCTCCGGCAGGGCGATTTGGAAGGCTTGCATGTAAAGCCAATCGCCCGCCAGCACGCTCATGTGATTTCCCCAGCGGGAATTCGTGGAGGGACGCCCGCGCCGGGTGTCAGCTTGATCGATCACATCATCGTGGACCAGGGTCGCGGTGTGAATCATCTCCACCACCGCGCCCAGGCGGATGGACGCCAGCCCCTCGTAACCACACAACTTCGCGGACAATAGAACCAGAGCCGGGCGCAGACGCTTTCCCCCGCCCTCCTGCAAGTACTGGCCGATCTCCGTGATGGGGCGAACGCCCGAGGCAGTCTGCAGGCCGAATTCCTCCTCCACCTGTTGGAGGTCCGGCCGGACCAACTCGAACACTTCCTTGATAGTCCGATTCTTGATAGACGCCAAACGTTGACTCTCTGTCGCCCTGCCCCCGAGCTGAACCGAATCGATTGTGATAGGCGGACCTGCGGGCGACCCTGGAATCTTTGATACTCCCACAAAAAACCCATGAAGGGAAGCGCGAAGTGCTGGGCGGTGTTGGTATCATTTGGAATGGGATCGCTCTAGAAACACTGGTCATTCCCGCGAAAGCGGGAATCCAGTCCGTCGCCGGCGCATTTCCAATGGCTGGCGGAGTGGATTCCCGCTTTCGCGGGAATGACTGCATCTGGGAGCGCCCGTGTCTCGCAAATGATACTACCACGTGATGGCCCGAGCAGCAGAAGCCCATACCGCGGCGTTGGCCCGGCCGAGTGCTGGAAGGCCCCTACGTGGGTGGCGCCGACATCGCATTTTATGTCGGCGACCGTTCGCGGGTCGCATACATAAAAGGCAATGTATGCGCCACCCGCGGGTGTAGTCCTCTGGGCTGCTCCGTCTTAAGGCGAGGCGCTCGCGGCGGATTGGTTCTGGGCGGCAGCCAGGGCCTTTTTCGGGTTGATCAGATGGCGGCGGCCGTCCGCGGTGGCGTCGGCCGTATCGCGGATTATGCGAATCACCTCGGGCGGCTTGAGCCCAGGGTTGACAGCCAGAATCTTCGCCGCTAGATTCACTACGTTCGGCGATGCCATTGATGTGCCGGAGAGTTTCATGCGCTCGCCGCCGGGCACGTAGCTCTCGACTTCGTAGCCATTAGAGTGCGCCACGACCGTTGGCCCGTAGCTTGTGAACGGCGCCTCATCGCCGGCCTTATCAACCGCGCCCGCGGTAATCACGTTCGGCAACTGAATGCTGGACGGGATGAACTCGTTGAAAGTAGCGTCAGAGTTAGCGTTGCCACCTGCCGCCACGAACAGAATCTCCGGCGCGGAAGCAAACGCCTTCTCCAGGCCGCGCTTTTCGATATCAAACAGCTCACGGGCCGTCTGTTTGCGCTCATCGACCGACTTGCCTACCCCGCAGAGTTCGAGCCCACCTTCGTAATCTTTGACCGAACCGCCCCAGCTCATGTTCACGACGCGCACGTGGTTCGCTTGGAAGAAACCCACGTCATCCATCACTGCCGCAACGTCCCGCTCGGCAAGTTCGCGGGAGGGACAGGGGTCGGGAATCATCTTGTAGTCCCATGTAATGCGGGCCACGGCCAAGCGTGCATAAGGGTTTCCGTCCATAGCGATGCCCGCGACATGGGTGCCATGCATAAAAGAAATTGCCTCGGTGAGTTGCTCTATGAAGGGGCGCATCTGATCGGGTCGGAGCGCGGCGATGTCCTTTTTGAGCGCACTGGCCTCGGGGGTGTCGATATTGGCCTGCACGTCAGACCAGCCTTTCACCCGCTGCTTCAGCTCCGGGATCTTCTTGGCGCGGTCTGGCGGAAACGGATAGAGCTCACCGGTAGTCCTACGGGTGTTGATGTCGTAGGCGATGACTGCGGGCATGCCATCCTGGTCGCGGACGAGCTGGCTTTTGAAGATGGCGGTGTCCACGCCGCCGTCCCAAACGGCAATGTTGACCGGCGTGAAGTCCCTGCCGGGCTCGAGGCGCACGGTGCGCGCCGCCCAGATGTCGGGCTTCTCTTTGCGGTTGGCAGAGAGATACGCGCTGAATGCCTCGACCAAGGAATCTTTGAGCGGGAGCATTTCGACCAGTGCCAGTTTGGTGTCCGGCAGTTGGTCCGCGAATATGTCGCTAAGCGCTCCGGTTTTCTGCACCACAGGATCGAATACCGACCGTAGCTCCCCGATGATCATCCCTTCGCTGAGCAACTCGAAGTCGGCTTTGACGCCTTTGACCTCGTTCTGGACTACGTCGAAGGGCATGGCGTCGAGGCTGTGGCGCAGGAGCCTGCAGACTTGTTGGCGATACTCGGGCAAGTTACGATCTTTATACTGGGCGCGCGCCTGGAGCATGGCGCGCTCCACCATGCCGCTGGTGAGTTTCTGCGCGGGCTTATCTTCAAGCGCCTGCACCTCGGCGAGGCGGCGCAGCGCGTCCTGATCCCTGCCCTCCAGAATGTCAAGAGAAGCGAGCGTGCCGATCAGACGGCGCTGGGTAGCGGATTCCTCGATATCGTATTTCGCCAGGATGGATTCAACGTCTTTACGGATTCGCCCTGCCAGTTCGGCAAAGGCCTCATCGGAGCGTAACAGGTCTTCGACCTTGCCCGTGACGGGGTAGCTGAACTGGGGAACGTCGGTCGCGCGAGTGATTTTCTTCTTGGGAGCCGGTGCCTGCGCCTCCACAGCCATGGCTAAGCAGGAAACCAAGATGAGCAGGAGAACGCCGATTCGTGTCATGATTAGCCTCCTTGAAAATGAAGTTGTGGTTGTCTTGCGGGTCCGGGGCCGCCTTCGGCAAGGCGACCCCACCGTATCTCTCTCCTCCTGTCAGCGGGCAGCTACTTCTTCGGGGCGGACTTGGCCTTGGTGCCTTTCTCCTCGAACCAAGGTGTCCAAGTTTGACCATCGGCCGAGATTTCGGCTTTCACCGTGAAGCCCCTCAAATCGGGTGTGACCATGAGGGTCTGTTTGTACTGGTACTCCTTTCCCGCAGCCATCAACTTTCCTTCCCAGCTAAATGTGTTTCCGCTGGCGGTTAACATCCCTGAAATCGTGCTTCCGCCGGACAGGTACCAGTTGCTGACAAAGCTCTTCTTCGCTGGGTCGTATGCCTCGACCTCAAGGCCTCGCAACTCTCCCATAGGCGCCTTTTCCGTCACCTGGCCCTGGAAAAAGAAGCCTCCGAGAATCATCCGACCGGTGTATTCCCCAGCAACCTTGCCGCCGGGTCCTAACGGTCCAGCCTTGTATTCCCCCTTGAACGTCCAATGGCCCACCAAAACCTGCAGCTTCTTGACCTCGGGGTCGGGCTGCGGGGCCGGTGCCTGAACACTGGTTCGTGCCATGATTAGCCTCCTTGAAAATCAAGTTGTGGTTCTCTTGTGGGACATAGCCTGTGAGGAAGAGGCGGGCAGTCAAGCCCTGGGCGCACCCCGGAGCCTGAGGAGCGTGCGCGCCCCGCACGAGACTTAATGCCGAATCGGCTAGCAGGGCCCTACTTTGGCAACTCGTATTCGCCTTCGATTTCCCAAGTCGACGTACCGTCAGCGGCACCTTTGCCTTTGCCTTTGCTGGTGCCCTTAACCCCTTTGAGTTTCCCGCTGCCGCCCACGAAGGTGGATGTGCATTCCCCGCTTTCCGTCGCGCCCTCCTTCAGGACGAAAGAGCATTGGAGACGGCCGTAGAACTTGTCTCCGTTAGTCATCGTGCCGATTCCATATCCTTGGACACGCGCGCGATTGCCGCTGACTTCGCTGAATTCCGTATAGACGTCCTCCTTGCCCTGCACTCCCGCGATTTCGAGGGGTTTGGTCCAAGGACACGTAGTCTGGCTGATCACAAATGAATGGTTGGGGCGATCACCCACATCGATAGCGTGCTGTTGGTCGGGCTTGCCACACTGCAACGTACCCGAAATCTTGGTCTGCGCCCTGGCGACTGCGGCCAGCGCGAAAACGATGAGAAACGCAAACATGATCTTTGGCTTAATATAACCTCCTTGGCTATTTCGCCAATTCGAACTCATCGATGCAGGGTTGGTCGGGTGCTGAGCGGAACTTCAGACGACCGGAAAGCTGTGGGAAGGTTTTCTTCAATTCGGCAAGCTCTACCGCCACCGACTGGCTGCATGCAGCCTCGATGGTCTGGTCGTCCAACCCTGCGTTCTTGAATCCTTCGTAGAAAGGGCACTGGAAGCATTTCACTTTTATTGACGTGGGCGTCTCTTCAAGCTCATAAGTATACCCACATATCTGGTAGAGCCCGGAGCCGACCGAAGCGAGTGTCTTCATGTCGAACTCTTTGTCGCCCAACCGTTCCTTGACCGCCCTGGCCACCATGGCGCCGACGACTTCACCATGCTTGGCGTACAGCGAAAGGGCCTTTTCCAGGCCGATCTCATTGGCAACGTCTTTAAAGAATCCACCCAGTAAGGTGGACATGGCCTTAGCCGCATTGAACGCATCTTCTGTCGCCATAGCTCCTCCTCCTTTCGTCATTTCCGTTGCTTCCGACCGCCGCTGCGAATCCCGGGACTTCGGACCCGCGCAGAGGACGGGCCACTACTTCATTCGTCATCTATGTTGCCGCTGCGCAGATGTGGCGGGCCCTACTGACCGCAAGCACCAGGAAACACGGCTGAGGGCGGCGCCGCTGGGATTGCACACTCCACCCGCGCCGACGCCAGCCAGCTTTTCCTGAAGGCGGTCGTAAGGAGGTTCTGCGTCCGCCGCATCGCAAACATCCTGCGCCGACACTTCCATACTGTCAGTGAGACACGCCAATGCTACGCGCCGTCCAGCGCTAAGTCAAGCGAGTCTATCGAGGAAGATGGGTTCGCCGGACGCTTACAAATGTTCGAGTAAAATCCCCCCCAGCCCCGGAGGGGCGAAAGAACCCATCCTTGCGGAGATTCTACATCGCCACGCTGTGCGGTAGCTCCCAAAAATGCTGTTGCGCCGTTACCTTTGGTCGTGATTTCTTTCGCCCCTAACGGGGCTCGCGCGGGGTGGGGGCCGATTCTCCCACGGCTCGCGCCGTGGGCTACGATCTTCCGCCCGCTTCGCGGGCTGGCGGGCGGGAAGCATTTCGGGCAATTAGACACCCTTCCTAATAGGTGTTTTCCTCCCGTTAGGAAAGAGCCATGCCGTTTCCTCATTTGTAGGCTCTGGTGTGTATCCTCGTTTTATCCTTGACATTGCTAATAACCGTATGTACACTCGTCTTTGCGACCAGCGCACGCTGGCTGACTTGAAAGGCCGCGGACCTATACAAGGGGTCGGCGTAACCCATACTAAGAGACAGGTGCCAGGTGTGAGGTGCCAGGTGTCAGGTGGTGGGCAGTGGGCAGTAGGCAGTCGCTGACTCCTGACTGCTGAACCCGATGGTCATGTGGAGAATGGAAGATTCCAGCCAGCGCCAATTGTGGCGGCTCACCAACACGCTGATCAAGGTCCGAAACGGGGCGCTGACCCATAAAGATGTTAAAAATGAAGGAACCTCCGGGGATGTGCATGAAAACAAAGGCAAGAGTGACAGAATGACCGATAATCCATCGGGCTTTTTGGCCTCAAATGCACCAATTTCGCGATAATGGACGACAATCTATCGGGCTTTTTGGCATAAAACGCACGGTTTACGCCATAAATGCTGGCGAAGTAGCGCCGAACTTTAGAGCCTGCCCTGAGGGGAGCAAAGGGTCGGCGCTACAATCATGGCTACAATGATGGCCGCAGCTTTCCATGATGTACCAGAAACAAAAGGGGTTAGCGATAGATAGCGAAAACCTTGCAAAAATTTATATCACTGAAATTAAAAGAGTTAGTTAATTCTTGGGTGGGCAGGGTAACGAAAAAAAGGGGGCCCCAAAATGAAGGTAAGTTCCACTATGTTGTTGAAAACAGATGGAGAAAAAATGTCAGTTTGTGGGCTTGCCAAGATGTTGTTGAAGAGAAACGAGTTATAGTCTTCTTTCCAAGATGTTAATGAAAAGAAAGGAGAAAGACGTTGGACGCGAGGTCGAGAAAGGTTGACTGAGGTGGCGCCGACATTGCCTTTTGTGTCGGCGACTGCCGGAGCGCATACATTAAAACCAATGTATGCGCCACCCGCGGCCCCTCACGCTTGCCACTCGACACCCGTTTCTGACATTACGGATTGCCGCTTTCGGCAATCCGCTCAGGATGACAAATTCCAGGTTTTTTCAACAAACTGCCAGAAGGGGATTTGGTTCAAGTCAATCCCCACCTCTGCCGAAGAAACAATGTTAGGCCCGGGTTTCTCACCAGGGGTTTGGAAGGGCGGGGCTTTACAGGCTGCGGAAAAACCCCTCGCACTGTCATCCTGAGGAGGCGAAGCCGACGAAGGACCTCTGTATTTGCTTGAGAATTCAAATACAGGGGTCCTTCGCTTCGCTCAGGATGACAGCATCGGAGCGTTTTTCCGCAGCCTCTTTAGCCCCGCCCTTCCGGCACCCCCCAAAAAGCGTTCCAGCGTGGTGAGAAATCCGCGTTAGGCCCTGCCGTCGCCCTCGGCGTGCGCATGCCCGCCGGAGCCTATCGGCTGCGGGCAGGCTCTGGGGATGAGACCTGTATTGACAGTGCAGCGGGAACAAGGAACCCGAACTGAACGGGAATCGCCAGGAGTCGTCGGTCCGGCCCAGCAGGTTCGAAAAGAGCACTGAAACGAAGAAGAACCGGATGCAGACCTTCCGCAATTTGCCCATCCGCCTCAAGCTGCAGGTGCTCCTCATGCTGACGGGCAGCGCGACCTGGGTGGTGGCGTGCGGGGCAGTCGGCATTCATGACGGGCTCACCTTGCGGCGGGCCATGACCCGCGACTTGTCCACCCTGGCAGAGATGGTCGGCCAGAACAGTGCGGCCGCCCTGGCCTCGAACGACCGCAACGCCGGGCAGGAAATCCTCTCCGCGCTGAGGGCCAAACCCCACATCATTGCTGCCGGCATCTACTCGCCAGACGGAGGGAGCTTCGCAGCATATCACCCCGGGACGGTTTCCATTACGCTGCCTGCCCAGCGCCCGATGAAGGAGGAAAGAATTTCCAGCCTGACGCGGCTGGCCGTCTTTCATCCCATCCTCCGGAACGGCGTGCCGGTGGGCACAGTCTATTTGGAGTCGGACCTCCAGGAGTGGCAGGACCGGCTGCAAGAATACGGGGAAATCACAGCCCTTGTCCTGCTGGCCTCCATCGGGGTAGGGCTGCTTTTCTCCGCCTGGCTCGAGCGTGTCATCTCGGATCCGATTCTGCAGCTGCTTCTGACCGCCCGGGCCGCGCTGGAAGAAAAGAAATACTCCCTGCGCGCGGCCCCACAGAGTGAGGACGAGTTGGGCTGGCTGGCGGATAGTTATAACCAAACGCTGGCGCAGGTCCAGGACCGGGATGAACAACTGCGGAAGCAGGGGGAGAATCTGGAAGCAGCGGTAGAAGCGCGCACGGCGGATTTGCGGGCTCTGAACACCCAGCTAACCCTGGCGAAGACTGAAGCCGACGAAGCCTGTCGGGCCAAGGATGAGTTCCTGGCCAGCATGAGCCACGAAATCCGCACCCCCATGAATGCCATCATGGGAATGACCGATCTCGCCTTGGACACAGACCTTGACCCAACGCAGCGGGAATACCTGGGCCTGGTGAAATCCTCGACCGAGTCATTGCTGACCGTTATCAACGACATCCTGGACCTCTCCAAGATCGAGGCGGGTAAGCTGGACGTCGACCAGATGGAGTTTAGCTTGCGGGATTGCCTGGGCGAAGCCCTGAAAACCCTGGCTCTGCGCGCTCACGAAAAAAACCTGGAACTGGCCTTGCGGGTGCAACCCGAAGTGGCGGACGGCTTGCTGGGGGATCCCGCACGCCTCCGACAGATCCTGCTTAACCTGGTGGGGAATGCCATCAAATTCACCGACCAGGGAGAAGTCCTGGTCCGCGTAAGTCCCGAGTCGAGTGAGCTCGAGGGCGTGGAGTTGCACTTTGCCGTGGCGGACACCGGCATCGGTATCCCTGCGGAGAAAACGCAGTTCATCTTTGAAGCCTTCGCGCAGGCTGACAGCACCACCAGCCGTCGTTACGGCGGTACAGGGCTTGGCCTGACCATCTCATCACGACTGGTGAGGATGATGGGCGGGCGGATGTGGGTGGAAAGCGAGGTCGGTCAGGGCAGCACCTTCCACTTCACGCTGAAATTCCCCCGCCCCCAGCCGCCGAGCGCCTCCTCCGGTGCCGTGAACCCTGCCGTCTTGCGTGATCTGCCCGCCCTGGTGGTTGACGACAACGCCAGCAACCGCCAAATCCTGGACGAACTGCTCAGCCATTGGGGAATGAAGCCCACCCTGGCGGAAGGCGGGCAGGGCGGGATCACCGCTCTGGAGCAGGCCGCTGCCGCGGGGATCGCCTTTCCTTTGATCCTGCTGGATTGCCAGATGCCTGACATGGATGGCTTCGCCTTCGCCCAACGCGTCAAAAGCGACGCCCGACTCCAGGGGGCCATCATCTTGATGCTCACCTCCGGGGGGCAGCGGGGTGACGCTTCGCGCTGTCGAGAGCTGCGGATTGCCGCCTACCTGGTCAAACCCATTCAGGCGACCGAACTCCTGGAAGCCATCCTCGCGGTCCTGGGGCACAAAGAAGGATCGCTCGACTGGCAGCCCGCCCTGGTGACTCGCCATTCACTCCGTGAAGACCGCCGACACTTGCGCATTCTCCTGGCCGAAGACAACTCCGTGAACCAGATGGTGGCCGTTCGGCTGCTCGAGAAGTTCGGACACACGGCGAGCGTCGTCGCCAACGGGCGGGAAGCCCTCGCCAAGCTGGAGGAGGAGGTTTTTGAGCTGATCCTGATGGACATCCAGATGCCGGAAATGGATGGGTTCGAAACCACCCGCGCCATCCGCGCCAAGGAGGCAGCCACCGGCCAGCGCATTCCCATCATCGCCATGACGGCTCACGCCATGAAAGGTGACCGGGAGCGCTGTCTGGCCGCCGGGATGGACCGTTATGTGGCCAAGCCGATCCATCCGGCAGAGCTGTTTGAGGCCATCGAACGGCTCGTCCGGCCCCCCGCGCCGGCGCCCGCTCCGGCGCCGCCCGCACGGCTCGACGATTGCATCGACTGGCAGGCCGCCTGGGCGAACCTGGAGGGAGACCGTCAGTTATTCCGTGAGCTGGCGCGCTTGTTTCTGGATAGCCTCCCCGGCCAACTGGAGGCTATTCATCTGGCTGCAGAGAAGACTCCCGGCCCCGAGCTGGAACACGCCGCCCAGCGGCTGAAGAGCGCCGTGGGAAACTTCGCCGCCCGGCCTGCCTGCGAGGCGGCCCTCCGCCTCGAACAGGTCGCCCGCCAGGGAGATCGCGAACGGGTCCGGGAAACAATGGGGGCTCTGGATTTTGAAATCCACCGCCTGCAACTCGCCCTGCAAGAATGGTTGGGCCAAGCGGAGCCGACCGACGCAGCCTCTGGCCCGTTCCCGCCGCCGGAGGCGCCGGACGCGTCGAACTCACCCCTGCCCCCGGGCCTTGCATAAGAACTTTTCGAAATTTTGGATCACCCGGCGCCCGATCTCTTCCTCGGTCAGGTCGCGAAGCCTGGCAAGTTCCTGGGCTACGCCACTCACGTAGGCTGGCTCGTTGCGCTTGCCACGATAAGGCGCCGGCGCCAGGTAAGGACAATCGGTCTCCGTCAGCAGACGGTCCAGCGGGACCTCGCGAGCAACTTCCCGCAGGCTTTCCGCCTTCTTGAAGGTCAGGTTCCCCGCGAAAGAAATCAGGAAGCCCCAATCCAGGAACGTGCGGGCGTCCTCGTGACTTCCCGAAAAACAGTGGAGGATCCCGCCCAGCCCCGTCGGCTTCCAGTGGGTCTCGACCACCTCGCGCAGGTCCGCCCACGCGTCGCGGCAATGAATGATGATGGGAAGCTTGAGCTCGGACGCCAGCTCCATCTGCCGAATCAAGACCTGCTTCTGAACGTCGCGTGGCGAGTGGTCGTAGTAATAATCCAGCCCGATTTCACCAATCGCTACCACTTTGGGATGCTGCGCGAGTTTGAGGATTTTCTCGGCGTGGGAATCCGTGAAGTGCCGGGCTTCGTGTGGGTGAACCCCCACGGAGGCATATATCCAGTCTTGACTCTCGGCGATGGCCAGAGGTGCATCCAGGTGATCCGGTCCCGTGCCGCCTCCTGCAACCAAAAGGTAGCGAAGCCCGGCGGCGCGGGCGCGTTCGAGCACCGCCGCGCGGTCGGAGTCGAAAGCCGAGTCGTCCAGATGCGCGTGGGAATCGAGGAGGAATCGGGTGATCGGGTGATCGGGTGATCGGGTAATCGGGTGATCTAATAATCTGACAGGCTGGTCGTCGGGCGATCTGTTGATTTGTTCCTTGTTCACCCGATCACCCGATCATCGGATTACTTCAGCCTGGCCCCATTGGGAACGTCTTCCTTGAAGGTGACCAGCACGGGACGGCCCGACTCACCAATCGAGGCTGCAACAATCATGCCGTTGGATTCCACCCCGCGCAGTTTGCGCGGTTGGAGATTCGTTACCACCACCACTTTCATGCCGATCAGTTTCTCCGGCTCGTAGTATTCCGCGATGCCTGCCACCACCTGGCGGATTTCGCTGCCAATGTCCACCTGCAGCTTCAGCAGCTTGGTCGCGCCGGGAACGCGCTCCGCGGCTTTGATCTCACCCGTGCGCATCTCGACCTTGGCGAAATCTTCGATCGAAATTCTTGCCGGCTCGGCTGCTGAAGCCGCTGCGGGGCTCGGGACTCGGGATTCGGGACTCGGGGTTGCGGGGGCGGGACTCGGGACTCGGGATTCGGGACTCGGGGTTCGGGACTCGGGTGCAACTTCGAGTGGTTTTGAGTTTTCTGATTCCACAGGTTTTGATTTCTCCTTAGGTTTGTCACGATTGCGGTCAGCCTCGGCAAATTCGTCAAGCTTGGCGAGCGTTGCAGCCTTGTCGAGTCGCGGGAAAATGGGCTCCGGCTTGCCAACTTTGGTGCCGGGTTTCAGTTCTCCCCACTTGAGTTCTTCGAGTGATTGGTCTTGAACATCGCCGGGCTGACCTAGCTGTGTCCACAGTTTCCGAGCCGAAGTTGGCAGTACGGGATGCAGAAGCACAGCCACGAAGCGGAGAGTTTCCGCTGCAGTATAAAGGGAGTCCGCCACCGCCTGCCGCTGCAATGGATCTTCCGCCTTCGCCCAAGGCTGAGTATCTACCAGGTATCGGTTGCTTTGAGAGACGATCCGCCAAACGGAGTCTAGGGCGCTCGAGAAATCGTAATTGTCAAAGCACCTCCGAAAGGTCAGGGCCGCTGCATTAAAATCGGCGCGAAGCGAAAGGTCTCTCCACACGCCAGCCTGCGGAGACTCTTCAGGCACGCTCCCGCTGAAGTAACGATGGATCATCGCGATAGTTCGGCTAGCCAAGTTTCCCAGGTCATTCGCCAAATCGGAATTGAAACGCTGAATCAGCCCGTCGTACGAAAAGCTCGTATCCTGCCCGAATGGCGCTTCGCGCAGCAGGTAGTAGCGCAGCGCGTCGTTGCCGGGCGCGCCGAATGACGCGAGCGCGTCGACAATGGGTTCGGGGTAAACGACGTTGCCCTTTGACTTCGACATCTTATCTTGTTCGTAATAAATCCATCCGTGCGCAAAGACGGTCGTCGGCAGCATCTCCGGTTGGTCCGGATATGCCGCCATGATGAAGGCTGGCCAATAGACGGCGTGGAACCGCAGGATATCCTTGCCGATCATGTGGACGATCTCTGACTCACCCGGTTTGTTGCGCCAATACTTCCGGAACTCTTCGTTGCCGTTCTCGGCTTGCGCGTAGCCGATGCCGGTCATGTAACTGGTGAGCGCGTCGTACCACACGTAGAAGACCTGCTCGGGGTCATCCGGCCACGGGATGCCCCACTTGAGGCGCTTGCGGCTGACGGAAATGTCGCGCAGTCCACTCTTGACGAAGCTCATCACTTCGTTCCGGCGATAATCCGGCTGCACGAATTCCGGATGCTTGTCGTACAGCTCGAGCAGACGATCCTGGAAGGCTGAAAGCTTGAAGAAGTAATTCTCTTCGCTGATCAGCTCCGCCGGCCTCCCGCAGATGTCGCAGTTCACCGGCTCGGTGCCTTCGGAGATGTATCGCTCGTCGGAAACGCAGTAGCGGCCCTCGTACCGGCGCTTAACGACGTAGCCCCGGTCGCGGGCGCGAACCAGCAGCCGCTGAACCGACAGGTCATGATCGGGGTGGGTAGTGTAAATGAAGCGCAACGCATCCGGCTTGCCATCGGGATAGACGGTGACGGGTATACCCAACTTTTCCCAGAGCTGGACGAAGAGCTTGCGCTTGTCGTCGACAAACTGCTGGGGCGTTACGCCTGCCGCGGCTGCGGCGCGTTCGAGCTTCTCACCGTGCTCATCCGTTCCGGTGAGAAAAGCCACGTCGTAGCCGCACATGCGTTTGTAGCGCGCCAGCACATCGCAGACAATCGTAGTGTACGCTGAGCCCACATGGGGCCGGGCGTTGGGGTAGTAGATGGGTGTAGTGATAAAGAACTTGTTCATGCGCCCGTCGCCTTCTCACTCTGCTGCAAGTAAGCAGCCTCGGCTGCCATCATCACCTGTTTGAGCGGGACGGATTTTTCCGCAGCCAGCCGCTGGCAAGCGTCGAATTCGGGCGCCACGTTGACGACTTTGCCCTCGCGCCGCGCCACCTTGACCGTGATCGCGCCGTACGGTGTTTCCACCGTCACCAGTTCGCGTTCCAGCACTTTCCGCCGCGTTTCGTGGATTCTCACTCCGATGGTCGTGGTCTCGGCGAAAAGCAGTTGGGAGAGCGTCTCGCCCCGCTCCGGTTCGCAGAGAATACTGATGGTCAGTCCCGGCCGGTTCTTCTTCATTTGCGTCGCTGTGCAGGTGACATCGAGCGCCCCCGCAGCCAGAGCCTGCTCCAGGAAGTGCCCGTAAAGCTGCGGGCTCATATCATCGACATTGGCCTCGATAACCGAAACCAGCTCGTCTCCCGGGGCGCCCGACCGGCCTTCCACGGCCTCCACCCGCTCGCCCACGAATAGACGCGCCAGGTTGGAGAGACCCGGGAAGTCTCTCTCGCCCGCGCCATAACCAATACGATTCACTTTCATGGGCGGCAGGGGGCCGAACCCCGAAGCCAGGGTGGAAACCAGTGCGGCGCCCGTGGGCGTAACCAGCTCACCTTCGACGCCCGAAGAATAGATCGGAAGATCCTTCAACAACTCCGCCGTGGCGGGAGCGGGAACGGGCAGAGTCCCATGGGCCGCCTCCACCCGCCCCCCACCCACATTCAAGGGCGAGCAGACGAGGTCGGAGATCTCCAGCAGTTCCAGGCCCACGCACGCTCCCACGATATCGACAACGGCATCGACCGCGCCGACCTCGTGGAAGTGCACTTCGCCGGGAGGAAGATTGTGCAGCCTTCCCTCCACCTCCGCCAGGCGACTGAAGACCTTCAGAGCCTGGCTCGCCGCCTGTGCGGGCAGCGACGCCATCTCCAGCAGGTTCTGGATATCAGGAAGCGTGCGGTGCGGTTGTTCGCCCGGGGCGCGGATTTCCACGCGCGTGCCGACCAAACCGCCGCGCACGGCGCGGGTGCGTTTGAACTCGTAGAAACCCAAAGGGAGCTTTTTCAGTTCCGTGAACAGCCGATCCACGGGCACGCCCGCGTCGATTAACACCGCCAGAAACATGTCGCCACTGATGCCGGAAGAGCAATCCAAGTAGGCTTGTCTCATAGTAACCTCGGTAGGATTTGTCCGGCCGGACCGCGCAGAACCCATTCTGCGAGTTCATCAGCGGGAGTCGGATCAGGATTCAACACCGCTACCCGGGCGCCGGATTTGCGGGCCACCGCGACGAGGCCGGCGGCGGGATAGACGGTCACGGAAGTCCCAATGACCAGAAAAACCTGCGCCTGCGTTGCTGCCTCGAAAGCTTGTTCCCAGGCGTCTTCCGGAATAGCTTCGCCAAACCAGACAACGGCCGGACGCAGGAACGCTCCACAGGGGCAGCGCGGAGGCAGAGGTTCCAGCGGCGCCTGCTCATTTCGTATTTCGGCGGCACATCCCGTGCATCGCAATTGCCAGATGTCGCCGTGCAACTTCACGGGGTGCCGGCTGCCCGCGCGGTCGTGCAGCCCATCCACGTTCTGGGTCACAAGTGTGAAGCGTCCCGGCGCTCGCCGTTCGATCTCTGCCAGGGCTCGATGCCCGGGGTTCGGTTTCACTTGGGAGATGATCTGACGCCGCCAGTCGTACCATTCCCAGACAAGTCGAGGATCTTCCGCGAAGGCCTCCGGAGTCGCGAGCTTCTCCGGCGAAAAACTTCTCCAGAGTCCCTGCGTTCCGCGAAAGGTCGGCACCCCGCTTTCGGCCGAGATGCCCGCGCCCGTGAAGGCCACGCATCGCGCGGTCCCGAGACTGCTCCGCAACAAACCCAGCGAGTCTTCCACAGGTATCGATTATTCTCAGCGAGCATTTCCGCCTAGAATTGGATACTATGCTTTACCGCAAAAGGTTGTCAATGTGTTGAGCCAGGCGAAGTGCGGCGCCAAGCCGCATCGCACTATTTCAAAAAGGGGACAGGCAATGGAAAACATCAATCGTCGTCGCTTTCTCCAGGTTTCTGTGGCCGCCGGTGCGGCGGGACTGGTGCCCGGCATCCCGGCCGCGCCCGCCCAGCCACGCATGCGGCTGGGAATAATTATTGGCGTGGAACGGGACGCGGACGCGGCCCTCAAGCGTGTGCACGAGTTCGGCGTCCCAACCTGTCAAGCCGGCACCGATGACTACTCGGACCGGGTCTACAATGCCCTCAAAGCCGCCATCGACAAGTACGGTATCGAGGTCACAGCCATCAATTCCTCCGGTGGCCCGCCCAATGTGTATGATTTTTATCACGGGCCACAGACCATCGGCGTGGTGCCGAGGAAATATCGCCAGCAGCGCATCGACAATTTCAAGCGCGCCTCCGATTTCGCCAAGAAGCTGGGCGTGCCCGCCTTCCACACGCATTACGGATTCATTCCGGAAAACCCCAATGACCCGGAGTATCAAGGCGTGGTCGACGCGCTTCGCCAGGTGGCGACCCACATCAAGGGTAATGGGCAAATGATGCTCTACGAAACCGGGCAGGAATCGCCCATCACCATGCTCCGCGCCATCACCGACGTCGGCCTGGATAACCAGTTTGCAAACCTGGATACCGCCAATCTGATCCTCTACGGCAAGGGAAATCCGCTGGATGCGCTGGATGTGATTGGCAAACTGGTGCGCGGCGTCCACGCCAAGGACGGACTCTTCCCGACCGATCCGAAGAAACTCGGCGAAGAAGTTGCCATCGGCCAGGGCAAGGCGAATTTCCCCGCCCTGATACCCCGCCTTAAGGAACTGGGGTACACGGGACCACTCACGATCGAGCGCGAGATCTCCGGGCCTAAGCAGCTTGAGGACATCAAGAAGGAAAAAGCCTACCTCGAAAAGCTAATTGGCTGAGAACAGGAGGGCACGGCCGGGATAATTCCCGCCCTGCCCTCGCTCGGCAGGCCCCCGCGCCGGCGGGGGTGGCCCATCTTAGGGACGCGGCAGAGTGTCGCGCCTTCAACCCACCCAGAACAGCAGCATCGGGCCGTGGGCTTCACGTTCCAGCATTCTTGGCAGTGGATCAGTTTGGTTCTTTGTAGCGGCGGTCTATGACCGCCGGGTTTTGATTCAACAGATTCCGGCGCTCATAGAGCGCCGCTACAGCAAACTGACCCACTACCGCATTCTTTTTGGGGTTTACGAAAGGGGGCGGGGTGAGGTAGTTTTGTAAGGGTAGGCCTCGCGAGGTCCGTGTGGGGCGCGCACTACAGCCCGATCCAAAACGTCGCAGCGGGGCCAGCCTGCACGTGACAGGTAGCCGGGCCGGTAGCTCAACGGTAGAGCACTGCCCTTTTAAGGCAGGGGTTCTGGGTTCGAATCCCAGCCGGCTCACCAACCTCCGCGCAGATCCATACCTCCCCTCACCTTGAAATTGTTGAGGCAGCCAGAATTACGCGCCAGCCTCTCGATATATCGTGAGGTGAGAGATGCCTCTCACGTAAAATGTTAACGTGAAGGATGGCTACGGGCTTCGCCCTATGCCTCCCGAGCGGTTCCGCTCGCCGCGTCCCAAACCATCTTCTTACCGGAACGGTACGAGAGGTTGACCATGTGGCCCGCCGCCGCGGCGCGGTGGCCCACCTCAGCGTTCTCGCTGCATGCTTGGCGCGAGCGGACCGAGTTCAGGAATTCCAGCAGGTGGAGCGGCGTGGAATCACCGGTTTGATCTTTGTAAGTGACCGTGCCCTCCAAATGGATCGCCGGGTTGGCCTCTTCGCGGTGATTGCCCATCCCCATGAATTCTTCCTGCAGGCTCTTCGGCCAGGAATCGATCGAATAGGAATACCCTTCGCGAGGGTTTTCCGCCGCCACGCTGAAGCTGGAACCGAGCAGGGTGAGCGAGCCTTTCGTCCCCAGGAACACCATGCCTTGTTCGGGCGTACTGGCGTTGTTGAAAGTTGAGCCCATGTTCACGTTGAATTCTTCCGGATATACGAAAAGTGCATCCAGGGTGTCAGGCGCTTCGCGGCCATCCTTACGATTGAGAATCCCGCCTGCCGCCAGGACGCTCGAGGGCATCGTCGCGTCCATGATGAAGTGTATGGAAGTGATCAGGTGAACGAACAGGTCCGTGGAAATTCCTCCGGAGTAGTCCCAATACTTGCGATAGCGGAACACGCGTTCCGGGTCATAAGCATGCTGGGGCGCATTGCCGAGCCACTCCTCCCATTTGAAGTTCACGCCATTCTTCAGGTCGGGGGGAATGGGATAGTTCCAGGCGCCGGTCGAGCTGTTGCGGTTGTAAGACGCAACGACCTTGGTCACCTTTCCGAGTTCGCCGGAGGCCACGATCTCCCGGGCCTTCTTTTGCAGCGCCGAAGAGCGCCCCTGGCTGCCCACTTGCGTGATGCGGTTGTACCGTCGCGCCGCCTCAATCATCTTCGGGCCATCCTCGATCCGGTACGTCATGGGCTTTTCGATGTACACGTCTTTGCCCGCCGCCAGCGCGTCCAAAACCATCGGCAGATGCTGGTGATCGGGCGGCGCGAGCACGACGGCATCGATGTCCTTACGCTCGAGCAAGGCTTTGTACTGCGCAAAGTTGGTATCGATTTTGCCGTCGGTACGTTCCTTGGCGCGCGTCAAATGCCCCTGATAGCAGTCGCTGACGGCCACCAGATTGGCTTGCCCGGTCTGCTTGACCGCCTCCATCAGAATGTTCCCGCGAATGCCGAATCCGATGAAACCCACGTTAACACGGTCATTGGGGCTGGCCGGAAGGGGCATGGGCGCCGCCTCCAACTGAACCCATTTCCCGTTGAGCAGCAATCCCACGCCGGCTGCTCCCACGGCGCTCCGGCGCATAAACTCACGTCTGGAAAATGAAGACATGGAATCTTTCCTCCCTAAGAATCTTCGAAAATGGCAGGGCTCCTGACTACAGGGTCTTCCTGGCGAGGTCAGGTCAACCCATAAGTCATAACCCTCCCGACGCCCTCAGGTCAACCGGAATCTTCAGGGGGTGACGTCAACTTCTTTGTGTAAAAAGTTCGAGGGTGCGGTTTTTCCAGTCCTCATTAAAGCGACTAAAGATGGCATAGATAATCCGGTCGACGCTTTGGACGTTGGTAAAGACCACCATGGGTCG
>Ga0208457_1000435_pt1 | contig 42279 bp, 22 predicted proteins | sample June2015DPH_10_1_FD_185513 | JGI IMG/M metagenome (GOLD analysis project Ga0208457, IMG submission 185513) | Peatland microbial communities from SPRUCE experiment site at the Marcell Experimental Forest, Minnesota, USA - June2015DPH_10_150... | ecosystem: Environmental > Terrestrial > Soil >... | reverse complement strand
AGGGCGGCCGTCGAACTTGAGCAGGCCCTCCTTCACCATGCGGCGCATCAGGTCGGAAACCTCCACCTGGTGCACGCCGTCACGGAAGCGTCCTTCGAAGCGGTCGCCGTCGAGGAGTGCGAGGAAGAGCTGGAAGTCCTCTTCCTTGCCGTTGTGAGGGGTCGCCGTCATCAAGAGAAAGTGCCGTGTCAGCCCGGAAAGGAGTTGACCAAGCCGGTAGCGCTTCGTGTACTTGACTTCACCGCCGAAGAAGGTCGCCGACATCTTGTGCGCTTCGTCGCAAACGATAAGATCATAGCGGCAGTCAGGCGCGCTGAGCTTCGCCTGGACGTCCTCATTACGGGAGAGTTTGTCGAGCCGGGCGATAGCAAGGTCGTTTTCGAGAAACCAGTTGCCTGTCCGGGCAGCTTCCAGCTTATCATTGGTCAGGATCTCGAAGGGCAGATGGAAGCGGCGGAACATCTCGTCCTGCCATTGCTCAGCGAGCATTCCGGGGCAGACGACAAGGCAACGCTTCAAGTCGCCTCGAGCGATCAGTTCCTTGATAAGGAGTCCCGCCATGATTGTCTTGCCGGCGCCCGGATCGTCTGCTAATAGAAAGCGCAGTGGCTGGCGCGGCAACATCGCCTCATAGACGGCCGTGATCTGGTGCGGCAGAGGCTCTACAAGAGATGTGTGCACCGCGAGCACAGGGTCGAAGAGGTGCGCGAGGCGGATCCGGTACGCCTCTGAGACCAGACGAAAAAGCGCCCCATCACCGTCGAAGCTCCACGGCCGGCCCTGTCCGATTACTTCCAGACGCGGCTCATCGTGGCGGTAAAGGATTTCCTCGGCAACCCGGCCTTCTGGTGTGCGGTAAATGACAGTCAGGGCATCGGAGCCATGCCACTGCACGCTCACGACGGTTGCCGTGCCATCCGGGAGGAGGCCCCGGAAGGCCGTATTAGGTTTGAGATCTTCGAGTTTCAAATGGCCACTCCCGTCCTGCGCCTATAGGTTGATGGTAGGGCGCTTCGGCGTGAGGCGCTAACCCCTCGTTTTATGTTCGGTTTATCCGGTCGACCTTGGCCCACGTCATCCGTCAATGTATCACCGCTAACATGTGATTTTCAAGCTAGACAGCCACCCTCAGGGTTGCTCCAGGCCTATTAAGTCTATTGACAATTGTCGAGATCCATCTCATAATAAGTTCGGCATCAGGAGAGGCCCTCTAATGCAGGGCCCGGCAACCTGGGACGGACACCCAAGGTGCCTCTCGCACGGAGCGAGGATGCGGTCGCTGAGAAAGCGGCAACGAAGTGTCCGGGCGATATGACCCGCTCTCCTGATGTGGGAGAAGCGGGTTTTTTGTTGTCCGCCCTCTCTTTGCCCCGCATCCATAAGATTCCTCCGGCGCCCTGAAGCTTGAAGGAGGAATTACTAATGCCCCAACAAATGTGGCGTCCCAGCTGCCATTGTAATCCCGGTATCTACAGCATGGGCTCTCCCAATTGTCGGGATTGTGGGCAGCCCGGACAGTACGATGGTTGGCACCAGGGCATGCACGAAGCGATGGCAGCCTATACGAAACGAACCGGCTTGGCGCCGATCGGCCCTCATCGCCGTCTGACGGACGAGCTGTTCGCTGGCCGATTCGGGCTTTGCCGCACCTGTGAGGGCCGCGGCGTGCTGGACGCCGAGGGCGGGCGGACTTGGAAAGTCTGCACCGACTGTCAGGGGCTCTGCTGCTTTTTCAGGGGGACCATGCGGGAATTCCAAGAGATCCGGGCCCGGATCCTGGAGCAGTTCCCCAAAGCGGCTGCTGCTTCTTTCGAGTCGGATGAGAAGCTGAGGAGATATTGTGCTGACCAAGGCCAGGAAGACGGCGAGAAGGGCCTCTGGATCGTCCGGAAGCTTCTCGCTCCGGAAGCGGAGATCAGGTGTGTCTTTTACACGCTGGCGGTCAGGAACGAGGCCCTGAAGAAAAAATGGCGGGGGGGATTGTCCGATTACTGGAGCAAGTACAACACGATCCATAACGCGAGCCTTACCGTCAGCTGTTTCAAGGGGCCGTATTGGGATGACCAATACGGAGAGTTGACCGGATTCGGGCTCGTTGAAGGAAAGGATTTCATACTCTTTGACGCCAGCAATGTCACCACGATGAAGGATTTCGAGCCATTCCGTTTTCGGGTGGACTGGCTCGCTGGCTACGTCCATAAGGCCGGCATGATGATCTTCTTGAGGCATTAAGATGAGATGTCTGCCCGACCTTGAGAGACAACTGGCCGCCACAATAGAGCGTGCGCTCAAGCTCATGGAACACATCGGTTACCTGCGAGGAGAGGGCGAGGCCCGGGTCTACAATTTCATCCCTCCGGAAAAACGGAATCCAAGCGACCTCGCCGAGTGCGACGGTTGCGAGAAGTTGTTTTACGAGAGCGAGCTGACTGAGATAAACCCAGGGATTTTTCTGTGTGACGCTTGCTACGATCCGGAGATGGAAGTGAAGACGGAATTCAGGACACCGACGTCAGAGGACATCAACCATGCGATTCAATTATTGCTCTGGAGGTGTCGCGACGCCCAAGTTCACAAGGGTACGCCCGAGGGAAAGAGAGGATTCTACGGACTCGATGATTGGATCGCCCACGCCGAAGATCAAATGATCAGAGAGCTCGGCCTGTGGTGCGAAGATATCCAAGTGCTGAATGCCGGGTCGAGGGACAGCCGAGAGGATTCAGTGGGAGAGACTCCATGGAAAGTGGATGGACCCACCCGTTGCAAATCTCGGAGCGAGTGATGGTGAAGAAAGCATATCATCTCAACGCATCGTCCGGGAGTCCCGGAATCCTACCCCCCCGCCTAGTCGTGAAGTCAATAGATGTCATCTTGATATGAACGGAGGAGATACGTGAACGCGAATATCATTAACGCCATAGGCTATGTGAGGGTTTCAACTGAGGAGCAGGCCCGGGAAGGGGTATCCATCACTGCCCAGGAAGAAAGGATCACGGCCCTGGCGACGGCCAAGGGCTGGAACCTGGTTAAGATCATTAGAGACGCCGGCTATTCGGGGAAAAACCTCAATCGGCCTGGCGCGGAAAGCCTGATTGCCATCTGCCGCAAGGCCGAAGTCGACGTAGTGATCGTTTTTAAGGTCGACCGACTCACCAGGAAGCAGAAGGACCTGTGGTACCTCCTGGAGGACGTTTTCTATAAGAACCAGGTTGGCTTTGTGTCCGTCACGGAGGCATTCGACTCAACCACAGCCGCCGGGACGGCCTTTCTCGGGATGATCGGGGTCTTTGCCCAGCTGGAGCGAGATCTCGTGTCTGAGCGCACAAGAGAGGCCTTAATCCATAAGAAAACGAATGGGGAATGGGTCGGCCGCAAGCCCACCGGGTTCAAAATCAGCGAAAGCGGCAGACTAGAAAAGGACCCGGACATGCTGCGCTTGATCGCCCGCGCAAGAAGGCTGCGAAGGGAAGGAGCCAGCTTGGGATCCATATCTAAGGCGCTGGAGATGCCGAAAACTACCCTCCATAGGCTCGTAAACGCCAATTTGAGGCATCGTAACCATAACTATCTAAATACATTAGCTAGCTAGGGCGTTCCAAAAAGGGTCCCTTTTGGAACGGTTTTCAGCCAAATCACGCCATATCGTTTTCTGTCTTTTTCTCATCTCCCGGTCCTATCCTTATCAGGGGGGTTCGTTCTGATTCCCTTGAGTGTACGTATATTCACATCTGAAAACGCTCGCAATCCCACTTGTTTCCGGCCATTTTCTACTTCTGTGTTCCGCTGGGCATAAATGGTTTATTGACTTATCAGTCAATGCCATAGTCACCATTGTCCTGCCATACAATAAACTCTAGCGCATTGATTTCATTGGGCCGCTTGTTTTATTGTTCCTCGTGCTGAGAGAAAAAGACAAAATATCGGAGGAATATGTTATGACCAAAAAAATAGAGGATCTGCCTGTTAATCAGGAGATTGTAGAAAACAGGTTACAGGCAGTGCTTGATGAGCGTCGGCGACCTTATCGTGAGGTTGAACTTTCCTATAACAATATAGAATTTGGAAGGCTTAGGGTTGATATATGGCTTGAAGAAGCCTTAAAAAACCCTGAGATAGAAACCTCGTTCTGGGAAATCAAAGACCAACTTGAATACTTCAAAGAGCTCATAGAATCGGGGATACGAATAAACAGTGATAACGAACAAAATATTTTGAGGGCACAGGTAGTTGTTCAGGGGCTCTACTTAACCGATCCCCTTAAAGAAACGTACCTATCAATGTCTTCTCCATTGACCGAAATTGGCTCCTACGTTTTTATTGATGAAGATGCGATATTCGATCTAATTAAGGCCGAGGGGCCGAGGATCCTTGCGAATCCGGACGTCCAAGCAAGGCTAATGGAGTGGTTAGATGATGCAGATGTGGCAAAATCCAAAATGAAAAAGCTTGGGAGTGCTCTCGGGTCATATAAGCAGGCCGTACCCCGTGCTAAACGTGGAAGAGCAGAATTTTCCTTGATAAAAAGATTAGGTGAAAGCGGAACAATACGGAACATTTATAAGATCCTGGCGCGCTATCTGCGATATATAAAAGATTTCTATAATCCCAAATATGGAAAGAACAGGAAGCCTTCTAGGCTACGGGAAGATTTTGAGGAATTGGTTTTCTATGCTCTAGAGAAAGAATCGCACTTTAATAAGAATGTCGAGCATCAGCCAACTCGCAGTAGGCATTATCATTTCGTTAGAACCATCCTCGCTTTTATCCAAAATAATAAACACATAAGGCGCGAGTTTGTCGCTCTAAGATGGGAGCCCAACAGAATGGCAAAATTAGTGTTGGCTCAGGCATTAAGGGTCTCGGTAAGCAAGATCGAAAAAGCCGTGCCTAGAAGATTAGAAGCCTAATATAGCCTCTCCTTTCGAAGCCTAAAACCTATTCACAAATTCTCCATTTCTGCTTAGGCATTTATTCCCATTTATTGTGCATAGACGCCGGGCGCCGCCGCGCTTATATTGTGCGCGAACCTCGAAGCTGACTGAGGTTCACAGCCGATTCTAAGGAGACGCCAATGAATGGAATGCGAAAAGGAAAAACCAAAGGCAAGGAGTTACGCCTAGAAGAAACTTACAAACTAGTCAAATCCCAGCTGAGCCTGGTAGGGATCTGTAAGGACTACGGCATCGATCTGATCAAGCGTGAGAGTGACTATGTTTGTCTATGCCCCTTCCATGCTGAAAGCGAGCCCTCGTGCACGATCAATCCCGAGACCAACACGTTCAAGTGCTCTGGGTGTTCCGCATATGGTGACGTCATCAAATTCGTGCAGAAGCGGGAAAATCTCGAGTTCATGCCCGCGTTAGCAAAGCTGGCGTGCATGCTCGGGATCGATACCCTTGCACCATTCATAGATGAGGGTGATTCCACGAAACGTCGTCCCGACAGAATCCTGGATCTTGCGGTCGAGTTCTATTATCGCTTGCTGAAAGATCTGATGGGAAGGCAAGATCCGGTCCTCGGGGCCTTTTTCCGAGATCGCGGGATAGACATGGAATCCGTGGACAGGTTCAGGATTGGTTTTGCTCCTTTCGACAATAAACTCGCTGACTTTTTTCTACAATCAACGGGCTTCCATCCGGGTGAAGTGCTGTCAACTGGACTTATCAACCAATACGGCTCTGGAGACTTCTACCCGTTCTTCGCAAACCGGATTATTTTCCCCTTTTTGAAAAATGGGAGGGCAGTCTATCTAACGGGAAGGTCAATCGACCGGACGGAACCTCGATACATTAATCTGCCGGCTGGAGAATTGTTCGAGAAAACCATCTATAACTCAGATGCGCTGAGGTCCGCGGCAAAGGACATTTACATTACCGAAGGGATCATCGACTGCATCCTAGCCGAACAAATGGGTCTCTCGGCTATCGCACTCGCCGGAATGGCCACGAACGACGACCTTGCCAAGCAGTTAATAGCCAAGAATGTTTACATCGTCTTCGACAACGAAGAGAGTGGGGTCAGCCAGAATGGCGCTGAAAAGCTCGCGTCAGATCTACTCTTGAAGGAGAAAGAATCACGAATCGTGACGCTACCGCGTCGGCCGGCTTTCACAAAGGTCGACCTGGCAGAGTACCTCCTCTCTGAGAGCAAGGACCGATTCCTATCGCTGGCTAAGCAGGCGCCCAATTTAATCGAGCATAGGATTGACAGAGCCGCTCAGGAAGATGAGGCCAATAGAATTGGGTTTATCCGGGATGCGATTCTCCCCCTGATTTATCATCCCCGAATAGCGGAGATGGATAGGGCCCGGTATCTGATGAAGATGAAAGACAAGCTGGTGCTGCGAACCGAGGAGTTTCAGGCCCTTAAGAAAGAAGCTTCCGAAATGAGAAAAGCCTGGCGGCCCGACAATCCTGTGGAGATCTCGACGGAGAGAAGCCATGAGTTGACGGCGCAGGAAAGAGAGGATGCTGTCCGATATCTCAAGGATCCAAACTTGGTCCAAAACCTTGTCGCGGATATCCGCAAGATAGGGATCTTGGGCGAGGATTCGAATGCGCTGGCTCTTTACTTATTTTCGTTGACCCGGAAATCCGATAAGCCGATCTCTGCAGTGGTTTTTGGAGACTCCTCTGCCGGCAAGAGCTACCTTGTCAACTCTATATGCAGCCTGATCCCAAAGGAGGATTTGCTCATCCTTTCAAGCGCCTCAACCAGGAGTTTCGAGCATGCCTCGGAGGAAATGCTGAAGCATAAGTTCATCGTAGTTCAGGAAATCGAGGGTATGGAGGAGGTCGAGCCGATAATTCGCATCATGCAGTCCGAGGGTAGGCTTTCACGTCTAGTGCCCGTTAAAAACGAGGTAACCGATAAGTACGAGAGTATGCATAAAGATGTCGAGTGCCCTGCTTGTATCATTACAACAACAACCAGGGACCGCGTGCATCCTGAGAATTCGACGAGGATCTTTGAGCTCTCGGTGAACCAAAGCCCTGAGCAGACGGCCCAGATTCATGACCTGCTGAGACAAAAGGTAACCGAGGAGTGGGCGGCGATAGAGAAGGAACGAGCTTTGGTCAGGGCAACCCATACCAACGTACAGCGGCTTATAAAGAATCTGAAGGCGTTCATCCCTTTCTCCAGGCACATCAGCTTTCCGCAAGACTCCCTCAGGAGTCGGAGGGATCTTGACCGCTTCTTGAGCCTCATCCAGGCGGTTGCACTCTTCAGGCAGTTTCAAAAGGAAGTGAAACGGACAGCGGAAGACGAAGAATGCATCGTCGCGGATATAGAGGATTATAAGGTCGCTTTTGAGCTGGGGATGCAACTCTTTAAGGCGACCTTCTCGCCGATTTCCGAGAGAACCATGAATGTCTTGAAGGTATGCGTACAGATCGAGAATGAGCCATTCACGCGGGACGACGTAAAGCGTAAGGCCAAGGAGCTGGGAATCCCCATCTCCGAAAACCGAAACACGCTGGCCCGACAGCTGAGCTCCCTGTGTGAGGACGTCGAGGCTCTTGAGCTAGTCGAAGGGTCGCAGGGGAAGACCTGCCTTTACAGAAAGAAAATCTCCACCCTAGAGGAATTGAACGGGACTCAAATTAGCCTTATTGCCACGCCTGATCAGATCGCGTCCAGAATCAGCCGAGAGGAGAAGGAAAAGGAGCCTGCCCCGTGAACTTGCATGTACAAGTCAGAACTAGCACGGATGGCACTGTGCAAGTTGCTATATGGGGAAAAACGGGGCAAACAGCCCTACTTGTATACTTGCATAGCAAGAAAGAAGAAATTAAAAAAACAAGCCTCGGTTTTTTATGCCGACCCTCTAAGACCTGTGCAAGTGTACAAGTTCCGGATCTAGCCTGCAAACGAGCTACCGAACGGACGAGGAGGTTGACTGGATGATCAATCAGGGGCTCCTCACGGTCAAGGAACTCAGTTCCTACCTGGGTGTGAGCCCCTGTACTGTCTACCGGATGGCTGAAAAAGGGGAGATCCCCCTAATCCGTTGTCAAGGCCTTGGCCTCCGCTTTAAGGTGGAGGATATTGATGTTTGGCTCGAGAAGAGGAAAAACCGGCCACTCCCCCAGTTCGACATCGCCGGCTTGACAATGCCTCCTGGAAACACTATCAAAGAGTCTCATGGTCAAACAGGAGGTACTGGCGAGATGGCGAAAGCCAAATCAAAAACTCGCTTCAATTTTGGCTATGGTGCGATCTATCAAAGGAAAACAAGGGATGGTCGGATCCGATGGTATCTTGACTACTGGGATGCCGATGGGAAAAGGATCCAACGGGTCGAGGACGGAGCATCCTCTCAGCAGGAAGCTGAGCTCGCTCTCAAGAAAGCGGCCCTTGCCGAAGCCGATCGGATGCCAGGTGCTAGCCGGCGGAGGGGACGGATCAAGTTCTCCGAGTTCTCCCAAATCTACATCAACGACTATGCCATGACAGTGAAGCGGAGTTGGCGGGGAGACAAGTGTAGGCTAGGCGTTCTCGAACCCTACTTCAAGGACGTCTATCTCGATGAGGTTACTCCTCTCATGATCCAGAAATGCGTAGCCTGGCGACTGAAATCAGGGAATTCCAAGAGCTCTGCCAACCGGTACCTAGCCCTGCTGAAGAAGATGTTCAACCTGGCAATCGAAGAGGGGTACCTCGAAGCAAACCCGGCCGCGAAGATCAAGCTCTTCTCGGAGAAAGACTGCCTCAAGGAACGCATTCTGACCGAGGACGAGGAGGTCAGGCTCAAGGACGCCTCCTACCCGGTCCTGCGCTCGGTTATTTGTGTTGCTCTCAACACGGGGATGCGGCATGGCGAGATCCTCAACCTGAGGTGGAACCAAGTTGACCTCGAAAGGTCGGCCGTCACAGTCGAGAGGACAAAGAGCGGAAGGCCGAGGACAATTCCCCTGAACCCTCCCCTACTCGAAGAACTGCTGAGTCTAAGGCGCCAGAACGGACACAGCCCCTACCTCTTCCCCAATGCAGACTCGGGGAAACCGCTTCGATCTATGCGAACCTCTTTTAGAGCGGCCTGCCGGCGCGCTGGCATCTCGGGCCTTCGCTTTCACGACCTGCGGCACACGTTCGGTTCGAGGCTCGTCGAGAAGGGGGTCGACATCGAGACCGTCCGGTCACTGCTCGGTCATTCGAGCATCGCGATCACCCAAAGGTACGTCCATTCGACCGACGAAAGACGCAAATCAGCCGTGGACAGGCTGGCAGGGACGGCGGCGGTTGAGCCCCAAAAAGGGCCAAATCTGTTACACGGCTGTGACACGGCGGAAAAACCCGGGTCAGCGAAAACTCAGAAAAAGTCCGTAAGTCAATGTTTTTCAGCGAATTAGAGAGAGCGCGCCCGGAGGGATTTGAACCCCCGACCTTTGGATTCGAAGTCCACCGCTCTATCCACTGAGCTACGGGCGCACATGTGAGTTAATTCATTGATTCTGTAGTAGTTACAGACGCAGGAATTTCGGGTCCAAACTTTTCGCGTCCATCCATGTCACACGGGTGTAACAAATTCTCCCTTCTTACGAGAGAACCAACCGCCGATCGGAGCATACTGTCGTCCGAGTGAACGTACCTCAGCGTGATGAGGAGTTATCTGCCCCGCTCAATGTACCACCTGTGAAGTGAGATTTTCAAGCTTTAGAGTCTCCCGCGACGGGGAACGTGGGGAATTACTTTATCCATCGGCCGAACCATTCGATGTTGCGTTTTGCCATGTCCTCCATGAATTTCGGTTCAAGGACGACGTGCCCCTGCCGCGGATAAATAAACAACTCGACGGGAACGCCGTTTCTCCTGAGCCCGACACACAATTCCTCGGCCTGCGGTAAGGGGACGCGAAAATCCTTCTCCCCGTGCAGGATCAAGGTCGGCGTTTTAATATTCGCGGCGTGGGTGATCGGGGACAGACGGTTGTAAAGTTCCAAGGCTTTCCAGGGGACGTCACCGAAATAACACTCCAGAAAGCCGGAGATGTCGGTCTGGCCATAAAAGCTCACCAGGTTGGACATCCCGGCGCCGAGGGACGCCGCTTTGAAACGGTTCGTTTGGGAGATAATCCAGGCCGTCATATATCCACCGTAACTTCGCCCCATGATCCCGAGTTTTTCCGGGTCGGCGACCTTCCGTCCGATCAGGTAATCGATTCCGGACATGATGTCCCGGTAATCTCCGCCCCCCCAGTCTTTGATGTTGGCCATTCTGAATTTTTCGCCGTAGCCGTAGCTGCCCCTGGGGTTCGGCATGAAGACTGCGTATCCAAGGCCGGCCAGGACCTGTAGCGGGTAACTTTCGGCCTGCACCGGATAGGGCGACGCGATCTGGGGGGAAAACGAATGTTCGAACCGGCCCGAGGGCCCACCGTGGACATAAGTGAGTAAGGGGCCCGGCTTCCCCTCAACGAACCCCACGGGGAGGAGAAGCAGTCCCTCGATTTCCAGGCCATCGGAGCTTTTCCAATGGACGACTTCCTGCCGTCCTAGGGTTAAGTCCTTAAGCTGGGGGTTGGAGAAGGTCAGCCTGCTGGGGTTGAATTTATCGGGCTTTGAAACGAAGACGTCAGACGGCGTATAGGGATCCGACCCGATAAACGCCATCAGGTCCCCCGATGCCGAAAAGCTGAAATCGCTCCAGACGAAATCGCCGGTGAGGAGCGGCCGGATCTCCTCAGTCTCGGGAGAGACGGCATAGAGCTGGTTTCCGAGGCCCTTGGAGCTCTGGAAAATGACCGTCCGGCCGTCCTGCGACCACTGGGGAGAGAACATGAATTCATCGAATTTTCTGGTGATGTTGCGCGGCGCCCCGCCCTCGGCGGGAATGAGGCATAGATACCAATTGACGATCCATCCCGTCTTCCCTTCGGTCGAAAGGAAGGCGATACGCCGTCCGTCCGGCGACCACCGGGGATACGTGTCGATCCCCTCCCTTTTGACTAGGTCGCGGACGGCGCCGGTATTGAGATCGACGATGTAAATGTCCGTTTTGTAGAGATCCCTGATCCTCGGCGAGGGCTGGGCGGCGAAGACGATCTTAGTCCCGTCCGGAGACCACGAGAAATCGACCACGGCGTAAGGATCATGGGTCATCGGCGTGACCTGCCGCGCGGCGACGTCCATGACGAAGATCTGAAGGCCGGGGACATCCGGGTCGAAAACAATCACGTCCTCGGGCCCCTTCCAGCCTTTCGGCTCCTCCGCAGGTTTCTGGCCATGGGCCAGGAATGCGATCCTCGTGCCGTCGGACGACCAAGCGATATTCGAAACGCCGCCTTTAACAGGGGCGGGCTCAAACGCCTCCCCTCCTTCCGGATTGATGAGCCAGATCTGGTTCGAGCCGTCCCGGTCGGAAATAAAGGCGATCATTTTTCCATCCGGGGACCAACGAGGCGAATCGTCCCTCCCAGGCCCACAGGTAAGGCGGAAAGGAGTCCCGCCCGTCGTTTTCACCAGCCAGATATCGCTGTCTGATATGTTCTTAGCAAGGTTTATTTCGGAAATGACGTAGGCCACGCGGTCTCCGGCGGGCGAGATCCGGGCCTCCCCGACATTCCTAATCTTCATTAAGTCATCTACGCTGACCGGCTTCACGCCAGCTGCAAGCGGCGACGAAAACAGGAGGCTGCAAATCGCGGCGGCGGAAATCGTGTATTGGATCTTTCGATGGATCGTCGCTACGGGAATTTTTTGAAACATTGTTTTGTCTCCCTTTACAAGCGAATCGCATCAGCCTATTTTTTTTTAGATTCGGCTTCCTTGCGCGCCGCTTCTTCCTGCTCTTTGGCTCTCTCCATCAGCCGTTTGGCGAAATGCTCGTCGGTTTGTTTCATCTTGATGATGAACGCTTGAGCCGCGGAGCCGACGGCGTTTTCCGCATTGATCAGCCCATAGCCGACGCGAGTGTTGAAGGTTCGCAATCCGAAAATCGCGGGGTTGGAGGATTCTTTCAAGATCTCGATAATTCGCTGGACCTGCTGTCCCGGATACTCTTTGCCCGTCTTAGGAACCTTCGTGGAAATGAGGGCGGCAAGACCGCCGACGGAGCCGGCGGCGTAAGCGTTCGAGGGCGGCATTCCCGGCACGAAATAGGCCGGCGCAGCAACGATCGTCCCTTTCGACATCGCGGAAGAGGGCCAGGGAGCAGGGCGCCCTTCCTTATCCAGAATCGTCCCGGCCACGGCCAGCACCATATTGTAGGCCGAGGGATAGGCCGGCGTTCCATCCAGGCTCCCCTGATGCGTTAATCCATTGGGGGCGACGATGATGACATTGTGATAATACGCCCATTGGCAGGCCTGCTTCAGGAACGGAAAATCGCGGCTGAATGCAGCGCCCGTGAGGATGATGTCGCTCCCGTCATAGGTTGCCTTATAAATCGCCTGGGCGAGCTGCATGGCGGGCCAATATTCGAACGGTAAGCCCGAATCCGCGACGATCTTGTAAGTCCGAATTTCGGCCTCTGGAGCGCAGGCGGCGACGATGGAGGCCAGGAGCGTGCCTTGACCGCGATCGTCCGAGGGAGCTATCGTTTCCGGGTCCCAGGGCGGCTGTCGTCTGTTGACCATGCAGAAATCCAGGCCATGATTGAAATGTGCCTTCTTCAGCGTTTCGGACCCGAAGGCGCAGCCGGAGTCAATGACGGCCAGTTTAAGGCCGGCCCCTTTTGTAGACTTCAAGGCCTCCTGGAATCGGGAGATCTTAAAGGCCTGACTCTTCTCCGGAAACGACGTCGCGATCTTTAAAACTTCCCGTGCCAGGCCAGAGCCGAAGTTCCGGCCCAGGGACTCGAGGACAAGGTCCAGCCGTCCGCGGCCGAGATTCCCAGAGGAGCGGAGGCGCTCCTGGGCATCCGGGCTCTCCGCGAAAAGGGAATCGACAAAGCGATCCGCGGCTTCGCGGCAAAGCCCGAAATACTTTTCCCGAAAAGTCGCAGTGTCGTTTTTTTCGCGTAGAGCCAGGAGCTGCGATCTTTCTTTCCAGAAGAGGATATTGATCACGTTTTCGTACAACCCGGGGATGCCGTCTGTGCCGCGCTCGATCCTTTCGATCTCAGGAAGCCTTAGCCTATACTTTTCGGAATGAAACCCGAGCACCACGCTGAGCTCTTTATAGAATACATCCCGTCCCTGGACGAAGGCCTCGTCACGCGAGGCGGAAGGCCCGGCGTTCGTCTCTTCGGCTGGGGGACTCTGGGGCCGGCGTTCGGCCTGGAGTTCGAGGGCGGTCTTTACGGCTTTTTCGGCATCAATCAATCCGTAGCCACAATCGGGCGAGAATCTTTCAAAACCTACGATCTGCGGATTGGCACTCTTGGTTAGAATCTTCCTGACGGCAACCGCATACTCGCCGGGGGGTTCGGTTCCCAGGCGGGGATAAACGGATTCGATGAGAGCGACCAGGGATGTGACGATCGGCGTCGCGCACGAAATCCCGGGTGCGTAGTTGTCTTTTTCACCGGAGTAGTACGGATACGCCGCGAACGGGTCGCACGGTGCCCCGACGGCCGTCATGGTGTCGGGGGATGCCGCGTCCCAGTAGCCGTAACGGTTCTCCCCGAGCTTGGCGATTCCGGTGACCGCGACATTGAGAGGATACTGGCCCGGATAGTTCTCGTTCTGTCCGAGATAGCGCCCCAGAGAATATTGGCTTCCCGTGACGAGAACGACGTTATTCTCATAGGCGTATTGGCAGGCTTCCTTGAGAAAATCGCTGCCGAGAATGCTGCCGGCGCTGATATTTATGACGTCGTTGCCGTCATGAACAGCCTTGTAAATGGCCGCGCCCATGAGATTCACGGCGATGGTGGGATAGGGAGAATCGTTCATCGTGTCTGCGTCGTTGTAGCGGTAAAAATTGATCTGGGCTTCGGGCGCGTACGTGGCCACAATGGAGCTGACCACTGTACCGTGCCAGCCGTAGTCCACCATCGGCCGACCCTCCGGCGTCCAAGGGAAGCCGTCCCGTCCTACAAAATTGAAGTTGGATCCCCATGAGGTCGACTTGAAAACCGGGTGGGTCATATCGATGCCGGAATCCAGAACGGCGACGCGGACGCCCTTGCCCTTGGTGATCCGATGGGCGGTCCTGAACCTCGCGGCATCAAGCCCCCATTGTTTTTCAAATTCGGGACTGAGGGTCGCCGGTTTGTCCGGCGCCGGGGGGACGTCCAGTTTGGCCATGTACCCCGCGGACATGACCACGATATCGACGGTGTCCTTCCCCTTGAACCGGGGGATTAGGTCCTTGAAATAAACGCCGTGCGAGCTCGGGGTGAGAAGAGATTGGACAAACGTCCCGGCCGAGTAAGCGGTTAGGTCCAGGTACATCGTACGGAAGCGCCGCATCGATTCCGGGCCGCCTTCTTTCATCAGCGCCGAGAAGGTGGGCTCGTCTTTTCTATAATAATAGTTCATCAAGATCCCATAAAGACGCGGATATACGTTCTGAAGGTTTTTAATCTTAGCCAACTCCCCTGCTGTGAGCCGGCCGCGGTCCGGGTGGCGCTCGACGCCGTCGCTGATCGTTTTATAGAAAACGGATCTACCCTCGTCAAAATACGTTTCCAAGAGAGGCTTTTTCTTGACCTCGGAGGAACAACCCGTAAAGAGGCCGGAAAACATGAGGCCGGCCGCGACGGTGATCAGCATGAGCGCTGTAGGCGATTTCATTCTCATGGCGGTATTCCTTTCTTATTTAAAGAATAACGACGCCGAAAACAGTTCATTTGTACCAGAGTTTATGATAATAGCACAGGAATGATATGAGATTTCGAGCGGGACGTGGCTCCAGGACTTGCATATTATTCCCTGCATCCCTGCGTCATTCCTCTCGTGGTACAATTAGGAAAATTTCTTCGTCTTTAATTAGGTAGAGATCCGGAGACTTGATTCCCTGGAAAGGAGACGGAAATCATGCGTCGAGGGCATTTCCTCCTCTTGATGTTGATCATTCTTTGTTTCTCGGGCCTATTCTTCTTCACGTCCGGCAAGGAAAAACTCGCCGCTCCCCCCGAAAAGGCCTGGCTGGCTTCGGTTTTTGAGCAGGGGCGAGTCATATTTTACAAGACGATTCGCGAAGAAATCTCAACTCATCCCGACCGCGCCCGTCTGAGCGAGACGGAACTCCAGAAGATCCAGGAAGCGGAAACACGTTATGGCAGACTGTACGGGATCCTAATCAACGTCTTTTACCAGAAAGACGAGCCGATTTTTTCAAACCTGCTCCAGAAGGGGGACAAGAGGTCCCGACTGCGCTTTTCTGATATATATTTCGATCTCGCCCGTTTCGCCGGGCACATGTTCGTCCAAACGTTCTTTGAGACTGATTTTGCCACAGACTACGTTCGCAAGACCAATGCTGCATACAAAGGCCTTGATGCCGTGGACCTTGTCGTGAGGTCAGTGGGTTATAACGCCAAGCTCGATCCTCCTCCAGCACGGGAGTTTTTTAAGAATCCAGTAAGCCCAGAGTTTGAACGCCAAGGAGCACTGGAGGGAGCCCGCTTTAGGGAAGCCCACGTCCTCAGCCGCGGAAAGGGGGCCAAAATCGCTATCCTGGATTCGGGAATCGATGAGAGTCATTCGATCTTCAAGAATACAAAGTGGGGGAAGAACTTTTCCTTTGTCGGTCGAGAGGGACAACCCTGGTCGGATGACGCTCCTCTGGTTGATTGGGGCTGGCATGGAACGCTCATCTCCTCGGTAGCCGCCTGTTTCGCGCCCGAAGCCCAGCTAACGGTTTACAAAGTCCTCGACGGCGATACGCAGAACGATCCTCCCTATCTCCTCCTCTTGGAATGCACTCTCGCAGCCGGCATTTACCGTGCCGCCCATGACGGTAATGACGTCATCAGCATTAGCGCCTCCGGGGCCACGCTCGATTCCGACTACCTCAGGGAAGCCTGTCAGTTCGCCTATGATCATAACCGCGTTCTCATCTCGGGGGCCCTGTACAGCCGCTGGTTCAAGCAGGGCAACACCCGCAACTTCCCGGCCCAGTATAAGACCGTCGTGGCCGTGACAGCCGCCCAGAAACATCCTGATGGGACATATGGGTACTGGGATGTCTGCGCCGCCCAGGACGCGAATACCGTCGCCGCTCCCAACGATATCTTCGGCGCCTTTCCGACCTACGTCGGTGAGAAGGACCGGTACATTCCGAGTATCTCGGCCGCGATCCCGGTCGTGTCTTCCCTTTTCGCCCTCGCCGTTTCAGTCCATCCCAGGCGTCGGGACGAGCCCCCGGGGGCATACGCCAAACTCCTGATGGATCTCGTCATTAAGAATGCAAACCCGGAGCGAGTTGGATTCCATGGGTTTTCGCCCGAGTGCGGCTACGGAATGATCGACGCGGAAAAAACCGTCAAGGCGGCCCTGGCTCTGAACGAGAAACGCTGACCGGCCGGGGCCCGGGATCTCCGACCTTTACCCTGCCCCCGAGAGGAGGAATTCATGAAAAAGCTGACCGTCTTCCGGGCCAGCTCCTGGCTCGCGGCATTCTTGTTCATTGTGGCGGCAGGGACCTTCAGGTGCTCCAATAGCCATTTCTTGAAGCAAGAAGCGCGTCTTCGAATCGGTGTCTCGTACCCGAAAGAGCTCGGTCCCGGACCCTTCGATGGGCGGATGCTTCTCATGATCTCCGATAACGACAGCCGGGAGCCCAGGTTTCAGATCAGCTCTCGCAACGAGGACGCCCAGCCCATTTTTGGCATTGATGTCGAAGGTTTAAAACCCGGCGAGGAGGCGATTTTTGATTCCGGAGTTCTTGGCTTTCCCGCGGATAGCCTCGGCAAAATCCCTGCCGGCGAGTATGTCATCCAGGCCCTGCTCCATAAGTACGAAACATTCCACAGGGCAGACGGTCACATTCTCAAGCTCCCCATGGACCGGGGCGAGGGCCAGATGTGGAACATCGCGCCGGGGAACCTCCTCAGCACTCCGAAAAAAGTCCGGATCGATCCCGGACAGGCCGGGATGATCCACGTGAGCCTCGACAAGACTATCCCCCCCTTCCCCGAGGAGCAAGACAGCAAGTACATTAAGCACATCAAGATCCAAAGCCGGCGCTTGACCGAGTTTTGGGGTCGCCCGATGTTTCTCGGCGCCGTCATCCTCTTGCCCGCCGGCTTCGAGGATCATCCGGAAGCCCGCTATCCTCTGATGGTTTACCAGGGGCATTTTTCTCGCAAGTTTGATGCCCTCGTAGGGTTCCGGGAGGAGCCGCCCGCTCCCGGGGAAACTTCGGAAAACGCCAAGAGGCCAGGGGTCTGGGGCGAATACTTCAGAGATTATGAAAAGTACAGCTACCAGTTCTATAAGGACTGGACGGGCCCCGGCTTCCCCCGGATGATTCTCGTGACTATCCAACACGCCAATCCTTATTTCGACGATTCGTATGCCGTGAATTCGGCCAACCTAGGGCCCTACGGGGATGCGATCACCTACGAACTCATCCCCTACATCGAACAAAAGTTCCGAGGCATCGGCCAGGGTTGGGCCCGGACGCTCTACGGCGGGTCAACCGGAGGTTGGGAATCCCTGGCTGTCCAGATTTTTTATCCTGATGAATATAACGGGACGTGGTCATTCTGTCCCGATCCTATCGATTTCCGGGCCTACTCGCTCGTCGATATTTACCGGCACAAAAATGCCTATTTTTCGGACGGACGGTGGAAGCGCACGCCGCGGCCGGCCTTCCGCAACGAAATCGGTGAAGTCCTTTCGACGAACGAGGAAACGAATCATCTGGAGCTCGTCTTGGGTACCAACGCCCGCTCGGGCTATCAGTATGACATCTGGCAAGCTGTCTTCGGCCCAGTCGGAGACGACGGTTACCCGAAGCCGATTTGGGATAAACGGACCGGAGTCATCGATCACAACGTCGCCGCCTTTTGGCGTGAAAATTATGACCTGCGACACATCCTGGAGCGGGACTGGAAGACGCTCGGGCCAAAACTCAAAGGCAAGATACACATTTACGTGGGCGAAATGGACAACTGGTACCTCAACAACGCGGTTTACCTCATGGAGGCTTTCCTCAAAAGCACGAAGAATCCCTATTACGATGGGACCGTGGAGTACGGAGACCGTCAGCCCCACTGCTGGTGCGGCGGGAAGGAGTTATCGCTCCCCGTTTCGATGTTAACTATTAACCAGCGTTTTGCCCCGGAGATGGCCGTCCACATAGTCAAAACAGCCCCTCCGGGTGCAGACATCGCCAGTTGGCTCTATTAGGGGGATCTCAGGCCAGAATCCGGATTCGCGGATTTGAAGTGGGGCCGCGAGTCCCCGTGACTCCGGAGTCATTTATCCCTAACGAATCTTTCGAATAATTTGGAAGCCTCTTTTCCCGGGGCGTCCTCGATGCAGAGAAGGAGTGTCTTTTTAACGACCTCAAGGCTCAGGAGCTTCCCCCGGTCATCCACTACTTGGAAAGAAAGGCCTTCCCCAGGCCTGAACTCTCTCGCATTCGGATCGTTCTTGAGCACTTGTTCGAGCTCCGGGAAACCCCGCCGCAGAGCTTCGTCGCTTTGGTATTTGAGAATGAAAAGCGACGCGCCGGAGGAATAATCGCCCCTGACGCCCTCCTCGAACCGGAATGCTTCTTTGCCCAGGGACGGATAGTTGTTCATAAATCCGAGAAACCCCTTGAAGTAACGAACGCTGGTTTTAATGAGCCCTGGTGGGGGAAGCTCGTCCGTAAGTTGAGCACGCCTCGGCGTACCCGGAATTTTTCCGGCCACTACCCCGGCGAGCTCGAGCAATCCCCGGAGGGTCGCCGGGCTCCCGTCCGGCCCAGTGATAGTGACCAGAAAATCTCCTTTCCAAAAATTCAGATAATAGTCCTCGAGTTGACCCTCTACGCCGGCTTTGACAGGCGTGCCCCGCGTACTCCTCTTAAAGGTATACATGCCGTACGCGCTCTCCGGACTCGTCATCCGGAAGATTTCGAGCGAGAGTCCCTTCCCTTCTTTATTCCTATACTCCTGGGCAAGGACTTCCGCGAACCCATACTCCCGATAAATCTCCGCCCCTCCGTCGATGTAGAGATAAAGGTCTTCGCCTTTGAATTCTTGAGGGGGGCCGTCGCTTTCCCACTCTCCCGCTTCTCGTCCCGACGGGAGATAGGAACGAAGGTCGGAGATACCTGGCGAGGATTGCCCCGTTAAAAACGCGTTGAAGACGAACGTAACGATAATCAGGTGGATGAGCCGACGAAATCCGCTCCTCGTCTCCATGCGCATGTCATCTAGATGCCGACTTCCTGTAACCTGACTTTTTTCAGGTCGATTTCGCCCAGGCCGTGTTCATATCCTTTCCTGATCATGAGGATGTCTCCGCCCTTAAGATTCCGCAGGGAGGCGCAGTAGCTGTCGACGGCAACGCGGTCCACACCCGCGACGATCTTCCGCGGCCTCGCCAGCTCACCGGGCCCAAAAGGACCGTTAGTCGTGATGATTTCCGTAGCGTCGACGATGCAGAGGGCGGGCGTCACCGCCAGGTTGAGGTCGGCGATGCATTGGTCGAGCCTATTGATATCATCGGGCTTGGTCTTGAAATCGCCGCTGTGGAACGTCCGGTTGACTTGAGCAAAGTTCAAGGCCATTAGGTTCTTCATAGCCCCCGTGAACTTGTTTCCGGCGTGGTCCTTGGTGATGGGCAGGTTGATCAAACAATCGTTGTTGAACAATTCCTTCATGATCATGGCCTCACGGAGGATTTTTGCTTTGGGCAGGGCGACCGGTTTGAATAGGGCCTCGGCCTTGAGGTCGACGATTCTTAGCTCGGCCCCTTCCTCCTTGAGAACCTCGATGAGGCCCGTCGCCGTCCAGAACTTTTCGGGGAGCCAGCTTAGGCAATTGACTTCCCTGGCCCCGGCCTTCTTGCACATCCGGACGACGGCCCTGACGATATCTGGCCTGGTGAACGTTCCGGGGTGGGCGCTCTGGGTGTTGGGCAGGATGGCCACCCGGGCGTTTTTCGGAACGAATCGTTCCATCCCCCCGAGGAGGTTCACAGCCTTCTGCGTGCTCGCCAGATAATCATCGCCCTTAACGACTGCGACGTCCGGGAATTCCGCCTTCCTCGAACGGAAAGGGCCGGTCCCGGAGGGGGGCCATGCGAGTCCTCCCCCAATGAGCACCGCCGCTCCAGTCCCCGCGCTCTTGATGAAATCCCTGCGCTTGAGCTTCCCGTCCACGATCACCTCCTGCAGCGGCCTGGCCGAGCGCCGAAGTCCTTTTCAGCGTTTTCCTTTGAGCAAATCCTTAATCAACTGGATCGAGCCGAAGGCATCGACAAGCCCGCTGCCGACGACGTCGTCGGGCTCGGTCAGCCCAAGAATATCCAACCGGGCCGTTTTCGTCAGGCTGGACGCGACCAGGCGGCAGTACTCGCCGGGCTTTTTGAGAACATCCTGTGAGGGGGGCGACGCGCTCCGGAGAAGCGATACGACGCCGGCCGCGAGAGGAGCCGACAGCGACGTCCCGGCCACGGCCATATCCTGCATGTCTTTCATATAAACAGGAACAATCACGTACACGTCGGCCGAAGGCGTTGCGATATCGATTTCATCATGAGGGACCGTGATCGGCCACGGCCTGATGGCGCCGTCTTCCCTGGCGACTCCGCCCGCAAGGATGACCTCTTTCTTCATGGCCTTGAAAATTTGATCCTCGAGACGTAGGCCGAACTGGATGCGGGAGATGTTTCCCGCCGAAGTGCACAGGGGGACGTTTTCATGATAGGCGTAGCGGGCGGCGTCCAGCAGGGGCAGTTCGGTCGCTGGCAAGGGCGCGCTCAGCGAAATGACCTGGGCCCCGTGATGGACGGCGTAATAGATCCCCGCCGCGACGAACTCATAGATCCAGTAATCATAAACCGGATCGTTCATCGTGTCCCCATCATGGACTCGGACGGGCATGATCTTGCAATCCGGAGCGATGGCCAGGAGGGCCGAGGAGCAGCCCGTGCCGTGCATGCCCCAATCGATCATGGGAGGATTCTCGTCCGCCCACGGAGGAGTCGTTCGCTTTAAGAAATTGAAACCAGGAACTATCCTGTCCTTGAACAGAGAATTAAACGGATCGATGCCGGAATCGATGACCGCGACCACGACTCCCGCGCCTTTGGTTATGGGCCAGCAGGGACGGGTGTCGAGCGCATCGATGGCCCATTGCGACCTGTACTCTGGTTCAATTTTATTGGTGAACCATTTTTCCTTGGGGATGTCAGGTATGTCGTTCCGTGCGGAGTATCCGATAGATTGGAGGACGAGCTCGAGCCTGGATTTTCCCCGGTTATGAGGCAGGGAGGTCTCAAAATCATACTGGCGGGTCCGACGGAAAAGGGAGCCGACGAACCGGGCCGAGTACTCCTGAGCTAACGCGATAAAAGCTTTGTGGAATTTCTCGATCGATTCAGGGTCTCCCCGCCGGGCCCACTGTGAGTACTGAGGTTCGTCCTTCTGATAGGCGAAGATCATTAACCGCTCGAATAGATAAGGGATTTCTTTCTGGGCGCTAAGGACCTTAGCAAGCTCAGGATCGCTCAGTTGAGATTTCAGTGGGTGATTCTGAAGGATCTTGCCGACGGTTTCAAAAAAGACGCCCTCGGCTTCGATAAAGATCTTGTCCAGTTTTTTGCCAACGTCAGGGGAAATCTGCGCCTGCATAGGGAGGCTCAAGCCTGAGAGAACGGCTGTGAGCAGGAGAGCCCCGCCTAACGACCTCCACATGATTCTTTGCGTGTCTGATCTCAACAGCTTATGCATAAATTTTGCCCGTCAGCCGCGATCTTATAAATCGCTATTTGTAACTGACCTCCAGGCCAATCTGTCCCCAACGGCGCGGGTTCGGGAAGTCGCTCCGGTCCCAATAGGCCTGATTGGTCAAATTGTAAATGTCGAGAAAAACCCTTAAATGGGTGTTTCTCACCATATTGAATCCCTTGGAAATCCTGAAATCAAAGATCCATTTCTTATCATTGGGCGTGAGCAGGGAGGCAGTTCCGGGATCCATGTTCCACCAGATCCAGCGAGCTCTGAGGTTGGCGAATAAACCCAGCTTGTCGTTTCTATACTTCAGCCCGGCTTTATAAGTTCGTGTGGGAATCCACGACACAATCTCGGTCACGGCACCCGTCACATCCTCGTGGTGGTTGTAGTCAGTCCCCACATAGCCGGTGAGGCCAATGGGCGTCAGAAAACCGAACTCGCCTTCGTAGCCTTCCCGTAGGAATTTGGCGATGTTGCCCCAAGTGAACTGTCCCTCGGTACTAGCGGGGACCATGACGATCCCGTCCTTCATCCTATGGTAGTAGAGGGAGACCTTCACGTAAACATAACGAAGCTCCTGGGACTCGAAGCCAGCGCTGTAAGCCCAAGCCCTTTCCGGCTTAAGGTTCGGGTTGGGCTGAATCTGTTCCATGTAGGATACGCCCAGAGTATACCAGAGAGGGGGAGGACTGAAAGTCCTGGCTACGTTGATCCTAAAAAGTGTCGCCTTCGAGAGGTTGAATGTTGCCCCGACCGACGGGCTGAGCTGTTGGCCGAAGGCGCTGTCATAGTCGTATCTCGCTCCCAGATGAAGTCCGAGGTTCCCGATCCGGTATTCCATGTTGACGAAAGGCGCCACGGAATCGACATAGATCTTTGGCTGGTCGGCAATATAGTGCGTGAAATCGGCCATGATCCTGTAATAATCTACGCCAGAAACGATCGACAATGCCTCTGAGGGATTGTAGGATCCCTTGAGGGTGAATCCCAGCTTTTGGTCCGTGTATGACGAAAGATCGATGGTCCCCGCCGGCGGCTGAAAGGCGGAGCCTGCGAGATAATCTGTCGTCCCATCGAAGGTCGACCTGTTGTACTTGAGCTGGCTTTCTAAGTTGAACGCTGGACTGATGTTCGTCTGGAATTTGAGCGAGGCGACGTTCTCGGTGGCATGGTAATCGGCCTTATAATTCCAGTAATAGGGCTCATCGGTCCCGAGCATATCTGGCAAATACAGATAGGCGAGATCCTGCGAGTTCATAACATTCCGATTGTAGAGGAAATCAAGGAACGTGTTGGAATTGAAGTTATAGTTGAGCTTGCTGAAGAAGGAGGAGTTCTTTTCCTTCCCGTAGTCGACAAATCCATCGTTATGGATTCCGTCGTAGCCGAACGTGTAGCCGAATTTTTTTATGTTGCCGCGGATATTCGCGGAATAATCTAAGTTGTCCCCCGGGACTCCGATGGCATTGGCCCCCTGAAAATCCATGGCGCCAAAGTGGGAGTAGGTGCTCTTGAGCGTAATTTCAGGCCTGGGCAGATCCTGCGGCCGTTTGGTAATAATGTTGATGATGCCGCCCATATTCGACCCCCAGACCGACGACGAGCCACCCTTGAGGACTTCGATCTGGTCGATCATTTCCTCGGGGAAGGAATTTAGCATGCTCCAGTTGTTGACGACCTCTCCGACGTCTACGCCGTCCACCATCTTCCGGATGTAAGTATCGCCGTAGCCGTCGATGGACATAAACGTCCCAAGCACCGTATTTCCGCTCGCAGTCTCAACGTCGACGCCGGGAACATTGTTGAGGGCCTGGAGGATGTTATTCTGAGGCGTCTCCTCCAACCTAGTCTCCGTCAGGACTGTGACGTTTTGAGGTACTTTCTGGAGGCTCTCGACAGCGCGCCGGGCGGTCACGGTGACCTCATGGGCGAAACCCATCATAAGGGAGACGTTGAGTTCAGCCGTTTGTTCGGCCGCAATCGTGACATTCTTGCGTGTTTCCGTGATGAATCCAGCGATTTCAAACACGACGGTGTAAGCTCCCGGTGGGATGTTCTCGATGACAAAGGTCCCATCCGGTCCGGTGAGGGCGTACTTCCTGGTCCCGGAGATTGTCACCTTGACCGTAGGCATGGGCAATTTTTCATTTGCGTCGATGACTTTTCCCTTGAGGTTGCCCCCTCCTTGGGCCTGGAGGGCCCCGGCGAACCGGAACAGGAAAACCGCCAAGAAAAGGACGACGAGGACTCTGAGTGTTTTGGTCATGCTCTCCTCCGCAGCGAGTGGAATTCGTATCTCCTCAAAAAAAGAATCTCGCCACTTTTACATAAAGGACGGCGAAAGGGGAGCGTTTGTACCATCCCGGGGCCGGGCCCTGGTAAAATAGCCCGCGGGCTGACGTCCTTAATGAGAGCGGATGGTCTTGCTCTGTTTCGACAACGCTTTCCGCTGGAGGGGCTATGAGAAAGTTATCCTTTAGATCCTTATCTACGGGATTCTTATTCGCGGGCCTGATCTTAGCCGGAACGCCGGGCCTGGCCGGGCGTCCGGCAGTTCTCCCGGAGTCCTGGCTGAGCCTCATCGCCGGTGAGGTGAACGGCTATGCCGCCTTTAATAGCGTGGCCGTCATCGCGACCTATCACCGTACGTTGGGCTCCGACCAGACCCACGAAATCCTGCTGAGGCTTCAGAAAAAGTGCCGGGATTACGGCCTGAAATCCGCGGAGATCCTGCGGGTTCCCGTCAAGACCGGCTATGAGTTCTTCGGCCTTCAGAATTTTGACGGCCAGGTCCCGACCCGGGGCGGCCGGGCGGAGCTCCGCCTGATTAAGCCCATGGCCAGACTCATCACCACAACGGAAAGCGCGCCGAGCGCGCTCATCCTGGGGAGCCGTTCGGCAGATATTACCGCGCCCGTCGTCTGGATCGGCCCGGGGGCCGACCCGAAAAATTACGAGGGAAAAGACGTCCGGGGGAAGATCGTCCTGGCCGGAAATGCTCTACCCGAGGATGTCAAGGAAATGGCCATTCATCGTTTCGGGGCCGCGGGCGTGCTTTATTATTTCGACCTTCCCCATAACAGCGGCGACAATCAGGACGCGAATCTCGACACGTGGTGGTCCCCTTGGGGAAAAGACGGCCGGGAATCGACGTTCGGGTTTTCCCTGTCCAACAACGAATACCGGTTTTTGAAAAATCTGCTCGACCGCGGCCAGGAGGTCGTCGTCAAGGTTAAAATCGACGCCGAGATCAAGCAAGGCGACGAGGCCGTCTTTGAAACGCTGGACGCGGCCATCCCGGGCTCCGAGTATCCCGACGAGGAGTTATTGATGTGGGCGCATATCGACCACCCCCAGCCCGGCGCCGTGGACAACGGGAGCGGCTGTGCCGTCATTCTGGAGGTCGCCCGGACCCTGCAGGCCCTTATTGACAACGGCCTCGTCCCCAGGCCTAAGCGCACCATCCGCTTCCTATGGCTGCCCCATGTCTCGGGCCTCTACATGTATTTTTCGAGGCATCCGGAAAAGATCGGCAAAGTCCGGGGCGGAATCTCCGTGGACAGCGTGGGAATCAATCAAACCCTTTTTTCCAATTATTTCGCTCCGGCCAAGCCGTCCCATGCCCTCCCCTCTTATTGGTCGGCGGTCCTTGAGAACCTAGCGGGCGAGCTTGCGGAGCGGGCCAACCGTAACCTCCTAGACTACAGAAATCAGGACAACCTTTACGCCCCCGAAGGAAGCCGCGACCAATTTCATATGCGCGTCATCCCCTATAACGGCTTCGGCGATGAGATGCAGAGCAACAACAACACCGTGGGCATTCCCACCATGGCCTTCGGCTGCCTGCCCGTTCCGCCGCGCCACAGCCAGGTCAATTTCCTCTCATACGTCGATCCCACAGGCCTCCACCGCGTGGCCTATCTTGGGGCGACGCTCGGGGCCGTCTTCGGCTGGACGGATGGCCGCAACGTCGATCGGTTAATCAATGAAGTGTTCGGGGCCGGCCGATCCAAGCTCATTCAGGAATCCAACCTCGCCCTCGCCGCCCTGGACGAAGGCGATGGCCGTACGATCGCCCTCGCCTTTAAAAAGGGGCAGGCCCTGCTCCACTCGGGCCTGGAGAGAGAGAGGGCGATGCTCGAGTCCGTCGAACCCCTTGTCCCCGGCGATAAAGACGCATTACGGTTGATCGGCCTGCGCGTTCGTGAAGAAACAGATTTGGTTGATTCCCTCTTCACCCAGTTCGGCGCGGAATACCGCCGGCGCTGCGGCCAATTGGGGTGCCAGCCTCAACAGGTGGCTCTCTCCGCGGAAGAAAGAGAGCTCGACGGCCTTATTCCGAAGCCGGTTCCGGGGATCATGGGCACCTCGGCCTATTTCGGCAATTATTATGAAAAGATCCTGGGAAAAGACAAGCTGGAATCGTTCGGGCTCGCGCCGGACTTTGCGTACGGGCACGTGGGCTACACCGAGGCCCATAATTTCATCAACGGCCGGCGGAGCATCCTCCAGATCTACCAGGCCACCGATTCCGAACTTTGGAGCGAGGGATACCCGCCTATGCATGGAATCAGTCTGCGGGAGGTCGCGAGCTATATGCGCATGCTTGAGGCGGCACGAGTGATCACCCTCGAAAAGAGAGCCGCGAAAAATCCGAGGTGAAAGGATCAGCCTGGAGTAAGAATAGAGCTCTTCTTCCCGTGATCGCCGGCCTGTCCGTGCTTCTCCAAAGCGGGCTGGCCTCGGACCGAAAAGTGCTTCCCGCCCTGAACTCGGGCCAGGTCTATGCCATCACCGACCTGGCTTCCAGCGAGGCGGATCAATGGAGGTACTTCCTGAACCAGCTCTCGGTTTTTCGGAGCTTATCGAGCTGATGGTTCGGCATCATCGTCCCGTGGCCTTCCCCGGGATAGATATAAAGCTCGACAGGCGTTCCAGTAAGTTCGACAGCCCGGTAAAATTCCACGGCCTGTTCAACGGGGACCCTCTCGTCCTTCTCATTCTGCGTCATGAGAAGGGGCGTTTTGACGTTCCCCGCGTAGGTCAGAGGAGACAGCTTCCGATAAAGGTCCGGATCTTCCAGGGGGGTCTTTTCGAAGTACTGGCGGCACAGGATTCGCCCGATGGGCGAAACGGACCACAGGCTCTGAAGGTTGGAGATGCTGACCTCGCTGTGGGCGGCCTTGAAACGGTTCGTCTGGGTCACGATCCAGTTGGTCATAAAACCGCCGTAGCTCCCGCCCCAGACGACGAGTTTATCCTTGTCGGCGAGGCCCCGGGCGACGAGTAGGTCCAGGCCAGCCATCAAATCACGGTAGTCCCCTCCGCCCCAATCCCGCATGTCCTTTCTCAGGAACTCGGATCCCCAGCCGATGCTGCCACGGACGTTGGGCGTATACACGAGGTACCCCTGGCCCGCGAAATACTGGGCCGGACAATAATAGAGGGCGGAGAAGGAATTGTTGAAATTTCCGGCCGGACCACCGTGGATAAGCGTAACGGTCGGATAAGACTTCCCCTTTTCATAGCCGATCGGGTAAACGATATTCCCGGAAATCTGGAGTCCGTCGTCGGCCTTCCAAGTAAACTCCTCGGTTTCGCCCAGCCAAATCTTGTCCAATTCAGGATGGATATTGGTTAGGCGCTTTGCCTTATCGGGAAAATTGATGTCCCCGACATAAATCTCCTGGGGCCAGTCCGGCGTGCTCGCAGAAAACGCGATGGTCCGGCCGTCGGCGGCAAAGGAGACCTGGTTAACCTCCATTTTTGGGAAATGGGAGAGTTGGCGGGCTTCCCTCTTCTGGACGTCGAGCCGGAAAATCTGGGCGTTTAGGAGATGATAGGCGACGTAGTAGATGCCGCCGCCGTCCGAAGACCAGTGCGTGTTATAAAGAAAATGATCGGCGCTCCCGGAAGCGTTGAAGACTTTTCCGGTCTCAAAATCATAGACCTGGATGATAAGGTTGTGAAGCTCAGGCTTGGCGAGATCGCCGACCTCCAGGCCCAGATATCGCCCGTTCGGACTCCAGACGGCCTCGCCTCGCCGGGTGTAGGCGGGAAAGTAGCGGAAATCCAGAGGCTTCATCCCGCTGCCGTCACGGTTGACGACGTGGAGCGTTTGCGAATCCCACGTCACGTACTCAATATTTTTCGGGGAGGTCACGAACGCGATCCTTGAGCCGTCCGGGGACCAGGAAAATCCCATGATGTGGAAATCCCCAGAAACGAGGGGCTTCATGGCCTTAGTGGCCAGGTCGAAGACGTGCAGCTGCGAACGGGGCCGCCCGTCGTCGACGGCCGCGGCATCGAACCCCGATTCCCGGGCCTTCATCTTATCCTTGTCGGGAGCTTCGGGGGTCAGAAAAGCTATGGATTTACCGTCAGGAGCCCAGGCATACTTCTGGACGCCGCCAGGGGCCTCGATCAGCGGCTCCGCCTCACCCTGGCCCGGCCGGAAAATAAACAGTTGGGGCTTTCCCAGCCTGGTTGAGAGGAAGGTCAGGGCCTGGCCGTCCGGCGCCCAGGCCGCCCCCATGTTCATGTCCGGCCCTTTGGTCACGGCATAGCATTGACGGCCCGCGGTATCGGCGAGCCAGACATCGGACTTGAACGTGTTGCGCTGCCAATCGACCGACGTGACGTCGAACGCGACCATCTGGCCCGAGGGGGACATCGCCACCGTTCCGATGGACTTCAGGGAAATCATCTCCTCCAGGGTCAGGGGCTTCTTCCCGGGTTGCCCCTGCGAGGCCAGGGGAAGAAGGACGGACATCAGCAACACCAGAATGACAGGGACTCGCCTTTTCATTTGGACCTCCGTGACGGACATTTCAAGCCGTGTTATTTTTTCCTGGCCGAGGCTTCCTTTTCCGCCGCGTCTTTTTGGGCGGCCTCCTCGGCTTCCTTGGCCCTCAGGGCCATCCGCTTCTTAAAGTTGTCTTCGAGATCGTTCATTTTCTTTATGTAGGTCTGGACCGCCGGACCGACGGCCTTCTCGGCATCGACGAGACCGTAGCCGGATTTGGGATTAAAGTCCGCGAAACCGAGCATCCGCGCGTCGGCTGATTTTTTCATGATCTCCGCGATCCTCTGGACGTACTGTCCCGGAAGCTCTTTCCCGGTCTTGGGTATCCTAGGAGAAATCAGGGCCGCGAGCCCGCCGCAGGCGCTGACCGCGTAGGCGTTCGAGGGAGGAATTCCGGCGCCCACAAAGGCCGGGGCCGAGACCGCCGTGGATTTCGACGGAGAGGACAGAGCCCATGGGGCCGGCCGATTTCCCATTTTATAGCCGGTCCCGGCCACGGCGATGACCGAAGAATAGGCGGCGGGATAAGCCGGTCGATCATCCGCCTTCGCGGAGCGCGAGAACCCGTTCGGCGCGAAAATCAGGATATTCTGGAGGTAGGCGAACTGGCAGGCCCGCAGCAAGAACGGGAAGTCGCGGCCGAACGCCGCCCCCGTGAGGATGATGTCGTTCCCGTCCTGGGCCGCTTTGTATATGGCCTGGGCAAGCTCCATGGCGGGCCAGTATTCGTAGGGCGAATCGGGATCGCCGCCCGTCCGGTAGGTTCTGATCTCGGCCCCGGGGGCGCAGCGCGAGGCGATCAGGGCCATGAGCGTTCCCCGGCCCGAGCCGTCCCCGGGATTCGCGGGTTCTCCGCTCCAGGGGGATTGGATTCTGTTGATCAGGGAAAAATCAAGGATATGGTTGATCTTCGCGTTCTCGGGCGATTCCGGTCCGAAAGCCCAGCCGGAGTCGATGACGGCTACCTTTATTCCTTTCCCCGTGCTGGTGTTCTGGGCCTGGCGGAACTTCCCGATCTCAAAGGCCGGGCTGTGCTCAAGCGCTATGGAGCCTATATTCTTCAGGACGTCCGGCGACGGGCGGGGTCCGGACTTCCGGCCTAGAGAGGCGAGGACGAGGTCCAGCCGCCCCCGGCCGAGGTTGGGAGGGGATGCGAGAAGGTCCTGCGTCCCGGGGCTTTCACAGAAAAGGGATTCGACGAAGCGGTCCGCCGCGTCCCGGCAGAAGGCAAGATAGCGGTCCCGGAAAGCCGGCATGTCGTTCTTTTGACGGAACGCCATGAGCTCGGGCCCGGCCTCCAAGAAAAGGATATTGACCAGGTTCTCATAGAGGTGGGGAATGCCGTCGGCGCCCCGCTCGATTCTGTCGATTTCCGAGGCCAGCAGTCGCTGCCTTTCCGGATGCAGACCGAGAGTCAGCTTAAGCTGTCCGTAAAAGACCTTCTCCCCTTCCAGAAAAACGGCGTCGCCTTTCGGGGATGGCGCTGGGCTCGTTTCGTCCGGCCCGGGCTTCTGAACCCGGCGGGCCTCGGCCAGCCGAAGAGCGGCCTTGACGGTTTTCTCGGCGTCGATCAATCCGAAGCCGCACTCGGGAGAAAATCCGTCGAACCCCACCGCTCGGGGATCGGCGTTTTCCGTCAGGAGCTTCTTGATGGTGTCCGCGTATTGTCCCGGAGGCTCGGTCCCCAGCCGCGGATAAACGGATTCGACCAGGGCCACAAGGGAAGCGACGATCGGCGTCGCGCAGGAGATCCCGGCGGTGTAATCGTCCTTTTCGCCGACGTAGGTCGGGTAGGCGACGAAGGGAGCGTCAGGCGATCCTACGGTGACCGTGGATTCGGGGGCCACGACGTCCCAATATCCATACTTATTATCGCCGAGCTTGGCGATAGCGGTGACCGAGATGTTCTCCGGATACTGGCCCGGATAGTCCTCGTTTCCGCCGAGGTAGCGGCCCATATAGTAAGGGCCCGCCGTGACGAAGATTACGTTATGGTTACGGGCGTACCTGCAGGCTTCCTGGAGGTAGGGGACGTGGAGGTTGCTTCCGGCGCTGAGGTTGATCACGTCGTTGCCGTCATGGACGGCTTTATAAATCGCCGCTCCCATGAGACTGGTGACAACCAGAGGGAGCGGGGAATCATTTTGCGTGTCGGAGTCGAGATAGCGATAAACCGTGATTTGGGCTTCCGGCGCGTACCTGGCCACGATGGAGGTCACGACGGTACCGTGCCATCCCCAATCCACCATCGGCGGGCCGGCCTCGACCCAGGGAAACCCGTCCCGCCCGACGAAATTGAAATGGGCCCCCCAGCGGGTATTTTGAAAAACCGGATGGCTCATATCGATGCCGGAGTCGATAACGGCGACCCGGACCCCTCGGCCCTTGGTCAGCTTGTGGGCAGCCCTGAATCTGGCCGCGTCGAGTCCCCACTGTTTATCGAATTCCGGGCTGAGGGTCTTATGTTCGATCTGGTCGGGCGAAGGCAGGTCGAGTTTGGCGAGGTGCCCGGAGGACATGGCCACGATATCCACGGCATCCTTGTCCTTAAACCGGGGGATAAGATCCTTGAAATAGGACCCTGTCGGGCTGGGCTCGAAGAGACTCTCCGCGAACATCTGGGCGCTGAACCGGGCCAGGTCCAGGTACTTTTCCCGGAAGCGGTGCATCGATTCCTCGCTGCCCGAGTCGAGCAGGGCCTTAAAAACAGGGCCGTCTTTTTGATAATAATAATTCACCAGAATCGCGTAGAGACGTGGATAGACGTTCTGGAGGTCCCGGATTTTCGCCCTCTCCGCGGCGTTGAGCCGCGCCCGTTCCGGATGCCGGTCGACATCATCGGCTACGGCCTGATAGAACGTGACCCGGCCTTCGTCGAAGAGAGCCTCAAGAGGGGGCTTGGCTGGGCCCCGAGAGGTACAGCCCGAATGGATGCCGGCCAAAAGAAATCCGGCCAGGACGGCGATGGCCGTGAAAGACAGCCGCGATTGAGATCTTGAGCACATAATTCCCTCCACTTTCCAATAACGACGATAAAGAGCATTCACTTGTACCAAAACTTATGATAATATCGGAAAAAATGCAGGATCTCGAGCAGAGCACCAGGGCCGTCATCGAGAGTTTCTCTCTGCTCATCAAACTTGTCATTCAGAAAAACCTCCACCGCAGCGACGACGTCGACCTCGAGGACATCGAACAGGAGGTGCGGCTTAGAATCTGGACCTTCTTGAAAAAAGGCAAGAACGTGCAAAATCTTCCGTCCTATATAAAGAAAGTCGCCTACTCGACGACCATCGACGAATTGAGGAAGATGATGAAACAGAGGCCGTCCGCAGAGCCAGAGAGTTTAAGGAGAATGTTCATGGGGGCGGCCCTCCTGGCCGGGTCGGCCAAGGACTTTTCCCCCGAGGCGGGGGTCGAGGACAGTGAGGCCAGGGAAACGATCCTGGCCCTGATCGATTCCTTGAGCGAAAACAGGAAAAAAGTCTTGCAGCTTTATCTCGCGGGTCTGTCCATCGACGAAATTTGCACGTCCCTGCATTGGGAAAAGCCCAAAGTCCGTCATCTCTTCTACCGGGGTATCGACGACCTCAAGGAGAAGACCCGCTTCCTCCATGGAAGCGTGGCCGGGAATTATCCCGGCAACTTGCCGCGAGGAAGGAAACTATGAAGCTTAAGAGGTGCCCTTCGAAGAACAAGATCATCCGTTTCTTCGAGGAGACGGCCTCCGAAGAAGAGGGGCGGAAAGTTCTCGCCCACGTGCTCACCTGCCCGGAATGCTTGGCAGTTTTCGAAGCGGCCAAGGAGATCCGGTCGCAGAGCCAGAGGATCCTGCAGGGCCTCGACGGCCCGGATTTTCGGAGTCGAGAGACACGCGATCGTCTGAGAAAAATGGCGGGCCAGGAAATCCGCCTCCTTCGAAGAGATCGCCGTCTGAAAAGACGGAATGCTCTCCGCTGGATCGGGATTCCGGCCGCCGGCGCGGCCACGGTTCTTCTCACCATATTCGTAATTGCCCCGGCCATCAGAACTCACCGGGAGAGCGCTCTCGAACGAAATCTTTCATTGCTCAAGATCGATCTTCTGCAGCCAAAAGGAACGATCCCGGCGTCGGCATTGAGATTCAAGTGGACATCCCAGCCCGAAATACAGAGTTATCGTCTAGAAATCTATGACTACAGTCTCGAACTGGTTTATCAATCCGGTCCTGTCCTCTCCGACAATCTCACGCTTCCCGCAAATGTAATGACCACGATTCTGAAGGATAGGATTTATTTTTGGAAGATCGTCGGCAACCTGAAGGACAATCAGACAATTGAATCGGAATTTGCCCGGCTTATGCTTCAGAAATGAAGAACCCTGCTCCAAAATGATGCCTTACGAAGAGGAATTCTTGCGTTTCCTTGGCCGATGAGAACGAAGGCCGCCCAGCGGTATGGCTGAGAATCTCCGGAACGGCACATTTTGATCTTGGCCAGCCGGATAGCTTCCTGGACGGTTTTCCCTTCGGCCAGGCAGCCATAAAATAATTTCATAAAATGCGCCGTCGATCGGTCGTTGATATTCCATAAGCTCGCCACCACGGACTTTGATCCGGCGCAGAAGAAAGCCCTGCCCAACCCCTGAATCCCCTCGCCCTTTCCCGTCTTCCCCCGGGCCGTCTGACAGGCCGAGAGGACGACGAGATCGGCGTTCAGCTTGAGGTTGTAGATCTCTCCGGCCTGCAGAAACCCGTCTTCAACAGAACGGAAGTCTCTGGTCAAAACGAGCGCCGAACGGCTGGCGGCGTTCTCATCGAGGAGGCTGTGCGTAGCGAAATGGAGGATCTTGAAGCCGGCGAGGTCCAGTGCCTTTAACCGCTCTTCGGTCGCCTCGCCGCGGGATAGGATCGTCCGGAAATTCCGGGCGACGAGTCTCGAAATGGACTCCATTTCCTGCGACGCGAAATCCAGCGGCTGAAGGACGAAACGCCGGCCCCGGTAATATTCAAGCAGAACATCCCTTCCGGACTTCTCCCCGCCTCTCGATTCATCGAAGCCGTTCATGATCGGGTCGCCGACCGACAGCAGGTCCATCCTCGCCTCCGGCCGTTCACCCCGCTCGAGAATGCTGACCAGCGTCGAGGCAGAGGGCGCGTAGGATATCCGGTAATCCTCCAAGAGAAAATGGGTCCCGGCCGGGCCCATTTTTTCGCCCTCGTCGGGAACCAGAGTTTCGAAAGGCAGGTAATTCAGCGTCCTATCCGGGATGATGATCAGGTTTTTCAGCCCCGCGCGGCAGTCCTTCGTGACGGCGCCGAGGAGGGCTTTATACAGCCTCCGTCCCGCCGGCGCGGCGTCCGAACACGTGATCCTCTTCGAGGACACGAGCTGAATATAGTTTTTTGCCAACTGCAGGGTGTCTTGGCTTTCCGGCGCGGTCAAGCGATGGACGGAAAAACCGTCGGCGGTGACAACGAATGTGTAAAGATAGTCCCCGGCGAGAAAGTACTCGATGAGGCCGGTCTCGTTGTCCAACAGTCTCTCGCGGATTTCAGATAGCCGCCGGGGCTCTCGGTAGGCCGCGGTCGCGTAAACGGAGTTCTTTGCTTTGGCGGTCTCGATGAATGCCTGGAAATCGTCTTCTGCCTTATCGAGTTTATCGCGCAGATCCGCCTGCGCCTCCAGACCGGGCAACACGTTGCTGAGCTCGGCAGAAAGGCGCGAAATCCTCAGGGAAATGATTTTCAGCTCTTCGGTCTCCTCTTGGGACAGGGCGCCGAAGTCGATCCTGGCCTTCTGCAGGTCATCCAGGAAAGAGCGGGCCTTGGCCTTTTCGGCATAATAGAGGCATTCCTCGAGGGTCGTGGCCGAAGGTTCGGCTTCCTGCCTTTCAAAGAGCAGATTGATAAGAGCCTCATAGATGGGAACCTTGCTCTCGAAAAAGCCGGCGCTGTATTCCCTTAAGAGGAGTTGAACCCTCAGGTCTTCGATGATGCCGATGGCCTTTTTATAATTCACGATGGCTGGCTCTAACTGTTTTTGAGCTGCCAGAAGAGCCCCTAGGCCGGCATAGGTCTCCCAAATGACGTTGAGCTGGCCGATCTCGCCGCCGATAGCCTGCGCCCGGTCATAGGCTCGCCTGGATTCTTCCCACTCTCCCTGCTGTCGATAGAGATCGCCGAGGCGGTTGTAATTGTGCACTTGGATTATCTTTTTCCCGGTCCTGTTGGCCTCGGCCAAGCTTTTTGTGAAGAATTCGGAAGCGCTCCGGAGATCGCCGAGTCTGAGACAGGCGAAACCGATGTTATAGAGACAGCTGGCTTCCTCGCGCCTGTGGCCAATATGCTCGATGTAATCGTAGGCCGCCTTGAAATACTCCAGGGCCTTCGCAAAGTCGTGGAGTTCGGCATAAACAAACCCGATCGTGTTCAGGCACTCCTCTCGGCTCCACTTTCCGACGTATCGTTCGGCGACGCCGAGAGCTTCTTCATTATATTCCAGGGCCCGTTCATAGTTGCCGAACGAGAGATGGATGTCACCGAGCGCCGTCAGGTTGAAGGCCTCGCTGGTCTTGAAGCCGATTCGCCGGCTTATGCCCAGGGCCTCCATGGCATCCGCCATGGCCCGGGAATAATCCCCTTTGTCCTTGTGGACGATCGTCAGCCAATATAGGCATACAGCCTGGCTCCTCAGGATATCCTTTCTCCGGTAGTACTCCAAGGCCAGTGTCAAGAGCTTATCGGCCATAGCGAGATTTCCCCGCTCGAGATTGATCACACCCATCGTGCGAAGGCAGAGGATTTCGAGCTTTCGGCACGCTGTCTCTCGGGAAAGCGCCAAGGCTTGACGGCAGAGATCATATCCTTTTTGATCGTTCCCGAGGTCTATCCAGACAAAAGCACAGGTCTCCCGGCATTCGCTTTCAAGGATCTTGTCGCCCGCTTCTACGGCCAGCCGGAGACCCGCCTCGGCCTTTTCGAGGGCGCCGGGATAATCATTGGAATATGTATGGACATCGCTGAGATTGACTAGACATTTTCCCTCGGCCCGCTTGTCCCTCCTGTCATGGAATATCGTGCGCGCCTTTTCTAAGGCCGCTAGAGCTTCGCTGTATTCGGACGAATAAAAGTGGCACAGACCGAGGGCTTCTAAAAGGAACGGGTTGGAGGGGAATAGCTTGAGAGTGGCCCGTAGAAAGTCGGTCGTCTCATTGATGTCCGCCTTCGACTCATAGCAATTGGCGAGCTCTTCGCAGGCCTGCCAGAAGGGGCCAAGGAGGATGCTGTCCCTCAGGTGCTGACGCGCCAACGTGAAATCCCTCTGCATTTTATACAACAGTCCCAGGCCATATTGATGGAAGGCGTTCCCCGGATGATCGCTGGCCAGCCGTGTCAGGCGCCGTGTTGCGTCGAGCGTCGCCGCCGACCTGGCCGGCTCCGCCTCCTGTTCAAGCGCCTGGCAGAGCCAGGAATATGCAGACACTTCGGACGGGCTTCGCTCGATGATTTCCAGGCACGCCGAAACCGTTCCAGCGTAGCTCCCGGCCATAAGTTCGGCCGGGATCTGGTCCGGCCCCTGTCCGGCCGTCGTGTCCAGCTGACGTGATTTCGGCACCGGCGTCCCTTGATAGGCGGAGTCGGTCGAGCACGGGGCGGGAAACGGTGCCAAGGAGCCAGCCAGAAACAACAGCCCGGCGAGGACAGGCCTTATCTTCATTATGAGACCCGGCGACTTTAAGAACGCATTGTAGACGAGTCAGACCGCAAAAGTAAAGGACGCGCTAAATCAGAAACCTAAGCGCCGCTCCGCCCTTGAATTATCACGATCCGAGACAGGAAATATTCAAGTGCCCCCTGGCCTGATTCCAACAGGCAAAACTTTGCCACGGCTTCTTCATTTTATTAAATATTCTTTCTCGTTGGCCCAGGTCGTGAATATCTTTTGTTCCTCGGGCGACGCCTCCTTCCGGACGCTGACGGTGTAAGCCACCTTCTCATCTTGGCCGATCCGCACGGGGACGCGGAGCAACCGATCGCCGCGGAACAAAACGAAATCGATCGTATCGCCAACTTTCATCTCTTTCAAGCGGTCGTTGAACAGAGACGGGTCGATTTTTTCTCCGTTCCACGCCAGCAGCACATCGTTGATATTGAGGCCGGCTTCCCACGCAGGAGTGCTTGTCATGACGGTGCTGACGGTCATCAGATTATCTGCCGTTCGAAAAGTGAACCCGAGATAGGGCACAGGCTTGTCCCGTTTTTCTTCCAGGCTGAGGCCCGCCCGATTCAGGTACTGATTCCAGGGAATCTCATCCACGCCTCGAACATAACGGTCGAAGAAATCTTTGAAGCTCGGGTCGGCCGCCCCGCCTTGGCGAGCGATGAGCTCAACGGCCGATTCAAACCCAGTCTTTTCTTCAAACCCGGGCTTGGGCAACGCGTACGTTTGATAAAGATACTGAAAAACATTGTCGAGGCTCCGACGATTATGGGTTCTCGCGCGCAGCTCCAGATCTATTAACCAACCTAGCAATTCGCCCTTATTGTAGTAATCGATCGTGGTATTGGGGGTGTTGTCGCTACGATTCCAAGTTTCCCAGCTAGACATCTCGGCGCTCATCAAGTGGCGCCCGGGACTGCTCTGGAGGGTGGAGATTTGCGATGCCAAATAGTCCAGGTAATCCTTGCGCGACCATAGTCCCGAGCGTTTCAATAGCAGCGCCCCATAGTAGCTCGTCATGCCTTCGGACACGTACAGGTCGCGCGTGTTCTGTTCCTTGGTGTAATCGAAGGGTCCCAGGATCTGCGGCCGAATCCGCTTGACGTTCCATACGTGGAAGAATTCATGAGCGCAAACGAACAGGAAACTTCGATACTCCGCGGGATTTGTGAACAGGTATTTGGCGGCGCTGATAGAAGTGGAATTCAAGTGTTCCAGCCCTCCGCTCCCGTGGGCACCGGGAAGGAGGTGAAAGAAAAATGTGTAGTCGGAGTATGGCGGCCCGCCGAAGAGACCTACCTCCGTCGTGACGATCTGTTTAAGATCCGCAATCAGCTTCTCCGGATCGTAATTGCCGTCGCCATGGATGACGATGTGATAAGGCGTGTGATCTGCTTCAAATGTGAACTCTTTGCATTCGGGACTCACTTCAAAGGGCGCGTCGACAAACGTGTCGTAGTTCTCGGCGGCAAGAGTATTCGATTGGTCCGCCTTTTTCAGGGGAGAATAAATCTTCCATCCAGGGGGTGCCTCGATCGTCAGGCGAACTGGTCCTTCCAGCGGATATGGGCTCTTGCCGACCACGTACATGAAGAGGTTCGGGCCGGTTACGGAAGCGTGGGATGTATTGAGTTGAGTCATGCTGAACCCCATTCCCCTAGGCGACGCTGATGGGCCGGCATAGTACTTATACTTCACAACGACCGTGGAATCGCCGCCCTGTGTAATTCTCCAGGTTTGCTTATTTGTTTTTTCAAAGGGCAATGACTTGCCTGTCCCATCGGTGGCAGAAAACTCCTGGACGTTTCGTTCATAATTTCCGATCCCGTACGAGCCGGGTGACCAGGCCGGCATCGCCACATCGAGGCGCGGTGTTTTGAGGCCTTCGATGCGCAGGGTCACTTCGAATAAATGGCTCGATGGTTTGGGCATGGCCAGCACGTATGACACTGTAGGCGCCGAGAGGGCAGCCGACGCAACAATGAGAATCAGGCAGACCCCCAATGCCAAGAATTGAAACGGGCGGTTCTTTATCATGCGCTTTCTCCTTGTAAGAATTAAAAACCCCTTTCACGTTGAAGAGCCAGGGGTGAGCTCTAACAGTTTTCTCCACTAATCATGCAAGATCCTAAATCATGACAAAATCCTCTGTCAAGCTCAGAAGAGATAAAGCAAGATATAGTCAGCAGCGGCCACCGGCTAAATGAGTTTCGGGGCGACCTTCTCTTTGATCGGGGTGTCCTGGACTTTATATACCGGATCCTTGCCGCAGTGGCCCTAGTTCCTCGATGACCTGGTAGCGGCAGTTGCGTGTTTGGGCACGTCTTGGCTATATCCTATGGGCCATCCCAGGAAAGGTGGAAGGCAGGGCGGTAATTGTGACAGGTCCTTTGAGGAAACGGTGTCAAGACCTTAGCCTGCCCTCCGAGATTGTATCAGGCAGGATAGAAACTAACACACGCACCGATGTCACAAAAATTGCTTAAATCTGCTTAATTCTGATAAACGGCGCTAAAACGAAAAACGCGATTTTCCCCATATGGAAGCGATTTCCAGGGGAACCCCGATAAGTTCTTGTTTGAATTCGAAGTCCACCGCTCTATCCCCTGAGCTACGGGCGCGCTATGAACTGTGCTACGCCTTCGCCGGGTAGCCCGCTCGGATGATCACGATCCCGGCTGTCCAACCGTTGAAGATGCGGCCGGAGCCGACCCTCCCCTCCCCTTTCCCCATCGCTTCCGGAGGTTGTCGAAGGCGATATAGATGACCGGCGTCACATAGAGCGTGACCAGCTGCGAGAACAGCAGCCCTCCGACAACGGCGAGGCCCAACGGGCGCCGCGATTCGGCCCCGGCCCCGAAACCGATCGCGATGGGCAGCGTGCCGAGCAGGGCGGCCATCGTGGTCATCATGATCGGCCGGAACCGGATGAGGCAGGCCTCGAAAATGGCGTCCTCGGCGTTCTTGCCTTCTCCACGTTCAGCAGCCAGCGCGAAATCGACCATCATGATGCCGTTTTTCTTGACCAGTCCGACCAGCATGATGACGCCGACAAAAGCGTAAATGCTGAGCTCGGTCCGGAAGATGAAGAGCGTCACGAAGGCCCCAAAACCGGCGAAGGGCAGGGCCGAGAGGATCGTCAACGGGTGGATGAAGCTTTCATAGAGGATGCCCAGGATCATATAGATGACAACGATCGTCATCAGGAGCAGGAAGCCGAGGCCGCTCATGGAAGACTGGAAAGCCTGGGCGGACCCCTGGAAATTCGTGCTGACCGAGGCCGGCAATGCTTCTCGGCTCATCCGCGTGATCTCGGCCACGGCCGGGCCGAGCGAAACGCCCGGCTTGAGGTTGAAGGAGACCGTGACCGAGGGGATTTGACCCTGGTGGTTGACGGTCAGCGGGCCGACCGTCGGGAGCAGCCGGGCCACGGAATCGAGGGGGACGAGCTTTCCCGTCGCCGAACTGATGTAGAGCTTAGAGAGCTGGGCGGGGTCGTTCTGGTACTGGGGCTCGAGCTCCATGATGACGTAGTACTGGTTGGTGGCGGAGTAGATCGTTGAGATCTGGCGGGAGCCGTAGCTGTAGTAAAGGGCGTCCTCGATCTGGAAGGGCGTGACCCCGAGGGCCAGGGCCTTGTCGCGGTCGATCTCGACCGTGACCTCGGGGTTCTGGAGCTGCATGTCGGTCGTCACGTCCTGGACAAGCGGCAGGGTGCGCATCCGGGATTCGAACAGGGAGGCGCTGCTGTAGAGGATGTCGACGTCGGGGCTCTGGAGGGTGAACTGGTAGAGGCTCTTCGTAAAACGCCCGCCGACCGTGATGGGCGGCGGATTCTGGAGGAAGGTGTTGATGCCCGTGATGCTGAAGAGCTTGGGCCGGAGTCTCTCGACGACGGCATCCGCGCTGAGCGGCCGCCGGTTCCGGGGCTTGAGGCGGATGAACATCCGGCCCGAGTTGCTGGCCCCGATCCCGCCGATCGCCGAAACGAAGGAGTCCACGGCCGGGTCGTCCTGGACGATCTTGGCCACGGCCTCCTGGTGCTCGATCATGGAATCGTAGCTGATGCCCTGGGCGGCCTCGGTGACCCCGACGAGAAGGCCGGAGTCTTCGCTCGGGATGAAGCCCTTGGGCATTTTCATGAAAAGAACGACGGTCAGGAACAGGATGACCGCGGAGAAGGCCAGAGTCGCCCGCCGCCTCTTCAGCACCCAGGCCAGGGTCACCCGGTAAAAGTTGAGCACGGCCTGGAGGCCTTTTTCGGAGGCGACATAGAGAGCCCCGTGCTTTTCCTCGCCCGGCGCCCGGAGAATGCGGCTCGCCATGGCCGGGGTCAGGGTCAGGGACACGAAACCGGAGAAGAGGACGGCCGCGGCGATGGTGATGGCGAACTCGTGGAAAAGCCGCCCAAGGATCCCCCCCATGAACAGGATGGGGATGAAGACCGCGGCCAGCGACAGGGTCATCGATACGATCGTGAAGCCGATCTCCTTCGAGCCCTTGAGCGTGGCCTCCAAGATCGGCTCCCCTTTTTCCTGGTGGCGGACGATGTTTTCCAGCATGACGATGGCGTCGTCGACGAGGAAGCCGATCGACAGGGTCAGGGCCATGAGGGACAGGTTGTCGAGGCTGTAGCCGAGAAGCTGCATGACGGCGAACGTCCCGATGATCGAAAACGGCAGGGCCAGGCTGGGGATGATCGTCGCCCGGACGCTCCTCAGGAAGAGGAAAATGACGAAGACGACCAGAATGAGGGCGATGATGAGCGTGATCTCGACGTCGTTGACCGAGGCCTGGATGGACTCGGAACGGTCGAAGAGGATGTTGAAGTCAACGGAGGCCGGGAGCCGGGAACGGAAGATGGGCAGAAGTTTCTTGACGGCGGTGGCCACCGCGACCGTGTTCGTCCCCGGCTGGCGCTGGATCGCGAGCATGACCCCCCGCTGGTGCGACTGGCCTTTATAAAACCAAGCGGCGACCTTGTCGTTCTGGACGCTGTCGATGACCCGGCCTAGGTCCTTCAGCCGGACCGGGGAGCCGTTCCGGTAGGTCACGACGAGGTCCCGGTATTCCGCGGCGTTATTGAGCTGACCGTTGGACTGGACCGTGAAGGCCTGCTTGGGACCGTAGAGGATCCCTGTCGGCAGGTTCACGTTCCCGGCCTGGACCGCGAGGCTGACCTGGTCGAGCCCGATCCCCCGGGAGGCCAGGGCGTCGGGGTTGAGCTGGACCCGGACAGCGTAGGTCTGCGACCCATAGACCGCCACCTGGGCCACGCCGTTCACCATCGAGATGCGCTGGGCCATCATGGTCTCGGCGTAATCGTCGAGCGTCGAGAGGGGCATCGTCTCCGAACTGAGCAAAAGGAAGAGGATCGGCGTGTTGGCCGGGTTGACCTTCTGGTAAAACGGCGGCATGGGCATGTTCTGGGGAAGGTAACGCGAGGCGAAGGTCATCATTTCCTGGACATCCTGGGCCGCGGCATCCAGGTTCCGGCTCAGGGTGAACTGGAGCGTGATCTGGGTGAGGCCGAGCTGGTTGGTCGAGGTCATGGAATCCAGGCCCTGAATCGTCGAGAACTGCTTCTCGAGCGGCGTCGCGACCGTCGCGGCCATGGTCTCGGGGCTGGCACCGGGCAGACCGGCGGTGACCAGGATGGTCGGGAAATCGACGTTCGGGAGGTCGCTGACGGGAAGGAGCCGGTAGCCCAGGATCCCGAAGATGAGGAGCGCCGACATCAGCAGCGTCGTCATCACGGGACGGCGGACGAAAACTTCCGAGAAATTCATGGCGCCTTCCCTCCTACCGGCCGGCCTTGATCTCGACCCGCGCGCCGGGAGCGAGGCGGAGCTGCCCGTCCGTGACCACGCGGTCCCCCGGCTTCAGGCCTTCGGCGATCACGGATTCCTCGCCGTAGGCCCGGCCGACCTTGACCGGCCTCAATTCGACGGTCATGTCATCCTTGACGACGTAGACGTATTGGATGACA
>Ga0208457_1000434_pt1 | contig 42352 bp, 42 predicted proteins | sample June2015DPH_10_1_FD_185513 | JGI IMG/M metagenome (GOLD analysis project Ga0208457, IMG submission 185513) | Peatland microbial communities from SPRUCE experiment site at the Marcell Experimental Forest, Minnesota, USA - June2015DPH_10_150... | ecosystem: Environmental > Terrestrial > Soil >... | reverse complement strand
GCACAGGAGACCAGAATTGGATTCGTAGACCAACTCGGTGGCCTGACCCAATCCACCACCCAGGGGACCATCGTGCTGATCCCCTTTGACAGGGAAGGGGCAGCAAGGCAAGCATTGATTCAGAAAGACGTCGAGGAATACATCGTCATTCCGCCAGATTTTCTGTCGGCGGGGACGGTCCAGCTATACACGACGAACCAGCAGGTGTCGCCTCCCGAGGAGATCACCGCGGCGATTACGAGGTTCATCTCCGCCAATCTGTTGGCGGGAAAGGTGGCCCCGGACGTCATCGGTCGGGTGGAAACTCCCTTGACTGTGGTCATGACCACACTCACTTCGACCGGGGCAGTAGCACCGCAACAAGGAGGATACGGCAGGTTAATCGTTACCGCGGTCTTTAGCTTCTTGCTGGCGCTGTCCCTTATATTCAGTTCCATCTATGTGTTGCAGAGTCTCGGGGAAGAAAAAGAAAACCGCCTGATGGAGGTATTGCTGTCTTCGATCTCGACCCGCCAGTTGCTGGCCGGGAAAGTGCTGGGGCAGGGGGCGGCCGGATTGATCCAGGTGATCGTGTGGGTGATCTCCTTCCCCTTGCTGCTCCGTCTTGCCTCCTCATCTATCGGGGGCATGGTGAGCACTCTCCAGGTCCCTGCTTATTTCTGGGTCCTGGGCATCCTCTATTTCATTCTTGGGTACTCGATGTTTGCCGTGCTATCGGCCAGCATTGCGGCCATTTCCTCCACTGTTCAGGAAGCGCAGGGACTCGCCGGTTTCTATGGGGTTTTCTGTATTGCCCCTTTTTGGTTTCTCTCCTTGCTGGTGCTCTACCCAACCAGTCCGATCTGGATCGTTTTCACCATCTTTCCCTTCAGTGCGCCCGTACTGACGTTGATGCGGCTTGGCTTGACTGGTGTGCCTGTGTGGCAAATCACCGCCAGCATGGGGGTGTTGGTTCTAAGCATCTGGGGCGGGTTGTTATTGGCAGCCAAACTGCTGAGGACGTACCTGTTGATGTACGGCAAGAGGCCAACGCTGAGGGAGATTAGCCGAAACCTCAGGAGCGGATAAGACAAAGGTAGTCGTATCATTCACGCACGGATTCTGGTCTCATTGGCCATCGCGCTGCACAACCCTCAGCCCGAGCATCTGCTCAATGTCGGCCTGCTCGCCATCATGGCAGTCCCGACCTGCATTGTCGTTGCCTTGCTGGTGCTCAAGATCCCGCTGGCCGCCAGGGTCGATTGATCCTTGATGTTTAGAGACCAAACAAGGAGAGAACAAGATGCACCGCTTTATGATCCTCGACCTTTTTCCTTCATTGGCCAGTATGGTCTGATCGAGTTTCCCCCCAGGGCGACCGATCGTCTTCGCTGGTTGAAGGCTTGGCGAAAGCTACCAGTCGAAATCTCCTACCACCAATTCTTCTGGCAGGTTGTAAGTGTAGACACGCCGGGAGGGGATTGACATACAGCCGACGCGGCCGAGGTTCTCAGCCTTGTCGAGGGTGATCGGCACTCTTGCTTGACCAATAAATGCACCAAGATTTGCAATCTCGACTCCGCAAGTAGGCGATGAGTTCGACGATAGGGATGCCATGAGTGTCGGTTGGGAGATCGTGGTTGAGGGGAAGGCTTCTGGCACGGTGTCCGTCGCTGTCAGTCGGGCGGCTGTTGGCTGCGACTCAGGCCCATTTCCAAGCTTCGAAGTTCATGTGGCTTGATCGGTAAGCGTTCCGATAGAAGAACCATGGACCGTCGGGCCATGGTTCTTCTCTAGGTACCGGGGGCTGCACTCGCCTGCCCAGGCTAGGCCGGGGAACCATGGACCTTCGGGCTTCCGGCCCAACGATCTGTGGTTCAGCTTGCAATCTGAAACCTGGACCTGACGAGCCCGGCGAGCTGAGGTGAGGGTTCCAACGATGACACTGTCTGGCCTCGACGCGAACCAGCGACCTGCCGGTTACGAGTCCTACGAGCTGCCAAACCACGTAAACACAATGAATCTCGGGGATTTTGCTAGTGTTTGACGGTCTACAATCCCGTTGAGTGAATCAAAACCGAGGCTCAAATGCCTCGGTTTTGCATTGAGGTAGCGGGGGCTGGACTCGAACCAGCGACCTCCGGGTTATGAGCCCCAACCTGGGGGAGGGGGTCTCAAACAGGATTTCCAGCCGTTTGAGGGTGCCACCCGTTGTTCAGTATCCTCGAGCCCAACGAGGTTGATCCGCAAGAGTTGCCCCAAGAGTACCTCTTTTTGTTTCTCAAAGTCAATCACGGCAAATTGAGAGTGATGAGGTGTCTGGTGCGCACCAACAATGGGGATGCGGAAGGTTGAATGCCTCGGCAAAGGAGGATGTTGCGCAACCTCTGTTTTCGACTGCTGGTAGATCACCCAAGCAGTCCCAAGCGACGAGAACGTCTGCAAAGTACCGTCCGATCGGAGCCGGACGGGATTGAAGCCGATGACTCTGTGAGGCAGGTCGAATTCCCGACACTCTCGAGAGCGACAGGTGTGTCCTGGGGGAAGCTGTCCAGGAACGTCCGGATGGCGCCCGGCTGGTGATCGACGCGGGCTTGGTGGCAGAGCTGGCCGTTCTGGTCGAGAACCGCGAAGAGGGAGTACCGCTTGTGGGCGTCGCATCCCAACCCATGATGGGACATGGCTGCACCTCCTTCATTTGTGTGCTATCCCGCCACGAGTGTAGCGGGAGGCGCAGCACTTTCATGTTATCAACTCGATGGAGCCGACCCGGCCAGCTGCGTCGAAACGTGTTTGATATAGTATCCATGCGCTGGCCGGGCGGCTCATCTCGGGGCCGTTAGGCGGACGCTCAGTGCTTATCAAGAGGAGAAACTCATGCGCATCATGAGCAAACTTAGCCAGCAATGGCGGAAACCGACAGGCTGGCTTGGTGGATTGCTATTGAGGGCAATGAACATCAATCATTCCAAGCTGACCGACTGGGGCTTGAGTCACATCTCAATCGGGACACAGGACACGATCCTTGATGTAGGCTGTGGCGGGGGCGGCACCGTCCGCAAGTTGGCCAGGATCGCTGCAGAGGGGAAGGTCTACGGCATCGATTTCTCCGAGGAGAGTGTCACGGTATCCCGTAGAACGAACAAGCAGTTGATAAAGATTGGCCGCGTCGAAATACGGCATGGTTCTGTCTCTTGTTTGCCGTTCTCCGACGCCATGTTTGATCTCGTCACCGCTGTGAACACACACAATTACTGGCCTGACTTGGTCACTGATATGCGAGAGGTCTTGCGCGTACTGAAACCTGGCGGAACGCTGACGATCATAGAAGGAGGATACAAGGGCGGGAAATACGCTCACCGTAATGAAAGGTTTGCAGAATTGTTGAATATAGCACTCCACAGCGTCAATGAACTTAGCGAGCTCTTCTCGATCGCTGGTTATGCTGATGTTCAGATCCTTGAGGAGTATGGTTGGGGTTGGATCTCCGGCATAGGCAGAAAACCCTTCTAGTTATTCTGACGGATAGGAGAGAACTCACGAGCAGTGAACGAGTTATTGAATGGGTCCGGCCAACATCTATGAAAGCGCTGTTGTCAAGGTGTGTGAAGTCTTCCGCTATTCAAAGCTGAAAAGTGGACACCCCCTGATACCCTCCGCCAAATCTTCGGGAGGGCGCCATGGGGCAGATTCATAGGCGATTCACAAGCGACCAACTCAGATTCCTCTTTCGGGCATACCTGCAGGGCAATATGAAGCGGACGTCCAAGAAGCCCTGGGGATAGGCAAGAGCCGTTTCTTCCGCTTGCTTGGGGAATACCGGCAGGGTCCAGAGACCTTTTCCCTGTCATACGTGAGATCTACCCCTCCTCGGTTGTCGCTTGCTATTGAGGATGAAATCAAGCGAGAACTCCTACGGGAGAGAAAGCTGGTCGAGGATCCGCGGCTTGTAGTGGCCGAAAACCCCGTCCGATGTTCCTCGGGGGGCAGCGAATTCATCCTGCGCGCCGGTAGTCATGGTGTAGTCCATTGAGGATGGGAATTGCGATAATTCTGCGTTGCTGTAGTCCCACCGCCTCAGAGACGAATCTCCCTGGAATCTTCTGAGCAATCCCTTGATGGGGGGTCGGGCCTGGTTAGAGCATTGGACGTATTCTCGGACCACATGCTGCAGATGTCTTTCCCCCACAATCAACAGGTGATCGAGGCATTCTCTCCTCACACTTCCCAGGAACCGTTCGCAGATCGCATTGGCCATGGAAGCGCGGTAGGGAATCTTCAGGATCTCAATTGAGCTTCCCTTTGCGACTCGTGCGAAGGCCTCTCCATACTTGCCATCCCGGTCGCGAATCAGATACCGTGGCGTTTGGCCATAAGGCGTGGCTTCCCGCAGCTGTTGGGCGACCCAAGAATCGGTCGGATGGGCAGTGACAGCGAAGTGAACGACACGTCACGAGCCAAGTTCGATGATGAAGAATGCATAGACCTGGCGGAAGAAGAGATCAATGACTGGGAGAAAGTCACAGGCCCAGATCAGGTGGGCGTGATTCCTGATGAAAGTTGACCAATTCTGACTTGGGGCGGGGTGTGGGCGAGCTAAACGGGCGCCTGCCCTGGACCGGCGGGCCAGGGTACTTCTGAATGGTGGCTTTAGCAACTTGGATTCCGAGTTTGATGAGTTCGCCATGAATGCGTTCCGCACCCCACAAGCGGTTCTCCTTAGCCATCTGCTGGATCAAGGCGATGGTTTCGCTTGCTACCCCTGGGCGCCTGCCCCGGAAGCGGGATTTGAGCTTCCAGAACAGCCGGAAGCCTTGGCGATGCCAGCGCAGGAGAGTGTCAGGTTTGAGGATAAGGAGGGTTGCCTTCCAACTCCGGACACGACTGACAAGGAGGACGAGCCACAGGCGACCCGCTTGGGTGAAGCGAGGTTTCTTGACCTGGCGATTGAGGATGATAAGCTGCTGGCGGAGGAGGGCATTCTCAGCGATGAGTTCGGCTCTGGGGCGCGTGACATCCAGCGCAATGGTGAGAACAAGCGAATGGCGGCAGGGGAGGGTGAGGTGGAGGAAAGCCTGTTCCAGGGCATTGATTACGGAGTGGACGAGACGGATTAACGACTTGGCTAAGGAGGACATGCTGATCGATCCCTTGATAGTCTGCCAGAATCTATCAGGGAGTCTATTACAGGTCCAATCCCAGCCAATTGCCGGAGTGATGAGGTTTTTGGCCAGGACAGGTGATGACAATTCTCGGGCGGATGAGGTCTTCGGCTATGACAGCCTCTCCTTGGCTGAGCTTGCACACCCCTTGAATGGCCCCGATGCGTCTTCTTCGTTAGCCGGACTGTCTCTCATGAATTTGAACTGGATCAATTTGCGGGCGCCCAGATTTGCGCGCGGCCATTGACACCGGTTACAAGGCCGGTTAGACTTGGTTTGCCCTAAGTTTTTCCTTAGCGGCAGGGTCCTTAAGATGGGCAAAGTTGAGTACCTTACGGCCTACGAGCAGATCGAGCTGCTGGCGGACGCCCGCCGGATGGCCATCCTGCGTCGCCTGATGGCCGCCCCGGCCTCCCTGACCGGCCTGGGCCAGGCTCTCGGGGAGTATCCCGCCTGGGTACGCCACCACCTCAAAAAGCTGGAGGGCGCCGGCTTGGTCGAGATCGCTGATGTGCGCGTCACGGCAGGTGTTACCGAGAAGTTCTACCGGGCGAAGGCCAGCGCCTTTTTGCTGCAGCAGATGATCCTGCCGTACAGCCCGGGCCGCCCGGCCGTGATCCTCTCGGGCAGTCACGACCTGGCCGTGGAACTGCTGGCGCAGGAACTCGCCGACCATCTCAGCATCCTGACCCTGCCGGTCGGCAGCCTGGATGGACTGGTCGCCCTGCGCCAGGGAATGTGCCACCTGACCGGGGCCCACCTGTTCGACGTCGCTACCGGCGAGTACAACATCTCCTTCGTGCGCCACCTCTTCCCGGACCGCGCCACCTGCCTGATGACCCTGGCCCACCGCGAGCAGGGCCTGATGCTGGCCCCTGGCAACCCGAAGCACATCCGCGGCTTGGCCGACTTGGCCCGCTTGGACGTGACCTTCGTCAATCGCCAGCGCGGTTCCGGCACCCGGTTGCGGCTGGACCATGAGCTGGACAGGCTGGGCATCCCGGTGGGCCAGATCCACGGCTACGAGCGCGAGGTGCGCACGCACACCGAATGTGCCCTGCTGGTCCAGCAGGGACGAGCGGACGCCGCTCTGGGCCTGCACGCCGCCGCCCGGCAACACAGTCTCGATTTCATCCCCTTCTTTGTTGAACGCTACGATCTGATCCTCCCCCAGGAGCAGACGGAGGCGCTCCATCCGATGCTTGACACTCTCCAAACCGGTTCATTCCGCCGCGATGTAGAGAGATTCGGCGGCTATGACACGGCCCACACGGGCGAACAAATCCCCTTGTAGGAGGGACGCATGAAGCGCAATCGAGTCTTGTTTCCCCTTCTGGCCCTGACCGCCTGCCTGTCCCTCGGGACGGCCGCCTGCGGAACGGCCCAAACGGCGACAGCCGCGGCCACCGCGGCCGCGCCGGCCACTGGGATTGTGCTGAAGTTGACCGGGCCGAATGGCTCTCGCACTTTTACCTTGGACCAGCTCAAGGCCCTGCCGGTCACGGAAGGCCAGGGGGGCTTCAAGGACAGCGCCGGGGTGATCACACCGCCGGCGAGGTTTGAAGGAGTAGCCCTGAAGGATCTTGTGGCGGCCCTCGGCGGCTCTTTCGACGCCTCGACCGGCGTTACCCTGTTGGCCAAAGATGGCTACAGCATGACCTTCTCGTATGGCCAGGTGATGAATGGCAACTTCACGGCCTACAATCCTGCCACCGGGGCGGAACTGGCGACGCACGACCCGCTGACCGCCATCCTGGCCTACGAGCAGAACGGTAAGCCGTTGGACCCCGTCCAGGACGGCACGTTGCGGCTGGAGGTCGTCAGCGCCAAGAACAACCAGGTCGTCGACGGCCTCTGGACCGAGAAATGGGTCACCCAGATGGAGGTCAAGTCGCTGGGCCAGACCTGGACGCTGAAATTGCACGGCGCGCTGATGCAGCCGGTCGACCGGGCCTCCTTCCAGTCCTGTGCCTCGCCGAGCTGTCATGGGGTGAACTGGACCGACGATAGCGGGCAAAACTGGGAGGGCGTTCCGCTGTGGCTCCTGGTCGGCCAGGTGGACGACGGAGATAACTCTATGAATCCCGGGGGGTTTGACGACGCCCTGGCGGATGCCGGTTACCTGGTGGACGTGGTTGGCTCCGACGGGACCACGGTCACGCTGCAAAGCGTCAGCATCAAGCGCAACGGCAACATCCTCGTGGCGTACCTGGTCAACGGCGCCGAGCTGCCCGAGAAGTATTACCCGCTGCGCCTGGTCGGTTCCGACCTGAAAGAGAACCAGATGGCCGGGCAGATCACCCTGATCGTCGTGCACGTCCCAGGGGCTGCCACCCCGGCCGCCGCCCAGACCTCCGCGGCCACCTCTGCCGCTCCGGCCGCCGCCGCTGGGAGATTGGTCATCACCGGGCTGGTGGCGAGCCCGTTGAGCCTCTCCGAAAGCGCCCTGCGGGCGATGAGCCCGGTCACGATCAGCACCGAACAGCCCAAGGTGGGCACCCAGTCCTTCACGGGCGTGAGGTTGAACACGTTGCTGGACGTAGCCCAGGTCCAGGCAACAGCGACCAAGCTGGTCCTGACCGCCGGCGACGGTTATTCATCCGAGATCGACCTGGCCGCCGTGCACGGCTGCGCTGACTGCATGATCGCCTTCACCGACACCCCGGGCAGCTTCTTGGCGGTCATGCCCGGACAGCCGGGCAACGTGTGGATCAAGGAGGTGGTCAAGGTCGAGGTGAAATAGTCCGGAGTCGCACAGTGTTCTGCGGCGAAGGGGGCAACTTTCCCTTTCGCTGAGAACAAACTATTTGAGGAGAAACTGCCAATGAAGCACAACCATACGATCTCCATCGTTCTTTCGCTGCTGGCCTTGGCGTCCATGACGCTGGCCGCCTGCGGACCGGCCGCAACGCCAGTCCTGACCGAGGCGCCCACGGCCGCCCCAACCGCCATGTCGGCGGGCGGCACCTCGCTGCTCGTCACTGGACTGGTAGGAAAGGAGCTCAGCCTGACGGAAGCCGACCTGCGCGCCATGACGGTCGCCAGTGTCACTGCCGATCAGCCCAAGGTGGGCTCGCAGAACTTCAGCGGTGTTCGCTTTAGCGACCTGATGACCGCTGCGGGGGTCCAGTCTGGGGCCGCCTCGTTGGTGATGACCGGCAGCGACGGCTATTCGGCCACCATCGACCTGCCCACTTTGCAAGCCTGCACGGACTGCATGGTCGCCTTCACCGACACGCCCGGCACATTCCTGACGGTCATGCCCGGCCAGGCCGGCAAGCTGTGGGTCAAGGGCCTGGTCAAACTCGAGTTCAAGTAGTATCAGGAAAGTAGGGTGAGCCATGAAGGCCCACCCTTTTCTCCCATGAAGCCTCATCCTACCCGCCGGTTTGTTTCATGTATCGCCGTTCTGGTCGGGTTTATCGCCGGCAGCTGCGGCGCCAAACCGTCGGCGGGCGCGGCCACGACCGGGTCCAGAATGACCCCGCTGGTCATCGTCGCCGCCGACAGCCTGATCGCCCCCTTCACGGACCTGGAAAAGGCTTTTGAGGTGGAGCACCCGGAGGTTGACGTTCAAGGCGAGTTCCACGGCAGCATCCAGGTCATCCGCCAGGTCACGGACCTGCACGTGCCCGTCGACGTGGTTGCCTCCGCCGACGCCTCGCTGGTCCCCATGTTGATGTATGCCGTGAAGGACCCCGACACCGGAAAACCCTATGCCAGCTGGACCATCCGCTTCGCCACGAATCGCCTGGCGGTGGCCTACCGGCCGGACAGCAAGTACGCCGACCAGATCAACGCCGATAACTGGTACACGATTCTGTCCCGCCCGGAGGTCAAGGTGGGCATCACCGACCCGCGCTTCGACGCCATCGGCTACCGGACCCTGATGGCCTTCGCGCTGGCGCAAGAGTACTACCGCCAGCCGGCCCTTTTTTCCGACATGTTCAAGGGGAAGTTCACTTATCCCCTGGGTTTCTTCTACGAGGACGGGCTGACTACCATTACCGTCCCGGAAATCGTGGAGACGGTTGCCGCGTCGAACATCATCATCCGGGACGCCGACATTGATATGATCGCCCTGCTCGAGTCAGGCGACCTGGATTACGCCTTCGAGTACGAGAGCGTCATCCGGCAGCAGGGGCTGCAGATGGTTCCCTTGCCGGCCGCCCTCAACCTGGGGGAGGCGGCCTACGACCAGGCCTACCACCAGGTGGAGGTGGACTTGAACTTCCAGCGTTTCGCCACGGTTAAGCCGCAATTCGTCGGCGAGCGCATCGGCTATGGGGTCACCATCCCGAGCAATGCGCCCCACCCGGAAGAGGCGGAAGCGTTCATCGCTTTTCTGCTCGGGCCGCAGGGACGCGCCATCATGGAAGCCGACCACCAGCCGCTGTTCGAGCCGGCTCCCGTCGACCAGTTCAAAAACCTGCCCGCCGCCCTGCAGGCGGTCTGTGTTCCGGAGGAGGCCCCTTGAACCGCCGGAGCTTGTCCTTCACCTTGGCTTTCTCCTTCGCCGGCGGCCTGCTAGTCCTGTTCGTCGTCCTGCCGCTCGCGAGCACGCTGCTCTCGACCACCCCGGCCGATTTCCTATATTCGCTCGGCGACTCCGAGCTGCTGCATTCCATCGGCCTGACCTTCGGCGCGGCGCTCATCGCCACCCTCCTGGCGATGGCTACCGGCGGGCCGCTGGCCTACCTGCTTGCCCGGCGCAAGTTCCGCGGCAAGCACCTGCTGGAGGCGGTGGTCAACCTGCCGGTGGTGGTCCCCCATACCGCCGCCGGCATGGCGCTGCTGCTGGTCTTCGGGGGGCGCGGCCTGCTCGGACAGGAGCTATCCTCGCTGGGCGTCACGTTTACCGACAACCTGGGTGGGATCGTGCTGGCCATGTTGTTTGTCAGCCTGCCGTTCCTGGTTAACCTGAGCCGGGAGGCTTTTGCCCAGACGGACGAGGAGCTGGAGCGGATCGCCCTGACCGATGGGGCCACTCCCTGGCAGGCCTTCTGGCGAGTGACGCTGCCGCAGGCTTGGCGCGGCGTGCTGGGGGGGGCGGTGATGATGTGGGGGCGCGGCATCAGCGAGTTCGGGGCGGTGGTCATCCTGGCCTACAACCCAAAAATCGTGTCGGTGTTGCTCTATGAACGCTACGAGGAATTTGGCCTGAGGGCCGCCGAGCCGGTGGCCCTGCTGCTGATCCTGGTGGCGCTGGCCGTCTTCATCCTGCTAAGGCTTGCACTGCTCCCCGAAAACGAGCCATAGGGTGTTGCCAGAACCGACCATCCTGTTCGTTCCTCAGAGGGCTTACCCAAACAGAATCCGTGCTCACAACATCCTCTCAGCCGACTCGAATGGTTGCTGCAATTTAAATTGTGGTATTCATGGTCGAGAATGGGTTATGGATCTTGCGCCCGCCGGGGCACTCGGCTGGGCGTAGTTTGCTGCCCACGACAAGCCCGCGCTCAAGCTGGCGCTCGTGCCCATAGCCACAAATTCAGGCAAAATTGATCTCATTCGGGGCGATGGCGGCGTTCCATATGTCGGCCTTGCGGTCTCTTGTTCGACGTATGTATAGAGCAAGCATTACCACCGCGTCGGATCCGCCCGGAAGCCCTGCTCCAAGCCCACAACCCAAAGGAGATAGGACGATGCGATTCATGATCTTGGTCCCGTCGAACAAGGAGTCGGAGGAAGGCGTTCTTCCGGACGAGAAGGCCTTCGCCGCGATGGGGAAGTTCAACGAGGAGATGGTGAAGGCCGGCGTGATGCTCGCGGCCGAGGGCCTGCACGCGACCTCCAAGGGCGCGCGCATCAAGTTCTTGGGCGGGAAGACCACGGTGATCGACGGGCCCTTCACCGAGTCGAAGGATCTGATCGCCGGCTTCTGGCTGATCCAGTTGAAGTCGAAGGAAGAGGCGATCGCCTGGATGAAGCGCGCGCCTTTCGGAGACGGCGTGGTGCTCGAGATTCGCCAGGTTTTCGAGGCTGCGGACTTCGCCTCCAGCGACCCCACGGGTGAACTCAGAGCGCAGGAGGAGCGCCTGCGAGCGCAAGCGGCGCGGCGCTCATCGTGATCTTGCCCTTGAACGTGCGCTGACAGAGGCACTACGGTGGCTGATCGCCATAACGGCGCCCGACAACCTTCGCGCGATTGGCGCGGTCCAGGGATCAAGTCGGCGAAGCTCATCTCCGGTTTCGTGCAGATCGTGCGTGACGCCGGTCTGGCCGAGGAGCTCGTGCAGGACGCTCCTATGTCTGGAGGTGGCTGAAAGGCAGGGTCGAGATCGAGAGGCCGTCCGCCTTGAGCGCATGGGGCGAGGGGAGGGGGCCGATGTCGCGCCGGCTCAGAATCGCGAGGAGTTTGGGCAGCGCGTCCAGAGGCGGGCGCAGAGCGTGTGGCCGGCATATACTCCCCACCAGGACATCGGGCCAGCCTGGATCCAGGCAATTCTCGCAGAGACCAAGCCCGCGCCAACTGGCTGAAACGCTTGATCCTCTCATTGCGCCCGAGCCATTCCCGAACAGCGCATGAAGGTCTTGACCGAGGGACAGACACCATGGACGAGATCGGCAAACTCATCCAGAGGGTAAGAAAGACCCAGAACGGGTTCCTGGACATTCAGCAGACAGCCGACGAGGTCGTGGCGTGCCATCCTCCCAGGGAGAGCCTCCTCCTTGCCAAGCGGCTCTTTGAGTCGGATGTCTGCCAGGCACGGTCACTGGCGGTCTTCATTCTGGGCCGCTTGGCGGTCCGTTCGCAGCAGAGCCTCAAGTTTCTAAGATCGCGTGTGAGCCCGGATGCCGATTGGCGTGTCCAGGAGATCCTGGCAAAGGCATTCGACGGCTATTGTGCCGACGTCGGGTACGAAGGGGCCCTTCCCGCGATCAAGGAATGGCTGGCGGACAGGTCGCCTAACGTCCGCCGGGCCGTGACCGAAGGGTTGAGGATCTGGACCGGCCGTCCCTATTTTCGTGACCATCCGGACCGGGCGATCTGGATGCTGAGCCGGCTGCGGGACGACGAGAGCGAGTATGTGCGCCGGTCGGTTGGGAATGCGCTGCGCGACATCAGCAAGAAGCACGGGGAGCTGGTGAGGACCGAGCTCGAGAGCTGGGATACCTCGGACAGAAGCGTCCTCCAGACCTACAAGCTGGCAAGCAAGTTCCTTGCAAAGCAGGGGGTGGTCAGATAGTGGCGGGCATCTCAGACTCTGGCGGGCAGCGACTCAAGGTATAGCGATCCCAGTGGTCGAGGAATATCTTGCGAAGGGAGTCATGACCGGTTGGATGGCCGAGGGGATGCCGGGAGGGAAGAGTCTGATTCTGAAGGAGGGATGGGTTCTCGATTGGGGAGGTTTCAGGCTGTTGTGCGACGGGAATCCAGGCGTGATAATTGCCACCGCAAAGATGTGGAATTATTGACACCGGTCAGGATAGCACTGCGGGCAGCGAAAGTTTCGGGGCTAGGCAGGTTCACGCTACATATGGGTAGCTCTTTGTCATTTGACGCTAAACAAGCACATTTCCCCAAAGGTCCGGGGCTTCTGTATCGAGGAGACGAGGATGGCAAACAAGATTGCCGGACAAATCAAGCAGATCGGCGGAAGCATCGAGAGCCTGGCTGGGGCTGAGGTGGGCGCCCGAGTCATGGAGGGCACTGAGATGGTTGCCACCTCAAACCCGGAAGACGTTGCCCTGTGGGTCAAAGCGGCCATGAACCGATTGGATACCCTGGCTGATGAAACGACGCGCCGGCAGATCATGCTGGCCTGCGGTTACAACTGCATTCTGATCAACAAGCGGCCGATGGAAACAGCGCGAGCCCGCCGCCAGAAGTATCCCGACGAGGAAGCCTTCCTGACGGTCGAGGCGCACAAACCACCGCGGGGGATGCGCTTCGAGAGGCAAGGGAATCGGCTGATCCAGTTCTACACCCCCCACACCTACGGCTCCGGGATGCACTGTTACTGCAGCCTAATGCGCGGGTTGCCGGAGGGAGAGAACGTGTCACCGACCTAATGCCAGTGCTCGCGCGGCTTTGTACAAAAATACTGGGAAGGCATCCTGGGCCGGCCGGTCCAGGTGGAGCTGGGTGAGACGGCCATCTCAGGGGCGGACGAGTGCAAGCTTGTGATCCACCTGTGATCTTGGGAGGTAATCCAGAAGGAAGACGAAGGGCGGCCCCCGCCGTCTTCCACGGGCACATTTGTCGATGCTCAAGAGGCAAGCCCCCTCCCGCCGCGGAGGGCCCTCTTCCTGGATGTCTGGCGCGAGCGAATCTGCCGGCTTCCGGGTGTGCGGGCAGCCTTCGCCTGTTCGTCGCCCTCCGGACTTGATTTCACGGCTCGGGTGGCAATGTAGGACGGGAGGTATCTTCTGAGAGGACTGTAGTCTCCCTCTCGATCGAAGTCTTCATAAAACCCAGTGATCACAAAACCCGCTGCGATTTGCCCGCCAATCTGATCCTCCAGGGTGTGACCGAATTCAAAGGGAATCCCTTCTTCCACATAGCGTCGCTTTTCTGCATCCGTCAGCTGCTCCAGGTCAGAATACGGCAGCGCATACTTGACTTGGAGCTTGCCGGTGCGCTCAGCGAGGGCGTAATCGAACACATGAGTCACCGGGTTGTCGAAACCCGCAATCAGTATTCCCCCAGGACGTAGCACCCGAAACGCTTCTCTCCAAACGGGCCGGACATCCGGCGCGAACACATTTGACACCGGATGCACAACAACATCAAACCTCTCGTCGGGGAATATGCTCAAATCTGCCATGTCCCCTTCGACTGTTGCAATCGTGAGCCCTTCCCGTTCAGCCACGCGATGATCGCGTTCGAGTTGCTTGGGCGAATTGTCGAAGACCGTCACGTTCGCTCCAGCCGCCGCCAGAACCGGCCCCTGCTGACCACCCCCTGAAGCCAAACACAGGACATGCTGTCCCACCAGATCGGGTAACCAATCTCGAGGAACCGGCCTTGCCGGCGTGAGCAGGATGGTCCATTGACCTTCCCGAGCGGCCAGGATGGCTTCCGGGCCCACGGGCACACTCCAGGGATTGCCGGTTTCCGCTTGCCTATCCCAGGCCAAACGATTGTGTCTTCGTACGTCCACTTTGTATCCCCTGGTCACGGATGCTTGCAAAAGGGTTGGAGGCCAGCCTGCGCCGGCGACTCCCTGCATTCCTTGCTCCAGCCGGCTTGGCACGGGCCTGCAATGGCCCGAAGGAATCGCAAGGTTTCCCGCAGGCGGCTTGCGAGGAAGACAGGCTGCGGGCGGATGAGAGCAATGACGGATTGCTCCAGGCGGTGAGACATCTCACTGCCGGCGGACCCGTACCAAGCGAATCGGCTGCCCCCCTGAGCCATGCCTTGGGTCCGCTGCTGAGGAGCTCGTCGCGTCAGGTCCGGATCGGCCTGGTCCTCCACCATTCCGCGTGCGTCCACAGGGCCAGGACCGGACGTCTCCCCTTCCGTCGTCCAGAAGAAGCTTTGCTCCGGAAGCGCCAGCACCTCTCCTTGCCAAGGGGAAGAGGCGGGCGATTGCCTTGAGCCCCGATCACGGCAACCCGGTCACATAGAAATAGTCCCGGGTATAGGGCCAAAGATAGCGATTGAGGTCATCCTTCATGTTCTTGGGATCCAGGGCTTCCACGGTCAGGCTCTCTCCGTTCGTTCTTACCGCCACGAAGAGGACCCAGTACCAGTTGATGTCCAGCTGCATCGCCTCGACCGCTCCCGCCCTTTGCATCGCAAGGGCAAGGGTTTCCACGGTGATGAATGGGCCGGAGGCGTAGTACAGAATGCTGCCATCCGCACTCAGCCCCACGCCGGAGCGCAGGGTGGGCGTCACGCTCTTGATCGTGTAGCCCCAATCCGCCGGGGAGAAGCTGTTGACCTGCGGGTTGATCAGCCCCTGATCGATCATCAAAGGCCCATTCTGACGGAAGGCCACCATGTCCGAGGGAGGAATGCTTTCCGTCCCCCAGGCGCCCATTCTCACGCTTCCATCGCTGTAGATCGCCAAGGTTGCCAGCCCGGCTCTGGGGGGCAGCGCCGTGATCCCGTCGGCCATGGCGCCAAACTGACCGTGAACGGCCTTGAAGCCTCCATTGAACATGGCCAATAGCACTCCCGGAACCCGGTCGGGAGGCGGGATCAAGCCGGAACGTTTTGGGCCATTCGGGGAGTAGGGCTCAATCGTGCCGAGCACGAAATGAAGCCGGGTGTGCCTGAGATCCATAGCCACAACGTCAACCAGGATTGGGCGCGTCTTGTCCGGCTGCAGGTAGGTCCGGTATCCCACCGTGCGTCCGTAGGCGTCCTGGATGTAGGGGGACCAGATTCCCTCCCCGGCCAGGGTGCCCATGGGCTCAAGAGAAGCGGGTTGCCAGGCGGAGGGCGTAGTGGGAGTGACCGGAGGCGGCGGATGGACCGCGGGCGAAGTGGGGACTGGTGTTTGCTGTAATGCGCCGGTAGGAGTGGGAACCGGTGTTTGCTGGGAGGTGGGGATAGGAGTCGGGGCGATTGCAACCTGAGTCCCGATCGGCCCTGACCAGGGGACAGTGGGCGTTACCAGGCCCAGGCTGTACTCCAATCGCTGAATCGCGTCTTCGAACTGGAACAGCGCCGTCTCCAGGCTCGCGACCGCCTTGTCCCCGATTACGCCTCGCAAGAAATCTGCTCCGTGGGCAGCGAGGGATGGCTCCTGGCTTACCACCGCCAGACCGGCTACGACCAGGACCAAAAAGATCCCGGCCGCGATCCACCCCGCACGCCGTCGCCGTCTGCCGGTCAGTTCTGTGCCCATAAGATGTGGCCTCTTCTGCTCCTACAAAGCCTTCCCGTTCCCACTTTTCCCGTCCAGGAGGTGGCGAGGGCGGTGGCAACGGTCCCGACCCCGCCGACATATTGCGGCAAAGCCAGCCCGTCAATGATCGTTTTCTCCTGGTCGGTGACCAGGGAGGGTTGTTCGTTGATCCATTCCTTGCGCATACCAAAGAAACGCGCCGGCCGGAGGCAAATGATCTTGTATGTGACACCCAGCGAGACCCTGCCCAGTCGAGCTACCTTGTGATTGGTCGCGATATACACCCGTTGTGGGAGTTGGTCGGTGAGGCCGTGGTAGTTCATCGCCGAGAAGAACGCAATCGCCGCGGGCCTGACGAGTTCCATGGCGACAAGGCACTCGTGGATTTGGGGCGTGCGCGATGCTCCAGACCAGAGGGGGATGACCGCAAAGAGACCAGGCTTGATCCGCCCGATCCACCCTTTTCGTACGAGCCGGTCTATGGAAGTCCGGACGTGCTTGGCTTGGGCGGGGCCAAGGAGGCGGGTAGCTTCTTTGAGGGTGAAGATGCCAAAAGGCCCGGCCTGGGTAAGGAACTCCGATTCCAGCGGTCCGATGGGCTCGGCTCTTATCTTTCGGGTATCGTTTGTCACATCTAGGGCCTACATTTGATGGACAAAGTTTAGCATGCCAAAGGCACAGCGCCGGCCGATCAGGAGTACGGGGGTGACGCAGGTGCCCCGTGATACCGACGCGCAAGGGCGCAATGGAGCTGCCGGGCCCCATGATCTGAGTGGGCTGCCGGAGAGCCACCTCCCCAGCCCTTGGCTCGCCTCCTGCGCAGGATCCCCACGCAAGCATCGCAATGCCCTATCGTTCCAGCGAAGCCGCCATTCGGTGCCAGGTATGCCGGCGGCCGCGCAGCGCCATCGACCAGGCCGTAATGTTCTCCGGGACGGCCATGCCCAAGACCCCGGCGTCGCCGATGTGGTGCATATCCGCCCCTGTCATCTTGCTCAGGAGGGCCAGTTGTTCAATGGTCGTGAGGCTGGCTCCCTCCTGCGAGGTTCCAATGCCGTTCATCGCCAACAGGTTCCTGGCATGAGCCATTTCTACGAAGCCGCGAACGCGCTCGACCGTCATGCCCGGAATCGTCCCCGGCGCGGGCAGGACCACCCCGTCCGCCCCAGCCTCCGCGAAGGCCCCGATGGAGGCTTCATTCACTACCGCTTCGCGAATCCCTGCGCTGTGCATTTTCCCGACAAGCAATACCAGTCCCTGGCCGATCTTCATCCGCGTTTTCTCGAGGGCGCGCGCCAGGCCCGCAGCGGTGACCCCGGTATGGGGGTTGCCTGTGAAGACGATGAAATCCGCGCCCCCCTCCAGTGCCGCCTGGGCGTTCTCCACGGAAGCGAGGCGCCCGCTCGGGATGAGCCCCTGCGAGCTCTCAACGGGCTCAAGGTTGATGCCGACCGGCCGCCCGATCCACTCTTTCACCCTCCTCAAGCTGACCCCGCGCCCCGCGGAGAAATCCCCGAAGGAAGGTCCCTTTCGCTCGGAAGCCCCGACCTCGTCCGGGAAGCCGGCGACCCGGGGCTGGGCGACATCATACAGATTAAGCAGGACCATGTCCGCCCCCATGGCCGCCGCCAGCTCCACATTGGAGACATTGTCTACCATGGGCGGCGAGGTTGCGACGACCTCGGCGACGACCACCCTGCCTTCCGAGAGGCGGATGCTCTCGATCAAGTCCTGAGCTGTCATTTCCCGGAAGTCCGAGGCATTTGCGTCCAGCAGGCGCTTGGCCATCGTCTAGTCCTTTCCCGCATTCACCATCGCCTCCAGCAATTGCTGGGTCCGGTAGGCTTCCCAGGCCGAGGTCTGGGGTTGGGTTCTTGTTTCCACGCAGTCCAAGAAGTGGCCGATCTCATCCACGAACCCTCGGGCCTTGAGGGTGGTCTTCCAGGCCGAGGCATAGCTCTCCTCCCAAACCCTCTGCTCGCCTTCGGTGACCAGCCTCAACCGGCTGAACGCATCCACGTAGAGCGAGGTGCTTTCGCCGTGCAAGGAGTAGCTCTCATACCAGCCGCCCGCCTGCAGGCTGGTCAGCACGAGGCCAAAACCCCCGCGGCCAAGAAGGACGGTGCTTGCCGCTCCGACCAGTTTGTCCTTCTCCACCTGACTGCTTGTATATGCGGCCGTCCCATCGCCGCAGAAGAACCGCAGCATGTCAATGATGTGGATAGTGTCGTCGATGTAGTTCTGATACAGGTTCGGGTGGTAGGCGCTTCCGCGATTCTTCTGAAATACGGCCATTTGAATAGACCGGCCGCCCCAAATCTCGCGCGCCTGGCGGTGGAGCGGCGCAAAGCGCCGGTTGAACCCCACCATCAAGAGCCTTCCCTCCTGGTCCGCCAGGTCGGCCAGATAGCGAGTATCCTCGAGAGTCAGTGTGAGGGGTTTCTCCACGAAGACGTCTACGCCCGCTCGGAGCAGCCCCTCGACGACCTGCCGGTGGGTCGCCGAAGGCGTGAGCACAAAAGCCACTTGGGGATGCCAGCTAAGGAGCTCCTCCAAGCGGCTGGTCCCGCGCCGGATCCTGTATTGTTCCTGGATCTTGGCCACGCCTTCTGGGTGGCGGCTGAAGAGGAGCAGCTCGACCTCTTCCCGGGTCGAGAGGACGGGCAGATAGGCCTTTTGGGCGATCCCGCCCAGGCCGATGATTGCCGCTGAAATCACCATGTTCACCTCACCCCATGGTCCACCCTAGCCGTCGCGGATGCCCACGCCCGGAGGAGCGAAGCGGGAGCATGCGCCCGCGCCTTCCCGTATACTGTAGGAGAATAGGTGCCTGACAGGGTCTCGCTCCCGTGCCACTGAGGACAAGGGAGAATTCCGCCCTTCGGCAGTGCCTTTTCTTCCAGGAGTGCAGAATGAAGACCATCAACGTTGGCCTCATCGGCCTGGGTTACATCGGCAAAGTCCATACCCTCGCCTACCGGAACATCCCTCTCTGCATTGTCCACCCCGCGGCGAAAGCGAATCTCGCGGCGGTGCTGCGCTCCCGATTGGATACGGAGCAGGAAGCGATGGAAGGAGCTGGTTTCGGCCTGAGCACGACCTCAGCGGACGAGTTCTTCTCCCATCCTCTGCAGCTGGTTGACATCTGCACCCCCAACCACATGCACCTGGAGCAGGGCCGCCGGGCGCTGGCGGCCAAGGCGGCGGTCTACTGTGAGAAGCCGCTCGCCAGGTCGTTTGAAGAGGCCCGCCTCCTGGCCGATCTGGCGGAAAAAGCGGGTGTGATCACGCAGGTAGCCTTCGTCCTGCGCTACCTGCCTGCCGTGAGGCAGATGAAAGCCCTGGTGGAAGCCGGGGAAATCGGTGAAGTGCTCAGTTTTCGCGGGCACATGTTTCATGGAAGCTACCTTGACCCTGACCGCCCGATGTCGTGGCGCTTGAGGCTGTCCGAGTCCGGTGGAGGCGCCTTCGTGGACTTGGGATCCCACCTGCTCGACTTGGTTCTGTATGTGCTGGGTGAGGTGACATCCCTTCGCGCCCAGATGCGCACCTTTTTCCGCGAGCGCTATGCCGCGACAGGCTCCGAACGGCGAGAGACGGTGGATGTGGATGATTGGGCGATCTGCTCTCTGGAACTCGCGGGCGGAGCCAGCGGTTTGATTGAAGTGACGCGCGTGGCTGCCGGGGCCAGCGAGGAGTCTGGCTTCGAGATCTACGGGAGCAAGGGCGCGTTGCAGTATCACGAAAGGCAACCCAATGCCGTTCGCTTCTACAGCCTGCGGAAAGGGGAATGGGTCAGCGGGCCGGCCCAGGTGCCCCCGGCCGAAGGCGAGCGGCCGCTGGAGCAGATCTGGCCCAGTGCAAAGTACTCGCAGGGTATGATGACGAACGCTCACCTGGCAGCCGAATATGATCTCTTGCTGAACATCGCCGAGGCCAAACCCTCGCGATGCGATTTCCGTTCTGCCGCCAAGGTGCAGCAGCTGCTGGAAGGCGCCTATCGCTCGGCCGGGCGGGGCGGTGAGCTCTACAAGCTCGAGTAGACCACCTTTCCGCGGACGAGCGTCAGGCGAACGTTGGCGTTCCCGTCGATGGCGGCAAGACTGGCGTCCTTGCCCGGGCTGAGGTTGCCCAATCTCTTGGCCAAGCCCATGGCGCGCGCCGGGATCAAGGAGGCCATCTTGACGGCATCCGGCAGGGACACGCCGGCCAGCTGGTGGATATTGCGCACGCACTCGTTCAACCTGGCCGTGCTTCCGGCGATCGTCCCGTCCGCCAGGCTGGCGTGCCCGTCCTTCACGGTTACCGTTTGTCCGACCAAGTTGTAGGAGCCATCCTGCAGGCCTGCGCCGGCCATCCCGTCGGTGATCAGGGCGATCCGGTCCGTGCCCAGGCAGCGCAACAGGACCTTCATCGCCGCCGGATGGACATGGATGCCATCGGCGATCAGTTCGGCCGTGACCTGGTCCGAAGTCAGGATGGCCCCAAACGCACCGGGGGCTCTCTGGTTGAAGCCGCTCTGCGCGTTGAACGAATGGGTCACATGGGTGTAGTCTCCGGCCAGGGCCGCGCGGGCCGTGGCGTAGTCGCTGTTCGTGTGCCCGAGAGAGACAACCACCCCTGCCTGGCGCAAACGGGAAGCGACCTGCCCGGCACGAGGCAGCTCGGGAGCCACGGTGATTTGCCGTATCCAGCCTTTGCCGGCTTCCAGGACCGCCTCGGCTTCCTCCAGGGAGGGCGGGCGCAGCCAGTCTGGGTTGAAGGCGCCTTTCTTGTCTTTGCTGATGAAGGGGCCTTCCAGGTGGATGCCGAGCGGTTCTGCGCCTGCCACGCCCGCCTTCATGGCCTGGACGTATCTCCCCACCAGTTTCACCAGAGAGGGGGCATCGGGCGCGGCCAGGGAGCACAGATAGCCGGTCACGCCGCCGCGAACGACCCATTCGGAGTAGGCGCGCAACTCCTCCGCGGCGCTGCCGGTCTCGCCGAAAGTGATGCCATTGCCTCCGTGCACGTGGATGTCGATGAAACCGGGCACAAGAATGAGGCCGCGCACGTCGAGCGTCTTTCCGGTAACCCGGGGCGCCCCTTCCAGCGGTCCGACGTAGGTGATCTTCCCATCGTCCGAAATCGCGATCGCACCCGAAGGAAGGCTCTCGGTTGGCGTGAGGGCATTGGAATACAATAACCGGATCGCCATCGTGAATCTCCTGATCGGCAAGGATGCTGATGTCGAATTATAAGGCCGGATCCTACCTGTTCGAGGAAATCTCCAGCCAGGGGAGCGCCTGGTCTGAGCTCATCCCGGCCGTCCTGCGCCGGCGCGAGGATATCCGCGAGCAGTTCGAGGGGATCGAATCGGTGATCTTCACCGGATGCGGCTCGGCGCTGAACGTCTCGGTGAGCGCCGCGCCTCTCTTCCAAATGCTGACGGGGATCGCCGCCTGCGCCCTCCCGGCAGCGGAAACGTACCTCTACCCCAGCGCCTTTCTGCCGGTCAACCGCAAAACGCTGGCGGTTCTCCTCTCGCGTTCGGGGAAGACCACGGAGGTGGTGAGCAGCCTGGGCCATTTCCGTGAAAGGAAAACGCCCACCCTTGGGATTACCTGCACAGCCGACAGCCCCCTGGCCCGGGAGAGCGACCTTTCGCTGGCGCTCGCCTCGGTGGCCGAGCGGGCCGTGGCCACGACCCGTTCGCTGACCGGCATGATCCTGGCGGTTCAGCTCATCGCGGCGATCGTCGCCCGGAACGATTCGTTCCTGGACGAGCTCCAGCGACTGCCTGAGGCCTTTGCCGCCCGCCGGGAGGGGTTCCACCAGCTTGGAAAGTTGATTGGCGTCCAGACAACCCTTGAGCGGTATGCCTTTGTCGGCAGCGGTCTCTTCTACGGATGTGCGCGTGAAAGCCAGCTCAAAATCAAGGAAACGACCTTGTTGCCGGCCGATGCCTACCCCATGCTCGACTTCCGCCACGGTCCCCAATCCAACGTTGGCCCCAGCATGCTCTTGACCGCGTTCCTCTCGGACCAGGCTCGCCGGGACGAGATCCCCTTCCTGAGAGACATGCGTTCTCTCGGCGGCGTGATCTGGGCGATCTGCGAGAGGGGAGACGAGGATCTGCGTCCCAGTGTCCACCACCTGCTGGAGCTCGAGTCCAATCTGAGCGAGCCAGCCCGCCTGCCGCTTTGCATGCCGGCAGTCCAGTACATGGCCTACTATCGTGCGCTTTCACTGAACCTGAATCCAGACGAGCCGCGCAACCTGTCCTATTGGGTTCAAATTCCCAGCTAGGGGTCTCCTGGGGAGAGTCTCATGCAGCGCAAACCATCCCGGAGCGACGCTCACACGGAAATGGGCCGCCAGCTCGCCAGTCAGCTCTACGACTACAAACTCGGGGAGCTCGTGAACCTGAGCCCGGCCGAGAAGAGCAAACTAGAGGCCAAGTTCCCGCAGCTCGATGAGGCCGAATTCGGCTATGTAGTGGAACAGGTCATTGCCGCCCGGCGCTATGAACAGGAACGAGTAGGCTGGCAGGCCGTGCCGCACGACCTGGCGGTCCTGGTTTTTGTGGCCTTGACCTGCCTGGTGAATCTGCGCGTGGGGGCGATCGTCGGGGTGGGGGCGCTGGTCCTGCTGGAAGGCCTGTTTCAATTCTACTTCGTCCGGCCGATGTATCGTTTCTTGAGTGCGCTGGTTTGGCTGACCTATCCTGCCTATGTCCTCGTGGCCTACGTCCTCTACCACCGCGGGTACGCGCCCGTCCTAATCGTGGCCATCGTCGCGCTTACCTGGGGCGGCAGTTACGTTTTCGGTATTGTCGCACGACTGCCCCTTCACTTGTTCCTGGAGGCGAGAGCCAAGGGCGCCGAGGAGGCTGCGAAACGGAAACGGCGTTGAGCTGAACCCAGCCAAGCGCCTGCGCGGCTCGATCCTTCCGCGAGCATTCGCTGTCACGCTTTCCACTTCGCGATCAATTCCCCCATGTCGGCGAAGCCGATCGCCGGAATCCCTTTCTCCTGGCAGTATTCCAGCAGCTCATCGCGGGCATAGACCTGGTCGGCAACACTCACGGCCTCAATGTCGCTCAGGCCGTCGCCAACAAATACGACTTTGGAGCCCATATTCTTGTACCTCGCGATAATGCTGGGCTTGGATACGCCGCGCCGCGGCGTTAGGGGGTCATACCAGGGGGTGCTGATCTGGTAGCCCTCCGGCAGGAAGCGGATCTCATTGGCATAGATAGGCAGGTCCAGGATGCCGTGGCGCCCCAGGATGTAGCGGATGTACCACTCGAGCCCGTCGCTCAAGATCGCCAGCGGATAGCCCTGGCGCCGGCAGAACTGCACAAACTCCGGAAAGGAGGGATCGATCCGGACCGTATCGAGCAGCGCCTCCATCTGCCCGCGAGTCGCCTTCATGCTGGCAAAACAGCCTTGAAGCTCCTGTGGGGTGGTGACCTCACCGCGGATCCAGCCCTGGACCAGGTCCCAGCAAGGAGGGCCGGCGAATTCCTTGTAGAGCAGGTCCATCACTCCACCGATCGTGATCGTGCCATCGAAATCGCAGAGCACCGCGATCGAATTCCGCTGCCGCCCGTTCATTTCCTGGTATTGTTCCCCGCTTTGGATGCGGGTTTCCCCCTCTCCAGCGACTTCGCCCACGCCTCCACGCTCTTGGGACTAGTCACATGGCGTTCCCACTCCGGATCGCCCAGCGCATCCTTCTGCATGGCTTGACAGGTCTTCTCTGGATAGGCCTCGATCCAGCGCACCCAGTCGGGTTTGACAAATGCGGGTGGGCGCAGCACCCACCACACGCCGAGAGCGATGGGGATGGCATAGACCGCCAGATAGATCCAGTAGGCTGGGCCGAGTTGCGCCCCGGCCGGGTCGTTGAAGCTGTAGAGCAGGAAAATCACCCCGATGGGGATGTAGCTGTAGGCCGTTCCCTTGCCGCGCCAGTACCATTTCTTCCACATGCCCACGCGGATCACCACGCCGAGCGCAATGAAGATGAGGCCGAAAGCCTGAAGCAGCGGCTGTGTGTCGAAATTGAACAGGCTATTCATGGCGCAGCATATCCAAGGCGGACTCGCTCAGGGTCTTGGCCACGTCCGCCCCGTAGGGGCTGATCAGGGCCTCATAACTGCCTTGTTCGATCGAATGAGCATCCGGGAAGTAACCCTGGTAGTCGTTGGCGTAGCTGATCACCCCCGTGAAGCGGTTTGGGCTGGCCGCTTTGAGGTCGAGCACGGTGCGCGTAAAGGGTTCGCCCGGGAGCCCGACGAGCGCCAGGTCTCCGATCGAAAGCATTTGGATCTGGCTGGCGTTCGAAGATCGCCCGGCCAGCTCTTGAGCCATCAACAGCTGAGCGGTGGCACCTTCCACCCGGGTGGTCGCCCGGCGGATTTCGCCATGACCAGCGCCCGAGGCCTTCAGCCTATCCAGTTCGGCCTGCAGGCGTGCCACTTCACGCTGGGCGGCCTGCCGGTCCGGGAAGGGCCGGAATTTCAGCTCCACCGACAGAGTGCGGGCGCGCAGCTCGGCGGTCGGCCGGGTCGTCAGGGTCTGCATCACTTTCAGCACCTCGCCTGCCAGCAGTCGTCCCATGCGCTCCACCTCGCCGAACGACTGCTGGCGACGGCTGAACCGCGTGCTGACGTCTCCGGAGGCCCCGTTGGTGAATAGGAAGACCGTGTCCGGATAGATGCGGCGCAAGTTGGCGCGCGCCGCGCCGGGGTAGTCCGCCGAGAAGTACAGGTTCTGGTAGCCCAACACCGTCGGGTGACAGCCGTGGTTCATCATCACCGCGATCGGGATGCCGCCCCTGTCTTCCACACACAAGACAATAACCTCGTTATCCACCGGACCCTCTTCTGGATCATTTCGATTGAGGCCAATCCCCGCGGCGGTCCCGCGTCCAACTCCCAGCCGGGCGGGCCGCAGGCCTTCTCGGGCCCAGACGGAGGCCCCGATCAGTTTGCGGGCCACCATCTGCTTCAGTTCGGGGTCCTGGAAAGAAGTAATGCCGGGCTGGAGAGGCAAGAATCCCGCGGCCCCCGAGTGCGTGTGCGAACAGGCGACGAGGGTGAAGTCGGGGGGCACGCCGATGGCTTCTCGAATGCCCTCCCGCACTTGCTGGCTCAGATCCAGGCTTGTGCCCAGCAGGTCCAGGCTGATGAGCACGAGCTGGCGGTCCCCGGATGCCAGGAGCAGCAGCTGCCCGAGCAGAGGGTCATGGATGCCTTGACTGTTCCCTTTGCGTGCGGCATAGCCGTCAAACCCCACGCCGATCGGCGGGGTGATGTCTATTTCCACAGCGCTGGCGAGGAGTTCGTCGGAAGCCATTTTGGGCCTACCAGACTTTCACCCGTCCCCGGTAGCGTTCGAGCAGCGCCTGGTTGAACTCATCTGCGCCGTCCAGATTGCCGCTCATGAAGACGGGCGGTTTAAGGCCGCGCTCCTGCAGGTCCTGAATGGCCTGGACGATGATGGTGTGCAGGATGAACATCCCGGCCACGCCCGAGCCGGCCCCGACCGGTACCGGCAGGCCCTCCAGGCGGACCATGGCGTCCCCCTTGGGGCAGAGGTTGTCGATCACGACATCCGCGAGTTCGTAGAGCTTCTTGCCGCTCGAATGGCGCGAGGTCGTTCCCTGGGAGTGGGCCAGGGAGGTGATGGCGACTACCGGCACGCCGTGCTTCTTGGCGAGCTCCGCCATCTCGATGGGGGCGGCGTTGCGTCCCGAGTTCGAGATCACCACCAGGGCATCGCGCGAAGAAACCCCGTAGTACTCGAATATCACCCGGGCCATCCCCTCGACGCGCTCCATGAATTCGCTTTGGCGGACCTTCTGGTGGCCGGTGAGGGAGGCCTCCAGAATGGCGTCGACCGGGGCCAACCCGCCAGCCCGGTAGGCGACATCCTCCGCGACGACGTGGGAATGGCCGGTGCCAAAGGTGTAGACGATACCGTCACCGGCAACCGCATCGGCTACGATCCGAGCCGCGTGCTCGATCGCTCCCATCTGGGTCTGGACGATGCGCTGCAAGAGGGACTGCATTGCCAGAGCATATTCCAACCCCTTGCCAGCCATGGGTGCCTCCTTCGGGTGAGCAATAAGAACGCGTGCGCAGAGGCAGCGGCCTCTCGCCCGTCCTGCCTGCCTCAGGCTACTGCGCCCAATCCGGCAGGGTCTTTTGAACCGTCGGCCAGTAGTCCGAGTCGGGGTCGGAGGGCATCATCCGGCAGGTGATGCGGATGCCTCGCTCGTGCATCTTCTTTAGAGCCTTCACCCCCGATTCGGTCAGGAAGACGGTATCCGAGATCTTCTTCGAGCCACGCACAAAGGCCTGGTTGCCCAAGTTCAGCTGGGGCATGTTCAAGCCGCCTTCCACCAGGGCCAGGCCGTCCTCGGGGTACTTGGCGAGGATGAAGATGTTCTCTTTCTCCGCCTCCGGGCTATTGCAGTAGGCGACGCAGTCCTTGATCGACAGCACGGAGACCTTCGCCGTGAGCGGGGCCACGGCTTTCAGCAAAGTCACCTGAAGAGGATCGCCGGCAACCACATCATTGGTGACGATGATGTGCTGAATCTTAAAGGCCGAATTCCAGGAAACCAGGATCTGTCCATGGATGAGCCGGTTGTCCATCCTCACGTGTATGACTGGCATGGGTCCTCTCCTTGAGTGTGTCGCCTCAGCCCGCAGCGCTATTTCCCTTTAGCGTCTGCGAGAGGGTCCGGATGCTCGTGGTCCCCGCCTGGAGGGCGGTTTGTGTGACTGCTCCCAGGTCCTGGCCTTCGCGCTGCACGGCCAACTCCAGGAGCATCGGCAGGTTCATCCCGGTGATGACCTCAACATTCTTGCGCTGCATGGCCACGCGCGCGCTCGCGTTGAAAGGGCTGGCGCCGAATGCGTCCACCAGGATCAGCACGCCGTCGCCCTGGTCGACTTCGAGCAGGGCTGTCTCGATACGGGCCATCAGGTCTTCCGCCGCGTCGCTCTCTTTCAGGCTGACCGAAACGACGCTTTCCATGCTGCCCACGATCATGCGGGCGGCATCCATCATCCCCTCGGCCATGCTTCCGTGGCTGACCAGCACGATCCCGACCAACTCCCGTCTCCTTAGTGAGCGCCAAAGACGCCGGGGATGATCCGGTCAAAGCGCGCGATGACCCGCGCATTGTACTCATCCGAACCATCCAGGTTGGCGCTCATCAACACCGGCGGGGTTCCGCCCTTGTCGAGCATGTGCTGGATGGCCTCAACCATCACGGCATTCATCAAGGCCGCGCCGAGCACGGTGGAAAGCGCTCCGGCTTTCACCTGCATGCCCTGGAAGCTGAGGCAGGCGTCACCCGGGGGGGTCCCGGTGTCCAGGACCACCTCGCCGAACTCATACAACTTCTTGCCGCTGGAGTGGCGCGACGACACGCTGCGGGAGTGCTCCATCGATGTCACCGCGATGACGTGCAGGCCCATCTGCCGGGCGATCATGGCCGCCTCAATGGGTTCGGGGTTGCGCCCCGAGTTGGAGATGACGAAGATAGTCTCTCCTGCCTTGAGCGGCAGGTCCTTGAACAGCACGGCGCCCATGCCTTCCAGGCGCTCCGCGCGGCCCCAGAGCGGGTCGACAATCTGCATGACGGGGTACAGCCCGCCCGCCCGCGCGTGCACTTCCTGCGACAGAAGCTGAGAGTGGCCGCTCCCGAAAGTATATACCAGCCCCCCGCCAAGGATGGTGTCGCCGACCAGGGCGGCGGCCTTGCTGATCGCCTTCCCCTGCGTTTCTTTCATCCGCTGCAGAATGCTGCAGGCCATATCCAGGTATTCAGCGTACATGATTTTGCCTCGCCTTCGGACGTTGTCTCCAGGTTCTCCCTCTCATCCGGAGGGAGTTCTTGCCTAACTGAGCCCTCACGACCCCACTCCCGTGGTCATCGCCCCCAGGGGTAGGGCAGGGGCGTCACGGGGGTTGCCCTCACTAGCGGCACCGGTGCACCGGGGCCCCGACTGCGTCGGGGGTCGGAGGGGCACTTGAGAATCGAGTCCCAGCCCTGCCCAAACGCAATAGCTTGCGCCGGCCGTCGCCGCGGCGGAGTGCCTCCTTGGGCCCGCCACAGGGAGGGCAACGACCGGCCCTGCAGAGTGACACGGAGCTATGCGCTGGCCAATGCCAGGCGCCGCTGCGGGATGCGCCTCACCACGATCGGCCGCCCTGACAGCGCGATCCCGGCACTTCCCCCGCTGAACTGGGGCTGGGATCCCCGAGCCGCGCCAAGATATCATTCCGGGGGCCGGGTGCCGTTCAGGACCACGGGATCGCCCCCCGCCGTAGTCGCCCCGGGCAGCGGGCCGTGCCGGGGCCCCCAACGCGTCTGCTCGAGCGCCTTGTGCTCGTGATGTCCGCCCCGGACAGACTCCAGCAGAATCGGGAGATGAAGGCCAGCGGTGGCTGCTTCAAGGGGGTTGGCAGGCCTCCTTCTCTTTCGATTTTGAAACGCATGGTTCCGAAGGCCCTCGTGGGTCGGCTGCCCGCCCGCAGCGGTCGATACCATGACTTCACAACAGTCATCCTGGGTCGGCCATGCGCGCCACCAGCCGCCTTTGTCCAAGAAACGGGGGAGCATGCGCGCTATAGCTCCCCCGTTTCTCTGTTCGGGTTAAGGGACGGTGCTCGCTTATCCGAAGAAGCCGATGGCACCCCCGATGAAGCCGATCGCGAACAGAACTCCCAGCACAGCGATCGGGCTCCAACCCCTCTTGAGCAGCCAGTACGCCAAGGCGGTGACAAGCACTGGCAGCATCAAGGGCAGGATTGCGTCGAGCTGCGTCTGGATTGCGATCGTAGTGGTGGCTGCTTTCCCCGCAACGGTCGTGGTGATCGCCGGTTGCCAGGCCACGGCCAGCTTCACGATGGAAACAGCAAAACCACCGATGACGGTCAGCCCGACGAGGGTGGCGAATTCGGTCACCCTCCCGATGATCCCTCCTCCGAGTGACGCCACCAGGCTTGTCCCCTGGCGGTAGGCCCAGAAGAACTGCCAGTAGCGCACTCCCAGATACGGGAAGAAGACCAGGACGATCGCCAGGATTGGCCCCAGGACGCTGCCGCCCAACGCCATCGACGCGCCGATGCTCATGATGATGCTGTTGTAGATCCCCCATACCAGCGTGTCGCCCACGCCGGCCAGCGGGCCCATCAAACCGACCTTGAAGCCCTCCGTTGTCTCCAGCGAGGCGCCCGCTTCCTCCAGGGCAATGTGTCCCCCGAGGATCACGGGGGCACCCACCACCGGGTTGGTGTTGAAGAAGTCCAGGTTGCCGAGGAAGCGTTTCTTGAACTCTTCCGGATCGGGATGCAACTTCTTCAGGATCGGCAGGATGGTGTAGCAGTAGCCGACGGACTGCATCCGCTCGTAGTTCCATCCGCACTGGAAGAGCCAGATGTAGCGCCAGAAGGCCCCCATCAGATCTGAACGGGTGAGTTTAATTTTCCCAACTGCGGTAGCCATGGCTCATGCCTCCGCTGTCCGGTACTTGATCGACATATAGACCAGGGTGATGGCCACGGCGGCGATAGCAATGCCGACCAGAGGCATCTTCAGGTAGGCAAACAACACAAACCCGATGAGCAGAAAGGCCGGATACTTCTGGACGGGCATGATCTTGAGCAGCATGGCGAACCCAAGCGCAGGAAGAACACCGCCGGCTACGGTAATGCCCTTGTCGATCCAGGGGTACGTGTTGAAGAAGCTGGTGATCGCTTGCACTATCGGCTGGCCGAAAGCGACGGCCAGGAAGACCGGGATGGCACGGGAGAATCCCCAGATCATGTGGCTGAACCAAGCCATCATCCGGTCAAAACCCTTCTGATCGCCCGCCTCCGCGTAGGTGTCGGCCCGGTGGACGAACACGAAGTTCAAGGTGCGCTGAATCACGTCCACCTGCGTGAGCAGCAGCGCAGCCGGGATGGCCAGGGCGAGGCCAACAGCAAAGCCCTGGGTCTTGCCGAAGTAGGTGCCGAGGATGGCCCCGACCGAGTACTCTGGGATGGTCGCTCCGCCGTACGTGTAGACACCCAGGGCCATCAACTCAAGGGTGCCGCCGATCAGAAGTCCGGTCCGGACATCTCCGACGATCAAGCCCGCGAAGAATCCGGATACGAGTGGCCGGAACGCCAGGGTGAACGTTGGGCCCAGGATGTCCCACCAGGCGTAGTAGGCCAGCGCAGCTAGGACAATAGCATATACGATATTCATATGCTGCGTTCTCCTCTCCGATTCGATGATGCTCTAGTCAGCTGACTGTGCCGGGACAAATCGCTGGATACGTCAGATTGGGCGATAGGCAGGCTCCTTTCCGGGGATCTCGACGACTGGCTTCTCAGCATGAAGCTAATCCGCATTCAAGCCAGCGTAAGCGACAGGAATGGATCCGAGATGGATAGCCGCTGGCCGCAGAGGGCCCCTGGCAATCTGCGCGCGGACTTGTTTGTTCGTTGAAGTTTAGATAGGAAAATCGCAACCCGGGAGTGACGAGCCGACTACTCCGAGCGTGGAAAGACAGCAGGGCAGCGGTGGAAAATCCAAATCTCAGCCCGATGCGCATCGGCGCTCCTGCCGGAGGAAACAGAGACCGAATCAAAAGCTGACAGGCGAGATTGGGGTGGCCAATTCGATTATAGCACTCGCGCCGCCATATGCAACACCACTAACCACGCTGAGGTCCGCCCCCACCTAAAAGCCAGCCTGCCCTCGGTGCGAGGGCCTGCCATTGGTGCGAGAACCCGGGGGCAAGCGGAGCATTTGGGTGAATGGGACCGGCTTCTGGCGAAAGAGGCGGAAGCAATCGCGTCGCCCGAGGGAATCCTCAGCCGGACCGGTGGAGAGATGGAGAAAGACTAAGCCCGGCGCGGGGGGCGCAAGGCGCGGAAGGGCTTCCTCCCTTCCCTGGACTCCGCGTCCAGGGGAAGGCTGGCGACAGCCGAGTTGGCGTGGTCAACCAGGTGTTTCCATGCGGGCACGTGGGTGACCGCCGGCACGGGATTCCGGACGCTGCCTGAACCCTTGGAAGCGAACGCCGATCACCACCCGCGTGCAAACTCACCGGCGAAATCCAGCCGAATCTGGAGGGATTTCCGGGCAGTTGTCCATTCACAAGGCGGCGTAGCCGCAGTTGCGCCGAAGTGCGCTGGTAATGTCGCGCCCGCAACCGGTGCCGCGGCAGCATTGAATGTGCAATCTCCGCCTGATCTTGCGGTTGGCCCACCGGCGGCCACCAGGCGCGGGGCCGTCACTCACTCTTGGAGCGGGTCGACTTTGATTTGCGCCGGAGTGACCGCCCGGCTTCCAAGATGGCGCATCGTTGCTTCACCAAGTTGGTCCGTGCCGGAGGGCCTTGTTGGGCGCAAGTCATCCCGTGGATCGACCGCTAGAGTTCGCTCGTCCAGTGCGGGTCGGGGGGACGAGATCCGAGTGGTTCAATCTGCCATCATCGCAAACCGGATGGGCAGCAATAGCGACGTGTGTGGGTGCTTATCGGGCGGCTGTGGAGGGCTCGTAAGATGCAGCCCGAGTCTGCTGCCGCGGTCGAAACGTTACATACCCCACGGCCAAGCGCCTTACAAACACTAGGGTGCACCACCCGGGATAAGATGAGTCTAGGGCGGGTACTTGCCCTCCAGCCACTTCCTCACCGCCTCCGAGCTCTCCATTTCAAGCGCTGCGTCGGCCGCCAGCCTAGCTTCCCCCAGGGTGAGGCCGCGCAGGACTTCCTTGGCGAGCGGGATGGCTGGCGGGTTCATGCTCAGTTCGTCCAGCCCCAAGCCGAGCAGGAGCGGGATGGCCAGCGGCTCGCCGGCCAGCTCGCCGCACATGCCGACCCATTTCCCCCGCGGATGCGCTGCTCGGACGACGTCCCGCACGAGCCTGAGTACCGCCGGCTGGAAGGCATCGGCCAGGGCCGAGACCGAGCCGCCCGTCCGCTCAGCCGCCATAGTGTACTGGCTCAGGTCATTCGTCCCGATGGAGAAGAAATCCACCTCGGAAGCCAGCCGGTCGACCATGATTGCCGCGGCGGGGACCTCGACCATGATGCCCATTTCTATCTCTTGGGCCGCGGGCTGCCCCTCGGCAGCCAGCTCGGAGCGGCATTCGTCGAGGATCCTTCGGGCGGCACGCACCTCGGCCACCGTGGCCACCATGGGCAGCATCAGCTTCAGCCCGCGGTCAACTCCCGCTCGCAGGGCAGCTCTCAACTGCGGTTTGAAGATCTCAGGCATTGCCAGGCACAGGCGCACGCCTCGCAGCCCAAGGAACGGGTTCATCTCCTTCGGCAGGTTGAGGTAGGGGAGCTCCTTGTCCCCCCCGATGTCCAGAGTTCGCAGGATGACTGGCAGGCGCCCGAAGATGTCCAGGATCTTCCGGTAAGCCTGGTACTGTTCCTCTTCATCGGGCATGTGCGCCCGCTCCAGGAAAAGGAACTCCGTGCGCAGCAAGCCCACGCCTTCCGCCCCTGCATCTAGCGCCGACTTCGCGCCCTCCACGTTTCCAATGTTAGCAACGACTTCGACCCGATGACCATCGCGCGTGATCGCGGGCTCCCCGGCCCGTTTCCTGGATTGGCTCCCCTTCTGCGCCAGGACGGTCGCCTGAGAGCGTTTGGCCGCCAGGGTCGCCGCATCCGGTTCGACGACCAGCGTCCCTTCGCTGCCGTCAACGATCAGGGGACACGCGTCCGAGATGCTGAGGATTCCCTCGCCGATCCCAACCACGGCCGGCAGTCCAAGCTCGCGTGCCAGGATGGCCACATGCGCTGTGGGTCCGCCAAGGGCGGTGCAAAAACCCAGGACCAGGGACTTGTCCAAGGAGATCGTGGCCGAGGGGGTTAGGTCTCGTGCCAGGATGATTGCGGGCTGGTCCAACCCCTCCGTGGGAGAACCAGCCACCTGGAGCAGGATGCGCACAAGGCGCATCCCAACATCGCGAATGTCCGCGGCCCGCGCTCGCAGGTACTCATCTTTCATCGCTTCGAGCTTACCTGCGTATTTCTCAGTCTCATCCGCCACCGACGCTTCGGCACTCAGAGCTTCGGTGTTGATCTTGTCCCGGATCCCCGCCAGGAAGTCCGGATCCTCCAACATCATGGCGTGGGCCTCGAAGATCGAGGCGGTGCCGGCGTCCGTCTCGGTCCGGGCCTTTGCCAGCACTGCAGCCAGTTCCTGGCGGGCCTGCTTCAGGGCGGTCTCAAGCCGGCCGATTTCCGTCGAGGGATCTGCAACCCGGTTGCGCTCAATGCGCACTTCGGTCTCTTTGAACCGGAAGGCGGGCCCGATCGCTATCCCCCGGGAAGCAGGAATGCCGCGCATCACTCTCATGGCTGCTCTCCGAAGTTGCTTTCCACCAGGTCGCGCAGCCCCGCCAGGGCCTGCTCGGCGTCTTCCCCCTCAGCTTGCACCTTGACTACCGCCCCCTGGGTCGCGCCCAGGGTCAGAATGCCCATGATGCTCTTGGCATTGGCTTCGCGCTCTCCATGCCTGACCTTGATGACCGACTTGTATTGGTTGGCCGTCTTGACAAACATCGCTGCTGGGCGGGCGTGCAGGCCAGTCTTGTGCTGCACCGTCAGGGTAATCTCCGGCATGCAAAGCTCCTTTGGGTCACCAGACGCATGGGGTGCGTGCTGCCCATGATGATATTACATTCCGAAGGACGCCATGCGGTCAGTGAGCCTGCAAATCGGCACGCCAGAAGCAACCCACCGCGAACGCGTCTCGCTCATATCCATTTCGACAACGCAATTCTTTGCCTGCTGGCCTGAAAGGTCTTGAGCCCACCCCGGATCTTGGATTCGCTTCGCCCATTAGTGTTCTTTGCAGGGGCATTCCCAAACTTCTACTGGCCAACCTCTTGAAGTGGAGGTACGGGTCATGCGCCTAGCGCTTCCAGGCTTGCCCCTGGGGGGCGGGAAAAGAGTTTGAAGGGCTGCCCTTCCTGCGGAACCCAAGGGGGCGAATCCAGGACGGCGAACCTTGCCCCATTGGCCTTCACCACCCGAAACAGGAACTCTGATTGGGCGGGAGCCATTGGCTGCAAGGGGCCACAACACGGGCCCTTGACGAACAAGCTTCCGTCGGGACTGGTGAACTGCACGGCAAAAAGCCACTCGGTTGAGTAGGGGGCTTGGCGGAACGTCTCGCTCCGGGGAGCTAGGCACATCAGGCGCCCGCCCTGGCAGGCCCCTCGCAGGAGGTCCCCGAGGTCATTGGGTGGGATGGAAGGGTTGAGAGTTTGCAGCAGGTCGAGCGGCCCGGAGTAGATTTCTGCGGCGAGGTCGAACCGATCCCCATGAAGGAGCTGAAGGAAGGTGGCCAGGGAGCGTCTCGCAGACTCGACCTCCGGGACCGGGCTCCCTGGGGCAGGAGGCAGCGCCGATGGCAATTTCCAGAGGCAGGCCGGCCCTGTTACTGCCCCCAGGGACAAAACGGCCAAAAGAGAGAGGAAGGCCCTCCTGTTCACCGTTTCCCCCCTTTGTGGGTAGGCACCGAGGGACGCGGATTTCCCACCCCCCAGCTGACACGTATTGTATGACGATGCGCTCCCCCGGGAGAGGCAGCGTTCGCGTAGAAGATGCGGTTATCCTCCCCGAAACCTGTTCCAGGGCACAGGACCCTCGCCGCCGAGGGTCCTGGCGTCCCCGGAATTGGATCAAACAAGCAGGCACAGTTCTTCTGGAGGTCATGGATGGGAATCGCCGCAAATGCGTATCGAGCGCAAGGCACTCAGGCGCCCCACGCTCACAATGGGCCCTGCGTGGAACCCGCTCGATTCGAGCCTGACCCCCCAAGCCCCCAGAGTGAAGCGCATGTTGACTGGGTGGGCAATCGAGGCGGATTGGCGATAAGGGGCTTGATTGCCGGCCTCCGGCAATGGGACACCGCCACAGACTGGGCAAACGCGCTCCTCTTGGTGCGAAGCCCGATGCCACGAGGAGGTTCATTGTCCCAGCGAGTGGTTTCCGCGATTCTCAACGTGCTCGCTCGTGTCGTATTCCAGACGGCCGGCCTCAACATGGGTTGGGGCGTCGCCCGGGCCCACATGGAGAGATTCTCGTGCACGCAGAAGTTCTTCTTGTTCACCGAGGGCTCTTGCATCGCGCTACCTGTGCGGCGAATACAACAGGCCGCCCTCGTTGGCCGGCCTGTTGTGCCAGGAGCTTCAACCCCAACCCAATGGAGCTATTTATCGGTGATATCGATGACGTGGCTCACGAAGTACTTCGACTGTCTTGTCTCCACACTTACCAAAACGTAGAGGCCTGTGACATTATTCGGAACCGCAACGGTGGTTGTCCATTCCGCCGTTGCTTTTGAGTCGGCTATGGTTGCATCCGCGATAGAAGGATCCTCATATAGACCATAGAGGATACCATCTGCACCGATCACAGGCGGTGTGCCTATATGAACATAATTGGGGTAGTCGCTGGGGTTGTAATCTTGCCATTGCAATTCCAGGCCAGTATCGGTACGTTTCGCGTCGGTGAGGGTTAGAGTGAAACTGTTAATTGCGCTTATCTTGTCCCCAACCTTGTTGATCAAACCTGCCACTGCTGTTGCAACCGGATATCCCACATTCTTGGCAACCTGATCAAGATTCAATTCCATCGTTTCATTGACTGGTACTGACGGAACGTGAAGGTCATAGGGTCCGGTGACATAGCTGTATCCGATGGAGAGTTTAGACCCCGGAGACGCTGTGGCACCCTTACATTCCACATAGAGGAGTTGGATTTTGGTTGCCTGTTTTGTTCCTCCGGTATAACCCCGCATCTGAAAGCCCGGCGCCAGACTTGTTCCACCGGTGCCTACAAAAACGGTGTCGCAGTTGGTCCTCTTGCCATCGCGGGTTGTGAGTATGGCCGGTTTACCTTCGTCGGCCTGCATGGCGCTCCAATCCTGAGTATTGTTCGTTATCGCGAGATCAATATGCAAATCCCCGGCCTCCGATTTGCCGACATTCGTCACAATTGCGCTCCAACCTTTTGAAGCGGTTGAAGTCGGAGTAGCCAACAAGTCTGCAGGTACGACGATGTACACGCAGGCAAAACTCAGCAGAGCACATAATCCGATTGGAATTAGCAGCTTCTTCATACCCATCTTTCCTCCTCCTCTTCACAAAACCGCAACGCAGTAAGCAGGAGGGCAATCTGCCCGGCTCCGTTTCTTGGACGGACTAAGGAGCAGGGCCGAATATTGGAACGATCATGGAGAATTGACCGGTCACCAGCCAGTACTCGGGGGGAGCATCCGTCCCGCCATCCACAGCCTCCACCGTCTTTTCCTGACCCTTATAAGCAACACTGGTGAAATAGGTATAGCATACCTTGCAGGGGACATGCGAAGTCGAAAACATATTATCCGTAAACCATCCCGCGTTGCTAATAAACGATAGCAGTCTGTCCACGTCATCCGAGGTCACCTGCTTCTCGATTTGTTGCGTGCCGTTATCGCCTGTGATTCGCCCGTCTGGATATATGGCATATAGCTCGTCAATACAATTAGCTCCGCCGTTGCGTTCGTAGCTAATGACCGCCCCGGCTTTCATCAGGCTGGCCGCCTGGTCCGGCCGGAAGGGCTTTGGTTGGCAAGCACGAGAGGTTGACGCGGCCGCATTGGCGGATCCGTGAGTGGCGTTGGGCAAAACGGCGAAGGCCAGCACGGCCAGAACGATTACCAGGGCCGCACCGCCGCCATATAGCAGCACTTGTCGGATTCGCTTCTCGCGACTGACCTTCGTGCCAGCTATTTGACCAATCTTCAGATTGGCAATAACTGACTGCAAGCCGATGAAGAAGAGCGTAATTACGCCGACCATGATCAGTGTCCACCAGGTAATGAGATGTCCTTGGATTTGGATCATGGTTTGAATGAGGATCGTGATGAGCACACCAAACAGCGCCCCGAAGACGTACCCTTCGCCACCGATTAGCGAGGTACCGCCAATCACCACCGCCGCGATGACGGTCAACTCCATGCCGTTTCCTAACAAGCCCTGCCCGGATCTAGTGTAGATGCTCAGAAAAATGCCAGCCAGCGCCGAGCAAAATCCGTTAAACGTGTAGACCAGCACTTTGGTCCGGTTCACCGGGAGACCCATCAATCTAGCCGATTGTTCATTGGCTCCGTTGGCCCCACCGATGGAATAGATCGTGCGGCCGAAGCGCGTATAGTGGGCAATGTAGTTTGCTGCCACAAACACGGCCATTGCGATGACGACGGAGGGGGTGATGTAGTCGCCCTTCTGGGTCACGACATTGCTTAATCCCGGGATCAAGATTTTAGTTCTATCAAGAAGCGTATAGATTCGGTCGTTGATCACGATCGACTCATTGCTGATAAAGTAAGCCAATCCGCGGCCAATCCACATGCCGGCCAGCGTAGCGATAAACGGTTGCACGTTCAGGTAGGTGATGAAATAACCCATAATGGCGCCCATGGTCGCTCCCATCGCCAGCATGAGAGGCATCACCACCCAGGGGTTCCAGCTTGCTCGGAGTAACGCGGCAGAAGCCGTGGTCGTTAGCGCCACCATACCGCCCACCGAAAGGTCAATCCCGCCCGAAATAACGACCAGTGTCTCTCCGATCACGCTGACCAGCAAGTAAGGAGTTTGATTGAATAAATTGAGAAACACTTGCGTATCTCTCATTCCTGGGAGATAGGCTGCGCCTACGGCATACGCGATGAAGAATAATATGATGGTCGCCGAAAGCGGAAGGAGCCGCCGGTTCTTAGAAAAAAGGGTGCTCAGGTTCTGCATCATGGTTTGGTCTCTTTCAACTTTGTTCGCCCGGTGATTTTCCGGATCAAGCCTTGTACTTGTTGCGCATACAGGAGGATGATCAGGATGACGACCACTCCCTTGACCGCCAGAAGTGAATTCGCGCTAACACCGATTGCGTACATGGAAGTGGTGACAGCCTGCATGACCAACCCACCGATGGCGCTGGCCAGCAGGGAAAACCGCCCGCCTGCTCCCAGTAAAGTTCCGCCGATGACCACTGCCAGGATGGCGTCCAGTTCTGTGTTCAGGCCGAGACTCGTGGCATCCGACGTGCTTATGTTCGAAGTGGCGATTAGGCCTGCTATCCCCGCGCAAAAGCCGCAGAACACATATGCGAACAGCTTAATCTTCTTTTCGTCGATGCCGCTAAAGAGACTGGAGCGAGAATTGATGCCCACCGATTCGATGAACAGTCCGATGGCCGTTCTGCGGGTCAAAAGCCAGGCCAGTACGTATAGAAAGACCACAATGAATAGAGAAAAGGGCAGAAGAATCCAGCCGTTTCCAATGTAGCGGAATGGCCCATAAAAAATCTGAATCTTCTGTGAGTTCGTAATCAGTTGGGCGATCCCTCGACCGGAAATCATCAGGATCAGTGTGGCCACCATGGGTTGAATTTTCCCGTGAGCAACCAGCAGCCCGTTCCAAAGACCGCAGATTGTGGCTACGATCAGCGGCAGCAGAATCACCACCCAGAACGGTGAATAGCTATACGTGGGATTATTCTTGATGGCCTGCAGTTGCGTGCCGAGGACGAACGGATTCATCAAAAGGGCTGCCACCGAAGACACAATCGCCATAATGGCACCCACCGAGAGGTCCACCCCACCGGTCGCAATTACCAGCGTCATGCCTATGGCCAATGCGACCACCGGCATACTATTTCGCAGGATGTCGATCAGGCTGCCATACAGATGACCTTGTTGGAACGTAATGTGGAAGAAAGTGGGAATAAAGATCAGGTCAAAGAGCAGGATGAGCGCCAGGGCAACGAGAGGAAAGAAGAGCTTGCTCTCGGTGACCTTTCTCCACTCGAAAGAGGATTTCGACCTTTTCATGATTATTCACTCCCGGCAATTGCTTGCATAATTTTCCGATCGCCTACATCACCACCAAACTCGGCGATTTTCTTCCGCTCCCGTAGCACAACGATACGGTGACTGATGCGTAGTACCTCCTCCAACTCGGACGAAATGAACATGCACGACTTGCCTTCCTCGGCCAGCGAAAGCACCAGTTTTTGAATTTCGGCCTTGGTTCCCACATCGATGCCTTTGGTGGGTTCATCCAGGATCAGAAGCCGTGGGTTCGTGGCGAGCCAACGGGCCAGGATTACCTTTTGTTGGTTGCCACCGCTCAGATTTTTGACAGGCTGATCGCCCGAGGGGGTGGTGATATTCAGCAGTTCGATGTACTTTTCTGCGATCTCATATTGTTCTTGAGAGTTCAGATGCTTGAACCAGCCCAGGCTGGCTTGCATCGCTAGGATGATATTTTCTCTCACGGTCAAGTCGGCTATGACCCCTTCGGCCTTCCGGTCTTCCGGGCAGAGCGCCACCCCCCGCTCGATGGAACCGGTCGGGGAGTAATTCCTAACCGGCTTGCCATCCATCGTGATCGAACCGCCATCCGGCTTGTCAAGACCGAATAGAAGCCGTGCCATTTCGGTGCGACCGGAACCCAACAGACCGGCCAGGCCGACGACTTCCCCGGCGTGCAGTTCCAAGTCGAACGGCTCGATGGATCCGGTTTGGCCAACTCCCTTCGCATCCAGCAGCACCTCGCTCTTGATATGCTGGCCGCTTTCATGCTTCAGTTGTGCCATTTCGTCAAATTCGGTCAAGGTACGGCCGATCATTTTCGTTATCAATTCCAGGCGGGGCAAAGTAGCCGTCGCATAAGTTCCAAGCAGTTTCCCATTTCTGAGGACGGTAATTCGGTCGGCGACCTTGTAGACCTGGTCCAGAAAATGGGTGATGAAGATAATCGCCATGCCTTCGCTCTTTAACTTACGCATCACGCCAAAGAGCTGCTCAGTTTCATGGGTGCTGAGACTGGAGGTGGGCTCGTCCAGGACCAATACCCTGGCGGAGGAAACTTCAAGCGCCCGTGCAATTGCCGCCATCTGTTGGATGGCGACCGAGCAGTTTCCCAAGGTCTGGGTTACGTCAAGATCGACGTCTAGTCCGTGCAGGATTTGCTTGGCCCGGGCATTCATGGTCTTCCAATCGATGCTCCCCCATTTCATGGGTTCCCGGCCGATCAGGATATTCTCCGCTACGGTCAGATTGAGGCAAAGATTGACTTCCTGATAGACCGTGCTGATGCCGAGTCCCTGAGCATGTTGAGGCGATCTGATGGAGATGGTTTGTTGATCGACTGTGATCGTGCCAGCATTTGGTTGCTCAGCGCCAGTTAATATCCTAATCAGGGTGGATTTGCCGGCCCCATTTTCCCCCACCAGGGCGTGAATCTCGCCTCTGCGAAGCGTGAAATCTACATTCTCCAAAGCCTGCACACCCGGAAAAGATTTGGAGATGCCTTTCATCGTTACAATTTCGTTGTCAGACTCTGCCATAAGCCACCTCGATCTTCAGGAAACAGCCTAGCGGTACCTCATTCAAACTAATGGAGAAGCGGCGCGCGCCGCTTCTCCATTATCGTACACAAGCGTCTTTCCGCCTAGTGACTCCCGGGAGCTACACGTTCCTAGTACTTGCGGCTAGGCAGAATTGCGTTCAGCGCCGCGGCGCCTTGGGCAGCGAAGAATTGACCTTCCTGCGAAGGCACAAAGCTGGGTATGCTGGCGTCGCCGTTCAAGCCTTTCAGCTCGGCTGCGTATACCTGTGGGCCGAGCAGCGGGTTGCACTCGATGTCGGCGCCCAGGCTACCATCGATCAGGGCAGCAAAACCGTCTTTAGTCGCATCATACCCGATGACCATGACGTCCTTGCCTGGAACCAGGCCGGCTTCCTTGATGGCCTGGATGGCGCCCAGAGCTTCCTCATCATTCTGGGCAAACACGCCTTGGAAGTCCTTGAGTTTCGGATCCTTCAACCAAGCTGCCACGACCGCCTTAGTATCCGCGACGGCCCAGTTACCGGTCTGGGAAGCGGTGATCGTGATTCCGCAGGCGCCCATCTTCTGGCGGAAACCCGTGCCGCGGTCAATGCCCGCGGAAGCGCCAATCGCACCAGAAACTTCGACGACGTTCTTCTTCGTGAAATTCTTGAGCAGATCGCACATCGCCGCAGCGCCTTTTTGCCCTTCCTGGATGAAGTCTGAGCCAATGCGGGTGTAGTACAGGGTCGCTGCCGAATCGATGCCGCGGTCTTCCAAAACCACGAGCTTGCCACTAGTCGCGGCTTCTTTCAACACATCGTCAAAACCTTTTGTATCATCCGCCGCGAGCATGATAACGTTCACGGTGGGGTCTTGATTGAATGTGTGGAAAGCAGAAATCTGATTCTCGACCTTGCCTTGGGCGTCGTAGACCTTCAGCGTGAGGCCCAGTTGGGTGGCCGCTTCGTCGAAGGACGCGTTGTTAGCGGTCCGCCACGCACCTTCAGGACCGGTCTGGATAAAGCCGACCACCATGTCCTTATAGGTGCAGTTGGGGGCGCATTTCTGTACGGGGACGACGTAGCCAGAGGCGGTCGTCGCCGGGGCTGCTGTCGCGGGAACAGCGGTAGCAGGAACAGCGGTAGCGGGAACCTCGGTGGCGGGAGGAGCGGGAGCAACGGTAGCGGGAGCGGGAGCTGGCGCGCAACCAACAACAGCGGCGACGAATACCAGCGCCAGGGTAACACTCAATACAGTCTTTGCGATGTTCATCTAGCTCTCTCCTCTTTTTTTGGTCTGGTGAGTTACCTGCGAAGCATTTTCCCGGGAAGCACAGCTTCGAAAACCAAACATGGGTGAAGCTGACGCGGGCGATCTTGCTCCAGGTATAAGTCACGCACGAACCTACCTGAGTCAACCAGTTACTAATCAGCCATACACTCTCCTTTCTGGCAGGCCATATGGTTCGCCTGCAATGCTAGATACAGGTCCTCGGTGCAACACCTTGTTGATTCCGGCCATTTGCTGCTACCTGTCTGTCAGCTCTCTGACCTGCTCGCAGCCGGTTTCGCTTCCAGGAGGGGTCAACCGTGAGAGAAAGGCGATAATTGCCTTGAGGAATGACCGCTATCGTTCCCGCTATCGTTCCCGCTATCGTTCACGCCTTATCTTCACTATCATAGCAAGAGAAAGGCTACCTGTCAAGGGGATCAAGCTGGCCTTGACAACGCCTTTTCGATTTGATACGATGTTATCGTTCCCGATAACGATAACGATCTCCAGTGGCTTCGTTATCGATAACGGGAATAGTGGTATAGTAATGAATATGGAGGTTTGCGAGCATGAATACAAATAAGCGTGCGACCATAAAGCAGGTCGCGAAAGCGGCTGGTGTCTCCACTCAAACTGTTTCCAGGGTTATCAATGATCGGCCGGATGTTTCTCGCGAAACTCGCGTGCGCATTCAACAGATCATCCAGGACCTGGATTATCAACCCAGCGCTCTGG
>Ga0208457_1000432_pt1 | contig 42620 bp, 34 predicted proteins | sample June2015DPH_10_1_FD_185513 | JGI IMG/M metagenome (GOLD analysis project Ga0208457, IMG submission 185513) | Peatland microbial communities from SPRUCE experiment site at the Marcell Experimental Forest, Minnesota, USA - June2015DPH_10_150... | ecosystem: Environmental > Terrestrial > Soil >... | reverse complement strand
GCTACCGGCTCGCAAGCGTCCCTATGGAGGCGGCCGAGGAGCCCTTCGAGGTGAGCGGCCACAAGTTCGCTCGCGGCACTTTCATTATTGCGAACGGAGAGCGCAGCCAGGTTGAAGCCGCAGCGCGCGACCTCGGGATCAGCGTCTTGGCAACCGATGAGAAGCTGAGCGTCACCCATCATGGGCTCGACGCGCCACGGGTAGCCCTGCTGCACGATTGGCAGAATACCCAGGACGGTGGCTGGTATCGCATCAGCTTGGATCAGCTCAAGATCCCCTACACCTACATCGCGGATACGAAAATCCGCGAGACCCCAAACCTCCGCGACCAGTTCGACGTGCTCATCGTGCCGCCGGATTGGGACGACTTGGCGGGCATGCTGCAAGGTATCCCCCTGCGCGGCAATCCCATGCCTTGGAAAAACACGCCGGAGACCCCCAGCTTCTTTGCCCCCGGGCTTGATTCGAGTGACGATATCCGGGGCGGCCTGGGTTATTCCGGCCTCGCCAATCTGGGAAAATTCGTTCGCGACGGCGGCCTGCTGGTGGCTGTGGAGTCAGCCTCGGCTTTGCCCGTCGAGGGCGGAATGACGGAGATGCTCTCGCTTCGTAAGCCCCAGAAGCTGGTGAGCCCGGGCGGCGTGTTGCTGGCCGACGTTGAAGATGCTAAGAGTCCGGTAGCCTACGGCTATGGCGAGAAGCTTTACGTCTACTACCGCGCCAATCCCATCCTCAATGTCGGCCTCGGATTCGGCGGCCGCCGGCGCGGGGAGGAAAGTGAGACGCGAAGCAGCGGCCGCGGCTCGCCGACTGATCCCGATGTGATTCAGGGCCGCCATTATATGCCCCCTGAAGAGGAGCCCAAACGCACCCCCCGCGAGCAGGAGCTCTACATCCCGGACGAAATGCGAATGTATTTGGGCTCTCGCATCCCACCCGCCGAGCAGTTTCCGCGCGTGATTCTGCGTTTTGCCGACGCCAAGGACCTGTTGCTGAGCGGACTGCTGGACGGGGCGCCGGAACTGGCCGAAAAGCCTGCGGTGGTGGACGTGCCTCATGGCCAGGGGCACATCCTGCTCTTCGCTACCAATCCCATGTGGCGGAATGAAAACTCCGGCAGCTTCTTCCTGCTCTTCAACGCCATGCTTAACTACCGTCACCTGGACGTAGGTCGCACCGCTCCGGAAGCTGGATCGAAGGCCGGTAAGAAATGAAAGAGCGGGGCAGGGAACCCGGGTTTACATCCGACCCCCAAGTGTAGTTCGCCTGGAACTGGAGCCCATTGGAGGGAGAGTTCTTGCAGGCTGGACCTGTGAACCGTTGTAGCTCGAATAGGCCCCGTGATACCATCCCAATCCGGCTCGCTTGGTGCTGAGTCCATGACACATCAATACTCTTGCTCATGCGGGCTGAAAGCATGCCGTGGCTCAGCTACTGAACTCACGAATTTGGCACAGGGTTCTAAGCGGCCCGAGAGGAGAATCGAAACTATGAACAAAGCCCTTTTCTCACGCCGCGAATTGCTGCAGACGACTGCAGGAGCGGTTGGCGCTTCCTTGGTTGCTCGATCCATCTTCCTCGATCCCGAACCATCGTTCGCTGCCTCTCCGTCGGTTGCACCCAGTGACCGGGTTCACTTCGGAATCGTAGGCGTGGGCATGGAGGGCTCTGGGCTGCTGACGACCGCCATCCAGCTTCCGGGAGTGGAGTGCGTAGCGGCTGCCGATCTTTACGATGGCCGCCATGAACTGGCGAAGGAAATCGTGGGCAAGCCGATCAGGACCACTCGCCGCTACCGGGAATTGCTCGAGGCAAAAGATATCGATGCCATTATCGTGGCTGTTCCCGATCATTGGCACAAGCAGGTGGTGGTCGATGCCTTGGCCGCGGGCAAAGATGTGTATTGTGAAAAGCCCATGTCCCACAGCCCTGCCGATGGATTGGCGATGGTCGCTGCCGCCAAGAAGACAGATCGAATCGTGCAGATAGGTGCACAGCGCACGAGCTCCGTTCTCTGCGCGAAAGCGAAGGAGCTTTACGATCAGGGCGCTATCGGCGAACTTAGCCTGATCGAGGCGACTATGGGACGCAATGACCCCACGGGCGCGTGGGAATATCCCCCTCCGCCTGACTTGTCGCCCGAGAACCTGGACTGGGATACCTGGCTCGGAACCGCTCCGAAGAAGCCGTTTGATCCTTACACGTTCGCACGCTGGCGTTGTTGGAAAGAGTATGGAACGGGGGTTGCCGGAGACCTGCTCGTTCACCTGATCAGCGGCATGCAATTTGTTCTGGGCATTAATGAAGTCCCAAAACGCGTATCGTCGTTTGGAGGCATTTATCGGTGGAAGGATGGACGCAATATGCCCGATGTGCATCCGGCTCTCTTCGAGTACGACAATGTTCCTGTCTATATGCGTTTGACGCTGGGGACTGAGTCAACAGAGGTCACTCGCTTTATGGGTTCCAAGGGCATCATCGAACTTCGTGAGTTCAGTGTGAGCTATACCCCTCAAGCCGGAGTTGACCTCGCTCCGAGCTATTACACTGGCTCCTTCCCCGCCCGCTTGAAGAATGCCTATATCAAACAATGGCATGAGGAGCACGATCCCGCACCGGGAAAGGAGCCCGCTCCTGAGACAGTAACCTACAACGGAAATGACTACGATGACCTCCGGCCCCACCTTTGGAAATTCTTTGAGGCAGTTCGGTCGCGAAAGCCAGTTGTGCAGGATGCGGTCTTCGGTCACCACGCAGCCTTGGGTTGCCATCTCGCGAATGAGTCTTACTTCCGGAAGAGTCCCGTATATTGGGACCCCGTGTCCCAGACCATTAAGTCGCAAGGGTAGAGGAAAAAGCCACCGCCTGTCATTCTGAGCGTGTATAGCCGAAAACCGCTATTCGTGATGTCAGGAACGGAGTACGTCGCAAACGGGTGTTGCCCTCTCCCCTGGGGAGAGGGTGGCCCGCGACCGGCGCTTTCACCAGCCGGCGCGGGCCGGGTGAGGGGTCAGTTGCACGCCGACGACGGATCAGAGGTGCTCGGTGCAATTTGCTCAATCGACACGAGTAATGCATCGAGTTTCTGGAGAGCGAAGCGAAGAATCTCCGCATTTGAAGGCTCAATCAGTGCGAGAAAATGCCGGGATTCTTCTCCCGCGGGATCAGAATGACAGACAATAGGGTTATCCTGTACGAATGACGGACATTGCGTATCAGTACATTTAATCATAGAGAGGGGGAGTTATAGTTCCATGAAATTACAGAGGATGGTTTTGGTTACAATAATCCTGGTTACATTGCTATCTGCCCTCGGCTGCTCCGGAAGGAGCAAGTCCGTGGCAAGCTCCTCTCCCGGTCAGGCCGTGTCAGCCGATCCCTTCCTGGGCCGTTGGGATTTGACGTTGAAGGCTCCGGACCGGGAATATCCTTCCTGGCTGGAGATACGGCAGGAAGACGGACAATTGAAGGCGCAGATGGTGGGTCGTTGGGGGAACGCCCGGCCACTCCCCAAAATTGAAGTCTCGGATGGTCTTCTTACCTTTGTCTCTCCTAAGGAAGAGGAAGATCGTAAGGACGACATGGTGTTTCAGGGAAGACTGGTTGGGGGTAGCCTGTCAGGGACCACAACCGGGCCCGACGGAACTCCCTGGCAGTGGGTTGGCGATAGGGCGCCAGCGCTTGAGACCATCCAGGCCCCGAGTTGGGGAAAGCCTATTCCATTGTTCAACGGGAAGAGTCTGACTGGCTGGACGATGAACAAACCAGGCCCGCCCGTGTGGACGGTCCGCAACGGAACTCTGATAAGCCCTGGACATGGTCCCGAGCTTATCAATGACTCCAAATTTCAGAATTTCAAGTTGCATATCGAATTCAACTGCGGAAAGGATGCGAACAGCGGTATCTATCTGCGCGGCCGCTATGAAGTACAGATTGAGACGGAGTCACAGGCGGAGCCGCCAAGCCATCATACCGGCGGGATATATGGCTTCCTGGCGCCATCGCCGGAACTACCGCGCAAGGCAGACGAATGGCAGACCTTCGATATTACGCTGCTCGGGCGAAAGGTGACCGTAGTTCAGAATGGCCAGACTATAATTGATAACCAGGAGATCCCGGGTATTACCGGCGGGGCGCTCGATAGCCACGAAGCGTTGCCTGGGCCCATCTATCTGCAAGGCAGTGAGAAAGGCCACGTCGCCTTTCGCAATATCGTTATCACCCCCGCGGAGAAATGATTCACGGACGATTTGGATTTGATTGTTTCTCCGGCCACGAGACTGCATTTCGCGCATCAGTTCTGGCACGCGCCGTTCCTCTATGGGGAGGAGGTTTCGCCGAATGGCCTTGCGTGAGGCTTTGAAGTCACGTTGGTTTTGGTATTCCATCCTGTGTGTGCTCTGCTGGGGAGCGTGGGCGCTCCTTTCGAAGCTTGGCTCCCGGGAAATTCCTCCACAAACCATGCAGTTCCTTTTCACGGTCGGTACGCTGCCGGTTTGCATTGCTTTGCTCATCGCACGGCGCTTCAAGCTGGAGAAAAGTTTGAAGGGAATTTCCTATGCCGTGGCGAATGGCATTCTTTCCGGCGTCGGCGGCCTTACGCTTTTTGCCGCCTACCACACGAACAGCAACACATCGGTAATCACAGCCACAACCGCGCTTTATCCGATGATAACGGTCGTGCTTGCCGTGTTGATCCTCCGCGAACGACTAACTGCCACTCAGGTCCTCGGCCTCGCTTTCGCTGGAGCCGCGTTTGTGCTCTTCTCGCTATAAGGGGTTTCCAAGTGCTGCATGTCGCTCCCTGGTTCTGGTTTGCTGTTATCACGCTGATTGCGTGGGGAATCGTCGGGCTACTCCAGAAGCTCTCGACGAATTACATCTCCGCGGAATCATCTCTGATTTGGCTAGTAGTCGGATTCATCTTGCTTCAGCCCCTGCTTTACCCGGGGAAAGCGGTGTTGTATTACTCCGGGTGGAACCTCATGTGGGCATTGCTGAGCGGCGTATTGAATGCGCTTGGAGCTTGGGCTCTGTTTGCAGCAATGAAAAGCGGAGGAAAGGCTTCAATCATCTGCCCGGTCACTGCCTTGTACCCGCTGGTCGTGGTTTTGCTGGTTCCATTCATCTTGCACGAATCCATTACTCTGCTCCAAGCCGCGGGAGTTCTATGCGCATTAACTGCGGTCGTGCTTCTGTCGACCTAGGCTGCAGTCTGAGGTTATCTGAATGCCTGACCTCACTTCGCGAGAGCGCCTTGCACGAGCGCTACGCCACCAGCCACCTGATTATGTGCCCTGTTCTTTTATGAGTTTTACGGCGCTGCGCCGCCGCTGCCAGGAAAACCTGTACGAGTTGGTCAAGGCCGAGCGAGCGATGGGGCTGGATTCTTTTCTCTTTATTCCCACCTTGTCACGCCCCCAGCGACCGGACCACCCCGACCTGCGAGGGTTACCGGTGCGGTTTCATCCCGCGGTGGGAATGCGGCAGCGGCGGGAAGAGGTTCCCGGCCAGCATGCCGTCCTTTACAAGGAATACTCGACGCCAGCGGGCAAGCTCCAGACCAGCGTGCGCCTCTCTGACGACTGGCCACATGGCGATCAGATCCCTTTAATGGACGATTACCAGGTGCCGCGCGCCATCAAGCCTCTGCTCACCGGCGACGCGGTGGAGTTGGAAGCTTTGCAGTACCTGTTGACGCCGCCTCAATCCGATGACATCGCGCAGTTCAAGGCCGAAGCCGAGCGCGCCCATGCCTTTACCCGCGAGCAAGGAGTGCTCCTAGCGGGCGGTTGGGGCGTCGGCGCGGATATGGCGAACTGGCTTTGCGGGTTTGAGAACCTGATGCTGCTCGAACACGACCAGCCTGCCTTCGTAGAGGGACTTCTGGAAATGATCCACGTTTGGAATCAGCGGCGCATGGCAGTGGTGCTTTCGGGCAAGGTAGATATTTTCATTTACCGGGCATGGTATGAGGGCTGTGATTTCGTGAAGCCCAAGTTCTACCGGGAGGCGATCCTTCCGCGGCTCAAGAGCGACGTCGCCTTCGCGCATGAGCACGGCGCACTGTTTGGTTACATCTGCTCCAGCGGCATATTGCCACTGCTTGACGACTATCTGGAAGCCGGAATTGATGTCCTGATCGGGATTGATCCCGTGCAGGGCACCTATACCGACCTGGTGGCGATCAAGAAGAAAACTGCCGGGCGGATCTGTTTGTGGGGCGGCGTCTCAGGAGCAGTCACGGTGGAGATGGGTGAAAAGGAAGAAGTTCGTGCCGCTGTCCGGCAGGCCATCGACGCTCTAGGGCCGGAGGGTTTCATCCTTTCGCCTGTCGATAACATCACCTTGGATGCATCCCGGACGTGGCAAAACCTTGAGGTGTTCATCGATGAATGGAAGCGGAGGCGAAGCGTCAGGCGGCCCGATTGCGCCGATGCGCAGGCCTGGCTGCATCGCAGATAGCTGACAATCGGGACCGCCGAGTAGTATCAGTCCACGCTGAAGTGAGTGGATGCGGAATAATCGGTCTGCACTCTTCCGGGGAAGGCAAGGCCCATGGGCGGGACCAGGGCAGGCGTCCATGCTACCAAAGGCAGCCCTGCAAGGACGTTGGCGGACACCGTGTCTCTTGACAAATGAAAAATGATAGGCTAGCATAGTAAGTGGGGTTGTGGAAGAAACAGGATTCAGGATTCAGGATGGATTCAGGATTCAGGATTCAGGAGTCAGAATGAAGAGCATCTGCTCTCCGCCGACTGCCTACTGCTTGCTGCCTACTGCTTACTGCCGACTGCCTACTGCTTGCTGCCTACTGCCTACTGCCTACTGCATTTCAGGGAGGCGGGATGGAGAGGGCTCTTCGCAGGCAGTCCCGGACAAGATGTCACCGCCGACACGGAAAGAAAAAACCAGCAAGTTTAAAAAAGTGAACGAACGAGGCGGGAATATCTATGAAAACAAAGGACAGGTTTTCCACAGCCCACGACAAAGCTGGAATGTTATAGAAAACAAAGCTTGTTACGCGTTGAAGGCGGGAATGTTGTTGAAAAGAAATATAGATAGTATGTGGTAGGTGGTAACTGGTAGGTGGTAACTGGCAGGTGATAGGTGGGGGAAGGGCAGGATTCAGGGTTCAGGCAAGGACGGATGCTTCCGATAGACGTTGGCAAGGGACTTGACCTTCTTACCGATGCTCCTTACTCCTTCCAACCGACCACGGACGACCGACGACCGCCCACTGACCACTGACAACTGACAACTGACTACTGACCACTGACCACTGACACCTTCCTCCTGCTTCCCGCTTGCCGCATACTGTGATAGACTCTGCCCGCGTTGGGGTTATTATTCTTTCTGCCATGGCTCGAACGGCTGATGCTCGACAAAAGCTACGCGAAATCTGCAGGGTTGCGGCGGGGGTGTTTTACGAAAAAGGCTACGATGGCGCCTCGATGCAGGACATTGCTGAGGCGGTCGGCCTGACCAAAGCGGGTCTGTACCATCACGTAAGCAGCAAAGATACGCTGCTATTTGAAATCATGAACTATGGAATGGATATCCTGGATGAAACCGTGCTCGCCAAGGTAAAGGAAATCCCGGACCCGCGAGAGAGGCTGCGCCGGACCATCATTGGACATATCGATTTAGTGGTCCGCGCCCGGGACATGGAGATTACCGTTATCCTCCACGAGAACCGCTCCTTGAAAGGCACTTTGCGCAAGAAGATCAACGCCCGGAAGAGAGCTTACATCGAGTATCTCGAAGACCTGATCGCTCAGGTGCAGGAACAGTCAGGCCTGCCACCCAAGCTCTCTCCCCATGTCGCCGCCTTCGCCGTCCTCGGGATGATCAACTGGCTCTACCAGTGGTACCACATGGAAGGGGCCGTCAAGCAAGAGGAAATCTCCCGCGCCTACGTGGACTTCTTCTTCCGTGGCCTGCTCGGCAATCCCTGAAGGTGAAAGCCGTGATTGCCCTCGAGGTGCGTGAGAGATATTCCCTGCGGCCGCCGCGGCAGCCACCCGCTCCCCGAAGGTGAGCTACATGAGTAGCCCTGGGTGAAACCCACGGTAACGGTGCACGGCTAGCCATCTCGGCCCTGGAGGGGCCGAACGGTTCGACCCCTGCGGGGTCGGTAAGATCAAGGGGGGGGCTCGGTCCGTGGGCGTCGGGCACAAAAAACGTGCCCTTGCCCACGGCTACTCAATTCCAACCCCGTCGGGGTTGGGAGGGTGAGTGTGTCGGAGAAGGCAATCGGCTGGGGACCCCCTTTGCGGCTGGTGCTGAGTGTGCGAAAGGAGTGACCCGTACTTTCCATGGCTAATCCAACGATTGCGTTTCAGGGTGAGCGCGGCTCGTTCAGTGAAGAAGCCGTATATAAACTGCTGGGAAGGCGCATCACGGTAAAGCCTTGCGAGACCTTTGGGGCCATCTTCGAAAGCGTGGTGAGCGGGAAGGCAAAGTACTGCCTGGCGCCGATTGAAAATACTTTGGCAGGCTCAGTCTACGAGAATTACGACCTCCTGCTATCGAATGACCTGCACATCGTCGGCGAAGTGAGCCTGCGCATTGTCCACAATCTCATCGCTCCACCCGGCGCCGCGCTCAAGGACGTAACCCAGGTTTACTCCCACCCCGTGGCGTTAGCGCAATGCGGGGAGTTTTTCAAGCGTCACCCCAAGATTGAGAAAATCCCTTTCTACGACACGGCCGGAGCTGTGAAAATGCTGGCTGAGCGGCGCCTGCCCGGGGCCGCTGCCATCGCCGGCCGCATCGCCGCCGAGGTCTACCAAGCCCGCATTCTGGCTACCCACCTCGAAGACCATCGCGAGAATTACACGCGCTTTCTGCTGCTCTCCAGACGCGCCCACGTAGCCGCGAAGGCCAACAAAGTCTCGATTGTCTTTTCCACCCGGAACGCTCCCGGCGCCCTTTACAAGTGCCTCAGCGTATTCGCACTGCGGGATATTGATCTGACCAAGCTCGAATCGCGTCCCCTCCGTGGCCGCCCCTTCGAGTATTTCTTCTATCTCGATTTCCTGGGCCACCTGAAGGAAGAGCGCTGCCGGAATGCCCTCTCCCACTTGGCAGAGGTGACGAATCTCTTGCGAGTGCTGGGGTGTTACGAAAGTGCGAAACGGTAAAAAGTCAGTTGTCAGTGGTCAGTCATCAGTTGTCAGTCATCAGTGCTACCGTTACGGCAGGTCAGTTGATGTAAGGTCGGGGCAGCGCCTGTCGCGGCGCTTTGTAACGCGACACGTGTTGCTCCGCGCTTCCCCTGATGCGTATTACTATGAAAGGTGATGTTCATTAGAGTATTTGTACATGTGTACATATTTCCTTCGACGGTTTCATCACAAGTGACTGCCGGCCACTTGCAACGGACCTCGAACCACTGACCACTGACAACTGACGACTGACAACTGACGACTGACAACTGACAACTGACGACTGACAACTGACAACTGATTTACCACGCCAGCGCATACCGATGGCCGCGCACATCCGCGCCTGCCGTGCTCACACCTGTGGCGGGGTCGTACTCGACCATGGTAGGCGCCGTAGAATTACCCCATTCACTCTGCATGACCAGCACATGCCCGCGCTCCCGAAGCGCTTTGAGGACTGCCTCGCTGATACGATTTTCGACCTCCAGAGCCAGAGGCTGGTCACGGTGGTCGTCAAAGGAGCTGTAGTTCGCCTCGGAGTTGAATCGCGGAGCTTCCACGGCCTCTTGAGGGTTCATCCCAAATTCCACAACATTCAAAAAGATCTGAAGCAGCGTCTGGTCCTGGCTGTCGCCGCCGGGTGTTGAGAACGCCAGCCAGGGCTTGCCATCTCGAAGGGCGATGGTCGGCGTGAGCGTAATGCGCGGCCGCTTGTGGGGAGCCAGTTGATTCGGATGGCCCGGCGTCAGGACAAAAGCCTGCGCGCGCTGTGTCAATTGGATACCGGTATCACCCGCGATGAGGGCCGGAATCCAAGCCCCGCTGGGCGTAGCCGAGAGCATGTTTCCGTCCTTGTCGATCACGTTCACGCAAGTCGTGTCCTGATGTTCGCCATTGCGGTGGCTGTACCTGGAGCGAAGGAAGTCGGCAGAAGCGCGCGCTTGCAAATGGAGTGGGTCGCCGGCAATGTGTTCCCCAGATGCCTTCTCCGGGTTGATGAGCGGACGGCGGACGCTGGCATATTCCTTGGAGATGAGCTCGATGGGAATCTGGCTGAAGTCAGGATCACCGTAATATGCGTCGCGGTCGGCATATCCCAGTTTCATCGCCTCGACAACGGTATGAATATAGTCGGCTGAGTTGTGGCCCGTCGATTTGAGATCAAATCCCTCCAGGAGGTTGAGGTTCTGGAGAAAAACCGGCGCCTGGCTCCAGAAGCCCACCTTGTAAACCTCGATGCCTCGATAGGTAGTCTTGAGAGGTTCTTCAACCCGCGCGTGGTAGGCTGCGAAGTCTCCTTCGCGCAGCAAGCAACCCGCCTGCTTGCAGAAATCGCTGACACGCTTTGCAATGGGCCCACGATAAAAGTAGTCCCGGACAGCTTCGACGACGGCCACACGTCCCTGCCCGGCGTTCTGCCGCTCGACCTCAGCCAGACTTTGGAAGGTGCGCGCAAGATCGGCCTGAACGAAGAGTTCACCTGCCTTCGCCGGATGGCCGCCCGGCATATAAACTCGCGCTGTAGTGGGCCACTTCTCCCATACCGGCTGAGTGCGAGCAATAGCCCGCGCCAGATGGTCATCAAGCGGACACCCCTGGGCGAGTTCAACGGCAGGCTGGATGATTTCGCTGAGGCTCATTGTCCCGTATTTCTCCAGCGCCAGGAGGATGGAATCCATGGCGCTGGGGACGAGGGCGCTGAGTGGGCCGAAAGAGGGAATAATCCCGCCGCGAGCGTTACCGATCGTGCCGGAGGTGACCAGCCTGGGGTCGTCCCGGCGAAGGTGTTCGTAGAACTCCACGGTGGCAAGTTCAGGCGCGATTCCATTTCCGTTGATGGCCACCACCGGACCGTCCTTCAGCTTGATGAGGATCGGGCACTCGCCACCCGCGCCAAAGCTGGCCATTTCCACTACGGACGCCGCGAAGAGCGTGGCGACACCTGCGTCCACAGCGTTTCCGCCCCTTTCCAGGATCCTCAGGCCTGCCTCGGCGACCAGCGGATGGCCTGCCGCCACTACACCGCGCTTGCCCGCCACCAAGGGCTTAAGGGTCGCTGCCGAACTGACGACCCCAGGCAAGTAAACTCCAGCCATGAGAATGAATGTGCAGATCTTCGTGAAAGCTCCCCGACGAACCATCGATGATCCTCCCCCTCTGACGTGGACATGCCCTTAAAGGCTCTGGCCATCGTCCCCAAAAAGCACGGCGCTGTCAAGCTGGTTGACCTGTCTGGCATTGGTGTCATTTGCGAGGCCTCGTCATTCCCGCGAAAGCGGGAATCCACTCCGCAGACCTTTGGAAATGTGATGTCGTCGTACTGGATTCCCGCTTTCGCGGGAATGACCGGCGGCTCGAGGGGATCCACACTCCGAATGACACCAGCACCGAACTGCCTTGCGGTCGCGGATAACGCGGCATAAACTTGTGTACGGCCTCCCGAAGTCCGATCGGGAAGCTCCCCTTTATCTTTTGGGCTGCTGAGTGTAAGACATCAGCCCGAAAGGTGGTTACGACCTATGGTTGGAAATCCTGGAAGTCATCGGAAGCAAACCTTGTGGCCACTCGCCATGCTTCTGCTTCTTTATGCAGGCGTGGGGCGCTGCTCTGCGCAGGACACCGAGAATATCGACGACATCACCGGCAAGTACCATTTCCTTTCCGCCGATGACGCCTTGGGGCTTCTGGAAGAAGAGGGGAAGTTGAAGGGGTACATTGAAATCCTCCAGGGTGAAGAAGAATCCGACGCCGTGCTGAGTTACGACATTGTCTCAGGCTCGCGCAAGAAAGACCACGTAGAATTCAAGACCAACACGATCCATCGTAAGTACTACCGCTTTTCCGGCAAGGTAGAGCGGGGCGCAGGCCACGAACCGACTGACCCTGATTACCTCCGCCTGATCGGAGACTTGGAAACTGTGACCATCAAGGGAGACAGCGGGCAAGAGTCGGTGGAGAGGAAACATCTGATCTTGAAGTCCTTCGGCAAGGCCGAGGGCGATGGGGAGTAAATGTATTGTTTCGCCCAGCCGAAGTCGAACCTCTCGCGGGTAGGGAAGCCGAGTCGCCGGCCAGGAGCAGGTCTTTGACCCTCGTTCACGATGAGGCTCTGCCCCCAATCTCCCTCCCACCGCTTTGGCAAGGCCGGATGGAGCGCCTACTTCGGTGTCGACAGTCTGGCGTTGACCGTTCTTACCACTCGATGCAGGTCTTTGAGTTCCTCTTTCGTGTAGTCGGAATGAGCCTTAAATTCCTCTAGGTACTTTTTCTTGAGAGAATCCTTCGCCTTCCTCCGCTCGCCAGTGTCCCTGCTTCCCAGCTTCATTACCAAGTCGGTTTCTCTGCCATTCACGGCGGCGAGGACCCGCTGTGGAAGGAGCCCCTCGAAGCAGTCTTTGCCGGGTTGCAGAAGACCGAGACCCAAGAAGTCCTGGTTTTCCTTCAGCCCTAGCCGACCCAAGGCACTCCGGACATCAGCTTCGGCATCCAGGTCATACGTGACAAACACTCTGTCGAACTTTCTGAGCACGAACTGGACCAGCAACGTGTTCTTGAGTGTGTCCTTCCCGCCGTACGGCACGACCTCAACATCCGAGGCCAAACGGTCGCATGCGCATGCGTGAGCCTGTAGGAGCTGAAAATATTCCTGGTCGATAGACCCCTCGACAAGAAGCACCTTAGACTTATACGAGGAAAAGACGGGACGCCAGCTTGAAAATTCCTTTGGCGCTAGGCCTAGATGCTCTGAGAAGGGAGCCATCCAGCTATCGCCGGTCGTGTCCACGGGTAGTGTCTTGTAGGCCCTCTTGCGCTTTAGCTCACGGCATAAGAGGATGTTCGAGGCGGGCTCCTCTTGATTGAGCATGTACGGACTGTGCGTAGTCGCAATGATTTGAATCCCGAACTCAGATGAAAGTAGTCTGAGGATTCGACCAAACTCGGCCTGGGCCGAGGGATGCAAGAAGCTTTCTGGTTCCTCGACGACCGCAAAGGGCGTGATCTTTTCATCCGGCGAAGCGGTTGTCTTTATCCGGTTCGCTTGGAGAATCGCCATTAAAATATGCGTCCGATTCTGCGTACCGCTCCCCCAGTCGTTAAGCGGAACTTCCACAGTCTGGTCCCTTAGATTGATCCCTATTGGCATCCGGCGTGCGGCGTAGCTCTCGGGCGGAGAAAACTCCACGTCGTACCTTTCGGTTAACCTGCCCAAAATACCGCTGAGGCCTTGCGTGTGCTCCTTTGCCAGACGCCGCAACTTCCGCTCGATATGCTTGCCAGCGTCATCTAACTCCTTCTTTTCGTCTCCGGACATCACGAACTCATAGAGCAATCGGGGCCGACCCCGCCGGCCGAAATAGTACTCTTCGTGCGGCGTTGTGGAATTGTAGAGGAATAGCAAATTCGAGTCCTTGATCCGTTTGTCGACCTCCTTCGCTGCCTTTTCATCGGTCCTTTCGTTATCGATGCTTAGGGCTACGGTAAGGCGCTCTCCCTCAGAAACCGTATACGAGATGCGAATTGAACAGGTCCTCTGCTCGATTTTCCTCGAGGCGATTTTCTCGATGAAGGAGATCAGCGCTGGATCCTCCTCCTTTGTGAGGCCGAGCACATAGTCAACCCGAATCGGGGCAGGTTCTTTGACCCACTGGGTTTTGTCCTCTTTGTAGTCGAAACCAAAATCGTCAGTCGCCCACGGATAGGCGGGGCCGGTTCTGAACAGCGCAGAAAGTAAGCGAATCAAGCAGGACTTCCCGGCGTTGTTTCTCCCGGACACCGTGCAGTAGTTCTTCGCGAAAGCGAGGTTGATGTCTTGAAGAGTCCTGTAGTTCTTCGCGACTATCGAGTCCAGGCGCATGGTCCCCCCCATCCTCCCCCGATGCAAAAGCCGCCGTCCCGCTGCTCGATGTAGCCTTGTGCCATACTCGTTTGTCATTATACCGCAATGCATCAGCAAGAACAGGTGTATATGCCTCTCGGTGTTAGTGGCACCGGGCTGGCCACCCCCTCACCCGTCCCGCCCCGGCTGAAGAAAGCGCCGGCGGCGGGCCACCCTCTCCCCCAAGGGGGAGAGGGCAGTTTTCCTAACTGACCTGGCCGCACACAATAAAATGACAGCCCTCTCCCAGGAAAACGTGTGAAATTCAGGCTAAAGGACGAGTTTCGAATTTCCATTTTCGGTTTTCGAGTTTCGAATTTCGATTTCCGAGTTTCGCGTGGCGCTCGGGGCCCGTGCCAGTTTCCTCTGGAGCCGTTCCATGCGCCTGGCAAATCGGTTGCGGTGAGCAAGAGAAGGGAACTGTTCCTCAAGCCGGGCGCGAGCCGCGAGAGTAAATTCGAGCGCCTGGGGGAGGTCGCGAAGGTGATGTTCATAATGGATGGCAAGCTCCTCGAGCGCTTCCACAGCAAGTGGCGGCTCGCGCCGCGAAAGCTCCAGCCATAACTCGACGGCGGACTCATGCTGGCGCTTTCGCTTGAACTCCGCGGCGAGGTGCTTTAATGCCAGGCTCTCGACCTGCTGGGGAAGTCCCGCCGCCAGGGCTTGACGGCATGTGGAGATGGATTTTTCCTGGGAGCCTGCCGTCCCCAAGATGCGGCTGAGGCTGAAGAGGTCGAGTGGCGACCCCAGCGCTTCGGCCCCACCGTCGCCAAGCGCACGAGCCAGTTCCACGGTAATCGCGGCGAGCGTCACAACATCCAAAGCATTGTGGTAGAAGACCGGCTGCAAGCCCCGCGCATCGCCGCTGCGCAAGTAGTGGAAATAGATTGCTGGAATCTCCGATCCCGGCACATCGCCCTCCCGGCTGATTCCCAAAATTGCTTCCTCGAGGTCAGTGAGTTTGCAGCTTTCCAGGCGCAGTTTCCACAGGCGGCGCGCCGGGTGAAGAGCGTCAAAGTGGATCAAGCGGTCCAGGGGCGATTTCATGCGAGCCAACGCATACCGGGTCTCGAGCAGCGGCACGTCAAAGGTCTTTCCATTGAACGTGACGATTCCTTGGCAAGGCTCCAGCGCCTCCGCCAGCGCCTCGAGCATGGCTTTTTCCTCGGGATAGTCACGAAGGAAGAACTGCCGCACCACAAACTTCATCCCTTCGACATTTCCAATGCCGATGAGGAACGCGCAGGTTCCGGTTCCACCGGCAAGGCCTGTAGTTTCCGTATCCAGGAAAAGCAGCCGCGATGCATCGGGCATCACTGCGTCTCTCAGAACTAGGTTCAGGGGACTGAGGTCCGCCGAAGGAATATCGCCGATGCGGAGCTTCCCATAAGGCCGCCCGAAAGGAAATGCCTCGCGCGCCAGGAAGAACTCGCCCCGAGAGTTCTTCAACACCTCGCCCTCCACGTATTCCTCGATCCCCTTGGCAAACCTCTGGGCTGGCAGCTTGCGAGTGGGCTGCGGATTCTCCAGGCGTCGCAGGTACGCGAGCGTCTGCTCCAGTTCCTTGTCACGGTCCCGGGATCCTGAGGCCTGCTTAAGCTGGCGGAGTTTCTGTTCGAGATTCATTTCTGAAAATGTCCGTAGTCAGTTGTCAGTGGTCCGTCGTCAGTCGTCCATCGTCCGTGGTCCGTAGTCATACCAATTGAACGTCACACATACTGTTTTCATTCAGTCGGACAGGTCCAAGAGTAGACTTGCTGTGATTGCTGACCCAGGCGTCGGTAGTGCCTCCGTGTCCTCCGTGTTAAAGCTTGAGAGACACGGAGGACACAGAGGGTCTCGTTTTGGCTGCGGCTGGCCCCGCTGTAATACACTACGCATGACGAAGAATTGGTCTCAGTCGTCCGTTGCAAGAGTTTAACGCATTTGGGGCATGTACAACGGACTACGGACCACTGACAACGGACAGCCTCCGCAAGATCTCCAGAGCCACTTCTTTTCCCTTTTCTCCAACCTCGCCAATCGGCCCCACGCAGGAGGGGCAGCCCGAAGCGCAGGGACAGTCTGCAATCAGTTTCTGAGTCTTTTCCAACAAAGATTGGCTCATGCGGAAGAGCGGTTCGCTAAGCCCAACTCCGCCAGGATATTTATCGTAGAGGTAGATGTTGGGTTCGAAAGCAACGACGGCAACTTGCAGCTCGGAACCCCCGATTTGTGATTTGTGATTGGTGATTGGTGATTGGTCGCCTCCGGCTGCCAACGCCGAGGAGCCAAGCTTTTCATTCTGACTCCTAACTCCTGACTCCTGATTTCTAGGCTCTGTCTCCTGGCTCCCGCCTTCTGTCTCCTGACACCTGACACCTGACACCTGACACCTGCTCTCCGCATTCTCCCCCACGGCCACACCCAAGTCTCGAGCGTCGCACATCACCAGCAGCGTGGCAATAGCTTCAAGGGCGTTGGCCAGGCCATTCACCCCATCCAGTCGCTCCGTCGAACCGTAGGGCAGGCTTCCCATCAAGTCGCGCGGGAGGGTGAGCCAGAAGGCGGTGGTATGCATCTCTTGCTCGGGCAGCGTCAGCTTGCCATCGCCGACATTCTCCATGGTGTGGAACTTAATCTTCTTGAACCCGACCACCTGGGTATTCACTTGCACCTCGCCGTGATTCTTGCTGGCCGGGCCGATGGGCGCCGAGTCGAACCTTTCGAGGACCTTGATTTTCGTGTAAGAGATGGCGTCAGTGAAATACTCGCCCGCCACCCGGTGCACGTAAGCTTTCCGGTCGTCATAGTCGAGGCGCTCGACGTGATACTGTTGGCCATCCTGAAGGTAGATGGCCTTTTCGTGGAGCGTGGTCAGGGCGCTGGAAAAATCCACTTCGCCGATCACTTTAGCTTCGCCGGTCGTGTCCACGATAACGAAGTTGTCCGAAGAGACCGAGCGCAAGCTGATCGCGTCGGCGGGGTAACTTTCCGAAACCCAATGCCAACCGTCGGTAGTGTGGTGCAGAAAGCCGACTTCCTCGAGGTGCTCGCACAGTCGCCCTAAGTTGAGCGAGCCGAATTTCTCATCCTCCCGCAGGGGCAGCTCGAAGGCAGCGCACTTCAGGTGATTGAGCAGGATAAGGAGATTGTCAGGATTGACGTAACCATGTTCAGGCGATCGGCCAAAGAAATAGTCGGGGTTCTGCACCATGAATTGGTCGAGCGGCGCACTCGAGGCCACCAGCACGGCGGCGGAAGTTCCCTGCCGGCGGCCTGCCCTGCCGACGCGTTGCCAGGTGGAGGCGATGGTCCCGGGGTATGCCGCCAGCACGGCTACGTCCAGGCTTCCGATGTCAATGCCAAGCTCGAGAGCATTGGTCGCCACCACGCCCAGCAGGCGGCCGTCGCGCAGGTCGCGTTCAATCGCGCGCCGCTCCAGCGGCAGATAACCGCCACGGTAGCCTCGGACCGCTTCCGGGGCCAGGGGGGCTCGCGAAAAATCCTCCTTCAGGTAGGTCACCAAAATCTCCGTGGCAAGTCGGCTGTTGGCGAAAACGATAGTCTGAAGGCCGCGCGCCAGGAAGGTGCGGGCAATGCGCCGGGTTTCGTTCAGATACGAACGCCGGATGCCGAGTTGCAGGTTCACGACCGGCGGGTTGTAGAACACGAGATACTTCTCTGCCGAGGGGGCGCCGTTTTCGTCCACCAGAAAAACGTTTTCCTCGATGATGCGAGCGGCTAATTCAGCCGGATTGGCGATGGTCGCTGAGGTGCAGATGAATTGGGGTTGGCTGCCGTAGAACTGCGCAATGCGCTTCAATCGGCGGAGAACGTTGGCCAGATGGCTGCCCAAAACTCCCCGGTAGTAATGCAGCTCGTCAATCACCACGAAGCGCAGGTTCTCAAACAGCCTCTGCCATTTGGTGTGGTGGGGCAGAATGCCGGCGTGAAGCATATCGGGGTTGGTGATCACCAGGTTTCCCCGAGCGCGAATGGCCTTGCGGGCGTCCTGGGGCGTGTCTCCGTCGTAAGTGAACGTGCGGATCTCCTCTCCCAGCTTCTCCGTCCACCTATTCAGTTCCACCAACTGGTCTTGCGAAAGCGCCTTGGTCGGAAACAGGTACAGTGCCCGGGCCTCGGGGTTCTGTACCAACTCGCCCAGAATCGGCAGGTTGTAACAGAGGGTCTTCCCGGATGCCGTGGGCGTGACCACCACCACGTTTCTGCCTTCATGGGCCAACTCACACGCGCGCGCCTGATGTGTGTAAAGGGAAGCAATGCCACGCGCCTTAAGCGCCTCGAGAAGCCGGGCGGGCAGAAACTCGGGAATTGGGGCTGTCTGTGCCTCGCGTGCCGGGAAGTGTTTAAGGACCGTCACTCCGCCACGGGCGGGTGAGCCCTTGAACTTCTCCCGGATTTCTTCCAGGGCGCTCTGGATAGGCGCCAAGCCCGCTTCGGCGGGCGTCCCCACGTTTGCCAGTGCCTGGGTTTTCTCTTCCATGTCGCCTCACATCGGAGAACAGGTTTCAGGTGCCGGGTGTCAGGTGCCAGGTTTCAGGTGTCAGCCGATGCCGTGTCATTCTGAGTCCGCCATTCTTATTGGCGGACGAAGAATCCCTGCAGTTTCTTTGAACGGACAGGCAATGGATGTTGCCTGCGCACCCGTGAGTCTCGAGTTCCATGAGCGACCCATTCGCGACGGAACGATGGTGAAGATAATCTCCGATCCCCTGACACCCGGCGCCTCCTCGATTTCGCCTTTTATTCGCTCAATATACCACAATTCGCCGCCGCCTCCAAGGCAGGTGTTGACAGGGTAGTGGTGTCATTTACGAGACCTAGTCATTCCCGCGAAAGCGGGAATCTACTCCGCAAACCGTCGGAAATGTGCTGTCGTCGGACTGGATTCCCGCTTTCGCGGGAATGACCGCCTTCACAGGCCCGCGCCAAAAATCAACTTCCCCCAATTGACATCAGTACCGTGACGTGCAAATCCGTGCCCAAGCACGCATCGACAATCTATAATAAGTGGGGTTCGACCGTCCGTCGGGATGTTCGCGCTGAGGGTTGGCCGTGGGAAGGCTCGGCAAGATTCTTATCGTGCACCAGAACTGGCAACCACCCGGCGGTGCAAATACCGTAGCCGCCTGGATTGTCGAGGCCCTCAAGAGTCACTACGCCCTCACCCTGCTCACCTGGAACCGCGTGAATACTGCGGAAATCAACCGCTTTTACGGAACATCTTTACAGCAAACGGACTTCGCCGTCATCTATCCCAACCGGCTGCTACGCACGTTATTCAAACTCGATCCGGATCCGGGAAGCCTTCAACCCACTGCGTACCTGATGCGTGCCTGTCACAGAATTCGCCGCCACTACGACCTTGTGATTGGCGCGGCCGTGGAAGAAATGGACCTGGGTGGGCCTGGTCTGCTTTATGTCCACTATCCTGAACTCAGCCGATTCTGGCGAAAGTATCGAGATTGCGCTGGCAAGCCAGTGGCCGCGAAGATTCTCTATCTGCTGAAGGGTGAGACGCGGCCCTGGATGATTCTCGCAGACTACTCCCTCCAGCGGCTGAAGGAGAACGCGATTCTCACCAATTCGGACTGGACTGGTTCGCTGTTTGAAAGGATTTACGGAGTGAAGACACGGACTCTCTACCCGCCCGTGGCGGTTTCGGTTGCGGAACGTGCCTGGAGCCAGCGCAGCAACGGGTTCCTCGCCTCGGGCCGGCTCAGTCCCCTGAAGCGCCTGGATTGGATCATCTCGACGCTCAGCCAGGTACGGAAGACTCAGCCGGACGTGACCCTGCACTTAGCGGGAACGAAAGTCGAGGTGGGAGACGGGCCAGAGCACTACCGCGAACTGCGCCGCTTGGTGGACGCCAACTCGGATTGGGTACAGTTGCATGAAAACATCTCCCGCCACGATCTTTCCCAACTGGCCGCCCAGGTGCGCTACGGCATCCACGCGCAGATCGACGAGCACTTCGGCATTGCCCCGGCGGAGATTCTGATGACCGGCGGCATCCCCTTCGTTCACAACAGTGGCGGCCAAGTGGAAATTTCCGGCTGCGACCCGCGCCTCTGTTTCACGACGCAAGAGGACGCGGTAGAAAAAATCACGGCCGTGATACGGGACGGCCCTGCGCAGGAGGCGATCCTCGAGTCCCTGGCGCCTCGCAGGAAGATGTTCACCCGCGAGCGGTTTGTTGAAGGCATCCGGGAAGCTGTACGCAGCCGGCTGGCAGGTTGCTGGTGAACTGTCCGCCCAGTTACCGAACACTACGCTGGAAGCTGAGGGCCCGCTCCACCTGGGCGCGGATGGCTCGCACAAATGTCTCGACGGAATAGAAGTCCTTCCGGAGGGCGAGCCGCTGCCGGATGTCCTCCTGGGCAGCAGGATCTCCAAGCACCTGCATGATTTTTTGCGCTGCGTCTTCCTCGGATTCGTAAATCAAGCGGCTATCGTGCCCGACGATTTCCGGCGGACCACCGCTGTTATGCACAAAGGGGATGCAACCAGCTCGAACCATCTCCGCTACAGCCATGCCGAAATGCTCGTCCTTGAACGCGTGCATGCCGTAACGCTGGCGGGCAACGAGTGCGGCCAACTCCCCGCGTGAAATGTCCTCGTGCAGCGTCACCCAAGAGGAATTGGCTTGCACGAGCGCGCGCAGAAATACGAGATAATTGCATGCCTCAAGGTAAGGGCTCCCCACGACGTGCATCCTGACTTGGGGGAACCGGGTTCGCACTACGCTGAGGACCTTTAGACACCAGTCGAACCGCTTCCCGCGATCCAGCCGGCCCATCATGACAAAGCCGTCCTCGCGTTCTTCCCACGCGATCTGGGAAAAGATTCCGGGAGCCGGAGGATGGACCGTTGTGGAGTCGATTCCGTACACCCTCTTGACCCATCGGCCGGTCCAGCCGGAGTTGACCAGGGTGTGGTTGGCCTTCATGCGATCGAAGGAATAATCGCCGACCAGCATCCAGGGCCGGATTTCACCCTTGCTCAAACAGGCGAGTTTCTGCCCCAGGGGCAGGTCGCAGGAAGACCGCACCCGAGGGTACACATGGGCGAGGAACGGGTAGTGGATGTACTGGACGGCAGGCGGGCCGAAATCACCTTCATTGTCGGCGCCCACGACCAGGTCATACTGATGCCGGACTCGCTTGCAGAGCCGCATCAGATAGGCATGTTTTTGAATACTGCCTGAATCCGGATCCAAACCGAGGAATCCGCGCACCAGCGGAGCCATGGTTCGAACCTGAAGATTCGACCCTGTCAGCGAGGTGCCGTAACACCTGTCGAGCAGGCTGAGGTCAACGGGCTCCGAGGTGAGCAGCGTCACCGCGTAGTCTTGCCGCAGCGCTTCGAGGATCCACGCAGCCACTCCGGGCGCGCCGCCGTGCGGGACCAGCCGGCAGTACCAGACCAGGATGCGGGGACGAGGGGGAGGCATCAGGTCAGACATCGAACCACCAGATATACTTGGCTTTGTTGATGAGCACGTTGACCAAGTCCGCCGCCTCCCCAGCCCGAATCTTGCGGCGCAGATAGCGAAGCCGGTGGCGCCATCGCCGCCAGCGATACCCGGGAATGTGAATGGCGGCCGCGGGCCCCGGATCGAGCCCGTAGGTGTTAATCGCGCGCGCTAGCCACGGAAAGATTTGATACTCGCCGAGGACGAGGCGGCGGGCGACCTCCAGGGCCGGAAGCCGCCGTTCCCATTCGTTGCTCTCCCGCAGCTTTCCAAGGGTTGCGCAAACGGCTGCAGGATTGTCCGCGTCGACCCGCAGGAAGGAGTCTTCGGGAAAGTACTGCTCCAGATTCGTACAGCCAAAATACAAAGGAACGGTCCAAGCCAGGAAGCAATCGGCCACCTTTTCCGTCCAAAGATGCGGCCCGACGGAGTTCTCGATGGCAAGTGAAAAGCGGTAGGGCGCGAGCGCATCCCATTTACGCGGCACCCAACGGACCCCCCGGCCGAAGAGATCGACGAGATCCGGCGCCTGGTCGAGCAGGTAGCGTCTGAGCGCGGCTCGCCGCCTGTGCCCCGGCAAGAAGGTGAGGTTGCTGGCAATCCATGACACGCCTCGGGTTTTTTCGGGGACGCCGGTGGCCATCAACTCGTCATAGGTCAGCCCGACCCCCCAGGGCAGGGCGGGCTGCGACGGGACGTATTTGGGATCTTCGGAGGGAATCAGATGGGTGAAAACACGGGCGTAGGGTTCGTGTCCGTCGCGCAGCCAGTCATAGAGGCCGGGCACATAGGGCTCCTGCATGATGGCCCAGACATTTCCAGGCGCACAGCGTGCGGACGCGGGATCGAGCTTGCGGTTGTTCAACATGACCAGCAGGTCGCACTCCTCCACAGGGCGGGTGGTGAAGCAGATGCCGTCCCACATCCCCGCTCCGCCGGGCGTCTGCCGCAGAAGCCCGGAACTGTCCCAGTCGGACACGATCCGGACCAGCATGGGCCTGTGAGTCAAGGGTTGTTACCCCATTAGGAATACGAGATCCACCACAATGACACGCCAGGAATTGGCGCGGCCGATTCCCAGCAGATCGCAAACCTCGAAGCCCGCCTCGTCCGTGGCAGCGACGAACTGCGCAAATGAGTACTTGAAGTTCGTTTCTACCTTCCGTAGGTAACACTCCTTTCGGTTCCTTCAGGGAACCCGTGCTTTGGAGTGTTACCCCTTTTCCTTAGGAACTCAGGCTCGCAATCTGGTCGTCAGCCCAAGACGCCGCCTGATCGTGATACTTCCACTTTCCGCCAACGCCACGATAGCCGTCGCGCAAGCCGCAGGCAACAACCCATGCCAGGCGGGGCTTTCGAGCGAGCAGTCGCCCAACGATGCGCCTGACGCACAGGGGTGGATAAAACAGATCAAATATCAGTCTGCGACCGAGGGGAAGCAGAGTTCTCGAAAGGAGCACACGGTTGCGGGTAGAGTAATAGAAGAAATATGCCGAGTTAGCCGGCCCTTGCCGCCTCACCTTCACGCGATGGGAAGCAATAGCGTTCCTTGCAACAACCGGTCTGTATCCTTCTCGATGAACAGCCGTGCAGAAATCAAGTTCATCTTCATACATGAAGAGGGAGTCATTAAAGTACATACCTCGCCGCTGGCGAACGGAACGCAGCACGCGACTTCCCATGAGCATCGCAGCGCCGTTCACCAAAGGCGATTCCCAGAACTCGCCCCGGGTCTCGGGTCCGGGCTGGCCCCCCAGCACGCGAAAGAAATGCTTGAAAATCGTGCCACTGCGGGCAAACAGGACTGCGCCTGTGTGGTCTGTTACGACAGCCCCTACGACTCCTGCATCTGCCTCCCGATCCACCCAAACAAGCACGCTCAGGCACTCCTTATCCACGACCGCATCGTTATTGAGAAGAAACAGGTAGTCTGCCGGCGCTCGCCGGTGGAGGGCGTAATCAATTCCAACATTGTTTCCTCCCGTGAAGCCCAGGTTCTCATCGTTGCGGATCAGGACCAGCCTGTTCGCGGGCGGCGTCCGCTCGAGGGCCGCTTCCGTTACCTCCTCTCCCCCCTGGAGCGCGATTGCGGGCGCGTATTCGGCAAGGACATGTCCGGGACCGAGATTCTCGCGGGCCCAAGCCTTGATCCTTTCCGCAGAGCGGTCCCAGGAGCCATTGTCAATAACCACGGTGAGATAGTTAGGGTAGCTGAGCCTCCGGACGGATTCGAGGCATTCCAGCGTATCCTGCCAACCGTTCCAGTTGAGAATCGATATTGCCACCAGAGGACAATTATCGTTCTTTTGAGTTCCCATGGGTTATGTCACGTTCTATCGACTTGCCAACATTACAGGGCAGCCATCGCATTTAAGTGCCAGCCTCTGGATGCTGCGGTTTCGGTGCTCGAAGAGCGCCCCAACGAGTAAGGCCTTTATCCTTTCAGGAAGGTGGCAGTCGCATCCATCAAGCCGCTCCGGAAGGCTTCCACCGAGAACTGCCTTCCTGCTGTGGACAGGTGCATGCGCAAGCTGCGTTGCAGTTCCGCGCTGTCAAGAACCGCCAGGATCTTCTTGGCAGCTTCCTCGACGCTGGAGTACGTGAGGGCGGCGTGATCGACGATCTCAACCTGTCCACCGTCGTTCGAAACAAATGTTATGCAGCCAGCTTTCACCAATTCGGCCACCGCAATCCCAAAGGGCTCCTTCTCACGCGCATGAATACCGTAGCGGTGCCCAGCAATCAGACGCTTCTTACTCTCTCCGATCAAAGTTCCCTCTGAAAAGACCCAGTCATTGTACCTGGCGCAGAGTCTCCGAAGCTCCCTTCCGTAGGGGGAATCATCAATCTCGCCGACAAGGTGAAGGTGAACCTCAGGATGCCCGGAGCAGCGAACCCTATTGACGATCTCGATGGCGACCTCAGCGCGCTTCTCTGGAACCATCCGGCCCAGGCAGACAAACCCCGTTTCTCTCTCCTCGAAAGGCACTTCAGGGAACTCACCTACGACCGGTGGGTAAAGCAAGCGCGACTCGATGCCGAACATTTCTCGGACCACCCTCGCGCTCCACCTCGAGTTCGCGATAACCAGCCCCCTTCCCCAACCATCGGAGTTGGAAGGCGACACGAATTCACAAAGCTTCAGGTAGCCTCGCCAAAGGGGAGAATCGCGATACCTCCAGCCTTTGGCGTCGCGCAAAACAGGGTCGAGGTTGAAGCGTTGCTCCGGGAGGAAAGAAAAATCGGCGATGCACTGGATTCCGGGCATCCCGAAGTCACAAGGATTGTAAGCACTGATCATCAAATCGAACTGCGGGGCTACCCGCCTGCAGTATCGCTGAAAGAACCGCCTTTGCAGGACGCAGAGCTTGATAGCGTCCAAGCCAGGGGGCAAAAGGACGCGCAGAAGGCTAAAGTCCCCCCTCTGAAGAGTCGTGCCGTAGTATTCGTTGAGGCGCGACAGATCAACCGGCCCGCAGGTGATGAGCGAAACGTCATAGTCCCGGCCCAGCGCCTGCAGCGCCCAAAGCGCATTGGCCTCCGAGCCTCCGGAACCGAGCCGCGGATGTGCAATGGCTATCCTCTTGCGTTTCAATCTGTTGTCTCCGATTTGGTAGCGATCATTTGAAGCTGTCGGGCTTTTGGGTAGATCTTGTGCCGGCACATGCAGTCTCCCCGCACGATCTCCACGACCTCTGACGTTCCTGGTATTTCATCCACCCCCTATCTGCTGAAGCTTATTTGGCGCGACGAGGCTTAGCTTAGGCACCCGCGCGCCTTTTTGCCTCGGCGTCGTGATACTTCCATTTTCCCGTGTTGCCCCTGTACCCGTCGTACAGTCCACACAGAATAGCTCGCGCAGGCCTGAGACCTTGGCGAAACACGATTACCGAGGCGCGAAGCAGGCAGCACAGCGAATTCCCTAAGTGAAACAAGGGTTTCAAATAAGCCGGCAGCAGCGTTTTGGCAAGGAGAATCCTGTTTCGGTAGCAGTAGTAATAAAAAAGGGGGTTCAACCGGCCCCCGCCGCTCCTCCCGCCTTTGTGGTAGGCAAGGGCCTTGCGCGCCACGACAACATTATAACCTTCAGCACGAGCCGCCCAGCAAAACTCGGCTTCGTCATGGTAAAGAAATAGTGCAGGGTCGAGGTAGCGGCCCTTGGCCCTATGAACAGCGACGAGGGTCTCCGTCCGAACCAGCATCGCTCCTCCGGACACCCAAAGGGATGGGTAGAAGTCAGCCTCCACATGGCGCAAATCCCGGGACCAGCAAAGGAGAGCCGGGAAAAACAGCCGAGCCACCCGGCACTTCTCGTCCCACCCTGCGAACAGCAATTCTCCCGTAGCCCTGTCTCTCATTACCGCACCAACTACCCCAGCATCAGCCCTGCGATCCGCTGAGACCAGTTCCGTCAGGCAAGCGGGTTCCAGGACGGCATCGTTGTTCAGAAACAACACAAAATCCGCAGCCCCACGCCGCTCGAGGGCGTACCGGATGGCGACGTTGTTGCCCCCGGTAAAGCCCAGGTTCTCTTCGTTGCGGATGACCACAAGCCTTGACGGTGACGGAACTCCGTCGAGCGCTTGTTCGGTGCTCGCTTCGCCGCCCTGGAGGGCAGTTTCACGTGAGTATTCGGCGAGGACGTGCCCGGAGCCGAGCCTCTCTTGTGCCCAGGCCGCGATCCGCCCCGCTGAGTCGTTCCACGAACCGTTATCCACGACAATGGTCAAGTAGTTTGTGTATCGAAGCCCCCGAACCGACTCCAAACACTCGATTGTGTCTTGCCACCCGTTCCAGTTCAGGATGCTGATCACGACGAGTGGCGGAGATGCCTCCCGCGACAGCCCAGCCGAGTTGAGACTGTGTCCGTTAGTCATTTCGCCCCTGCGCTATGGGGAACGCGTGGCAATCAAGATCAATTCCTCTCCTGCCTTGCCGCCTACAAGCCACAACGCTTCTTCGAAGGCCAGGAACACCCAGAATTGGTAAACCACGCAGGCGCCGGGACCGTACCCATTGTCCGGGTATGATCGCAATTGCACACATCTGGCACCGTGTTGGCGGCATCGTCAACCTTTCACATCTTCCACCCCATAAGTCGCATCGCCATGGTGCGGACTTTTGCGTACGCAAAGGCAAAATTCTGAAACCGTTTGTCATCGAGAACGAAGGATGCGACCACGATCGGGACCTCGTAAACATTTCTCAAAGTCTTCTCGATGAGACCCAGGTGCCTGTTGCCCTCCTTTGCCATCAAGCGGATAAGAGACACTTCCCTTTCAAAAACGGATAGGTCATATTCCCGCTGTTCACCACCCTTCTTTACTCCAAAGAAGTATAGATCCCTAGAAGTGGGAATATAGTAGAACCTGTAAATCACGAAAATGTCGGCCAAGTCCAAGCGCTTCTCAAAGTCGAACCGTCGAAGATTCCTATAGTAATTCCCGCCGCCCGACTGCGTACCTGGGGACAGGAGCGGCCTACTCCGAGCGGTACCATGTTCGGGGCGGCACCGTGATGCGCAGGTGAATACAACGAACCCACCAGGCTTAGTCATCCTGATCATGTTTTGGAACGTCTCAAGCCAATAGGGATTATGCTCGAAACATTCGCAGGAAAGCGCCAAGTCAAGAGAATTCGATTCCAGATCGATCTCATGGCCGGATTTGACGATGTCAACGCCGGGGCCCTCTATCAGATCTGCGCCAATGTAAGACGTCGAGTCCCTGAAGAGATCCCGGACCGAGCCGCTCACGTCATATGAGCCAATCTCCAGGATTCTCCTGGGACGAGCGTGCTTTAGAAGGTGCTCGTTCACCAAAGCAATGAACCGTCGTTGTTCCTGATGAGACATCACTCTCCATCAATTAGCGCGACGCAAACCATGCTCCGCCCGCAACCCTCTCCCTGGAGGTCACGTCGATAGATACTTGGCCCTGACGAGGCATGATCAGGACGCAGCGTGGGGAGCATCCCATTAAGGATGGAGATAGCGACCAGGGGAAGAGTATCGGCGCGTTTGATTTCCATTGGATTCTTCGCCTTGTAAACTGCACCCACCCGACGGGCTTCTGAGGCGAGCGCGGGAAACCCGACCGCCATTTCCTGCCGTCCGAGAGAGACTGGGTCAGCGCGCTATTTTTGGCCACAGTCTGATGTGCCATCTTTCCTCCACGTCCAGAACGTAATGCCAGGCGCCCAGCAAGAAGCCAGCGCTCAGGAGAAGAGTGAAGAGAGCGCGGGTGAGGAACTCGTGGCTAAGGCCCCACAGAACCGAGAAGCTGAGAGTCAGCGCCGCCAGCGTGGCGACGCTTCGTCCTGCGTCCCTGCCAGCAAGCAAGCGGGGCGACGAGCGCGTGACCCAGCAGGCAACAAAGATGAAGATGAGGAATTGGCGCGGCCGATTCCCAGCAGATCGCAAACCTCGAAGCCCGCCTCGTCCGTGGCAGCGATGAACTGCGCAAACGAATTACGGCGCCCTATGCAGTCGCAACCGCTTAGATACTCCGCGATCCCGCACGACGTGCAGATCAACTCTAGGGCAGAACTCCCCCTAAGAAACCCTGGGGCTGAAAGTCGCTTGAACGCCCTCCCGGTCTTCATGGTGCTTCCACTTTCCTTTTACGCCCTTGTAACCGTCTATCAGGCCGCCTACACTGGCTCGGATAACATCAGGCCTCCTGTACCACAATGCCCTGAGAATCCGGGCAAGAGTGAACGGGAGGTTACATATGTGAAATAATACTCGCCAACCAAACGGTAGGAAAGCGTTCGCCATTTCCATCCTGTTACGCACAAAGTAGTAGTCACGCCTCGGGCTGAGGGGACGCCGGGTGAAGCGCCCCTTATGCCAGACAAAGCCCCCTCGGGTTACGAAACTGCGGTACCCCGCCAAGCTGCTCCGGTAACATAACTCAAACTCCCAACCGTGCCCAAAAAGATCGCTTGGTATATGGTGAGCGGTAGCAGCATAAAGAGTGTCAAGCACGTCCCGGCGGATTAGCATGGCGCCACCGCTGACGCCCGCGGAAGGCCAGTAATCGACCTCCTTTGCGGGCAGCGGCAAGTCAGCCTTAACGAGCGGACAGAAAAACCACCGCAGAAGCGTCGTTCTTTCGGCATACTGGATTTGCCCGGTTTTCCAGTCCAAAATCACTCCGCCAACGATGCCCGCATTCTCTTTCCGGGCGACCTCCACTAGATGGGTAAGCGTATGCTTTTCAGCCTTCGCGTCGTTATCCAGCAGGAAGACATAGTCCACGGGCTGATCTCTTCGCAGGGCATATTCAATGGCAAGATTGCCACCGCCGGTAATTGCCATGTTCACAGAGCTTCGGATCAACACCGCCCGGCTGGCAGGCAAAGCTGCCGCGAGCGCTTGCTCCTGGACAACCTCCCCTCCCGCCCGAGCGACTGTTTCAGGGTACTCAACGAGCAGGTAGCCCTCCCTCTTTTCCGCCCACTCCCTTATCCGCGCGAGGGATTCGTCCCGAGAGGCATTGTCCACGACAATCATTAGGTAGTTCGGGTAATCGAGGCGCTGGACGGATTCGAGGCACTCGAGCGTGTCGCGCCAACCATTCCAGTTGACACTGACGATGACCACGAAGGGGAGGCCCTTCGCATCGTTCGGGAGTTCGCTTTGCTCCATCGCCCTTTCACCTCCGCGGTCAAGACCGGCACGTCCTCGCCGAAGCTCCACCGCGGGATGCCCGATCTAGTCCTTTCTACAGGCCTAATTTAACCCCAGCCCCAGAATACTCGCATCCTACTACCGATGGTAAGCGGCACGCCGAAACGATCCGGACGAGAATGGGCCTGTGATTCAAGGGCTGTTACCCCGCCGCTGGAATACGAGATCCACATAAATGATACGCGAGGAATTGGCGCGGGCGATTCCCAGCAGATCGCAAACCTCGAAGCCCGCCTGGTCCATGGCAGCGATGAACTGCGCAAACGAATAGCTGCCCTCGAAACGGTTGTGCAGCACCCCCACCTCGGCGATCACAAACAGCGTCCGCGCCAGCGTGGCGGCGGCGCCACGAATGACTTCCAACTCCGCGCCCTCCGTGTCGATTTTCAAGCCGAAGGGTTCAGGGAAAGCATGGTCCGCAATGATACGGTCAATCGTGGTGACCCGGACCCGGCGGGGCGTAAGGGTGTCGCCGGTCCTTTCGAGCGGATTGAGCGAGTAGTGGGAACTTCTTTCGGTCCACCGCGGCTGCACCTGCAGTTCAAGCTCTCCTTCGATGGACCCGGCAGCCGCAGGGATATGTACCCCGCCCCGGCGCTCCAGTAAGCGTGCGATTCCTTCGAAGTACTCCGAGAGAGGCTCCACCAAGATGAGTTGAGCATCCGGAAACGCCGCGTAGAGTTGGGGAGTGCCATGCGCCACACCCACGTCGATGATGGTTCGCGGCCGAAAACCGAGGCGGCGGAGGTACGCCGGTTCCCAATACGCCCGGTCCTGTTCCCATCCTTGCCGAGCCGGCGCAGCCCGCTGCACCCGCCAGCCGTGCTCCAAGAGCTTGCGGTGAACGGCGTTCTGGAATTCGCGCATGTTCATGAGGCGACGCTCCGGGCTAGAATTTCGCGGTGCGCCGACGCCAGCCGCCTTCCTATCGTAGACCAGTCAAAGTGCTGTTCGACCAGGCGTCGGGCGTTGCCAGCGAGTTCGGCCCGCAGTGTATCGTTGCCGAGCAACTGTACGACGCAATCAGCAAACTGTCGCGGATGGTCGGCGACCAGAAGGTGCACCCCGTGGCACTCGTTGAGTCCGGAACTGTCCCAGTCGGACACGATCCGGACCAGCATGGGCCTGTGATTCAAGGGCTGTTACCCCGCCGCTGGAATACGAGATCCACATCAACAACCTGCGAGGAAGCGGCGCGACCGATTCCCAGCAGATCGCAAACCTCGAAGCCCGCCTGGTCCATGGCAGCGATGAACTGCGCAAACGAATAGCTGCCCTCGAAACGGTTGTGCAGCACCCCCACCTCGGCGATCACAAACAGCGTCCGCGCCAGCGTGGCGGCGGCGCCACGAATGACTTCCAACTCCGCGCCCTCCGTGTCGATTTTCAAGCCGAAGGGTTCAGGGAAAGCATGGTCCGCAATGATACGGTCAATCGTGGTGACCCGGACCCGGCGGGGCGTAAGGGTGTCGCCGGTCCTTTCGAGCGGATTGAGCGAGTAGTGGGAACTTCTTTCGGTCCACCGCGGCTGCACCTGCAGTTCAAGCTCTCCTTCGATGGACCCGGCAGCCGCAGGGATATGTACCCCGCCCCGGCGCTCCAGTAAGCGTGCGATTCCTTCGAAGTACTCCGAGAGAGGCTCCACCAAGATGAGTTGAGCATCCGGAAACGCCGCGTAGAGTTGGGGAGTGCCATGCGCCACACCCACGTCGATGATGGTTCGCGGCCGAAAACCGAGGCGGCGGAGGTACGCCGGTTCCCAATACGCCCGGTCCTGTTCCCATCCTTGCCGAGCCGGCGCAGCCCGCTGCACCCGCCAGCCGTGCTCCAAGAGCTTGCGGTGAACGGCGTTCTGGAATTCGCGCATGTTCATGAGGCGACGCTCCGGGCTAGAATTTCGCGGTGTGCCAAGGCCAGCCGCCTTCCTATCGTAGACCAGTCGTAGTGCTGTTCGACCAGGCGTCGGGCGTTGCCAGCGAGTTCGGCCCGCAGTGTATCGTTGCCGAGCAACTGTACGACGCAATCAGCAAACTGTTGCGGATGGTCGGCGACCAGAAGGTGCACGCCGTGGCACACCTCGAGTCCGGCACAACCGACCGTGGTCGAGACCACCGCCCTGCCGAGGGCCATCGATTCCAGGATCTTCAAACGCGTCCCCCCGCCGGCTCGCAGCGGGACGACGGTGACCTTCGAGAGGCGGTAATAAGGAAGGATGTCACTTACGTAACCGGTCACCTCGATTCCGGGTTCCCGTCCCAGTGCCTTTACTCGCGCCGGGGGCACATGGCCCACAACGAACAGCTTGACGTTTGGAACGAAAGCCCGGATCCGCGGCAGAATAGACCGCGCGAAGAGCATCACCCCGTCCGTATTGGGAGGATAGTCCATAACGCCGGCAAACAGCAGCCCGGAACCCGAAGCCGATTCTGGCAAGGGCTGCAACTGCGCGCAATCCACTCCGTTTTCGATTACCACCGCCCGCACCTCGGGTAGGGCGCGTTGCAGAAGCTCGCGTTCCGCCGTGGAGACAACGACACAGCAGTCGAAGCGCGGGATGTAATGCCGTTCGGCCTTGCTCATTGCGAATGCTTTCAGGCGGTACAGCGCACGAGCGGCGAAGCCGACTTCGAGGCGCGCCATCTGGCGGTATTGCTCGAAACACACATTGTGCAGCGAAAGGACGGTTCGGCAGCTCCCTTGCCGCGGTGCGGCGTCGAGATACGCGCCTAGCAGCGAGTGCTCAACCTGGAAAATATCAATCTTCTCCCGCGCGATGATGCCCTGGAGTCGACTGACGGCCTCGGCGCAGTAGAAAGGAACGGTCGCGAGGGGGCGCCGCGCCAGGCTCGAGCGGATAAAGCTCACGAGTTGACGGCCGGACAGAGGGCATGGGAGCGGAGAGGTCTCGATAGATTGGCAGAAATCCCGGAGCTGTCCTACGTCCGTGGAAGCGCCAGGGGGGAGCAAGCTGAACAGGTGAATCCGGGAAGTGCGTGCAGCTTCGCGGATAAGATGAAAATCCCGGATTCGCGCACCTGCATCCGTAGGGTACGGCAAGCCATAGGTCAGCCACAAAACGTTCATGTTTTTGACGAGTCGTGGATGGCGGCGGAGGGAATCGCGGGCTGGCCGCCGGCTTCAGTCCCTGGCATGCTGCCCGTGTCCTCGTCCAGGCGATGCTGCCTCCGCAGGCGGGGTCCGGAAGTCCCGCATCCGAAGGCGATTCACCATGCGGATCCCCAGCTTGTGACGAAGTGCCTCCGTGCCGTCCAGCAACCACTGGTAGCACCACCAGCGTCGCGAGTGGTAATAGTAGAGCACCGAGTCAATGAATTCCTCCCGCTGCAAAGCGCGGTCGTCGCGCATCTGCAACGCCCAGTCGAGATCCTCCGAGTAGCTCACATCCGGGAAGCGGTAACGGACCGCAATCGCCCGGCGAATGGGATTCACGTGGGTGGGTGGACGGTAGTAGGTGTGATTACGGCTGAACATATCCGAGTACTGTACCGAATTCACGAACTCACACGGGTGAGAGCCGCGAAACGTGATAACGCCGCGAATTCCGAGGCAATCCACCTCCGGCCGCCGCCCAAGGGCATCGCAAATTAACTCGATATAACGGTCGCCGACTTCATCGTCGTCATCGATGGAAGCCACGAATTCGCCCTTCGCCCGGCCCAGCAGGATGTTCCGCTTGTGACCAATCGAATACCCGCCGGCGTCTGGATAGGGGAGAATTTCAACGTCCGAACTCCGCCCCGCATTTCGGATTTGGAATTCCAGGCCTTCTACCAACCGCGAAAACTGATCTCTGCGGCACTCCAGCGTCGGGATCAGCAGGCTGAGTTGCATAGGGTGGTTGATTATAACACGGCGAAACGAGTAAACTTCCAGATTGTTCATGAACCTAAAAGTGAGCGAATGAACCTGCTTTACCGCCATCTGCGCAAGCATGCACGCCTGGTGTTCATGGCGTTGTTCTGCGCGGGAGCAAATCAACTGCTCCTTCTTCTGGATCCGCTCATCCTGCGGCGCATCATAGACGGATATGCGCTCCAGGCGAGACAGATGGATGTGGCCACTTTTTTTCGCCATGTCGGTCTTCTACTTGTCGCCGCGATTGCCGCTACGTTCCTGGCATGGCTGGCCAGAAATTACCAGATCGATTTCGTTAACCGCGTGGCACGGCGCGTGGGAATGGCGATCTACAGCGAGGGGATCGGGCACTCGCTGGGGATGCCTTACTCGGCGTTCGAAGACCAACGCAGTGGCGAGATTATGGGCAAGCTCCAAACGGCCCGCCACGACGTGGAGGGCTTCGTCTTATCGTCCATCAATTCGGTCTTCAGTTCCCTCGTTGGAATCGCATTCCTGGTCATCTACGCGGCTCGCGTGCACTGGGCTCTGATTCCGGCGTATCTGCTGGCCGTGCCCTGTGTCTTCTTCGCCAGTGTTTTGCTCAGCCGGAAGTTGCGCGCGATTCAGGTCACGATCGTCCGGGAGTCCGCCCGCCTGGCAGGCTCAGCCACCGAATCTCTTCGCAACATCGAATTGGTCAAGAGTCTGGGCTTGGCGGGCCGGGAGGTCTGGCGCCTGGGCCAACACGGGGAACAGATTCTGGAGCTGGAACTGACCAAAGTGCGCTATATGCGCCATCTCAGTTTCTTCCACGGCGCTGTGGTGAACCTTCTACGGGTCGGCCTCCTCCTCCTCATGCTGTATCTGGTCTTCAGGCGACAGATCACCTTCGGACAGTTCTTTGCGTTGTTCCTGTACTTTAACTTGCTCTTCAATCCCTTGCAGGATATGGGCGGAATCGTGCATTTGTACGCGGAGACGGAGGCCTCACTGAACAATGTGCGAGCCATTCTAGCCTCACCTCAGGAAGCGCGACCTTCCGCGCCCGTAGAGGTGGGCCCCATCGAAACCTTGAGCTTCGACCATGTTGTGTTCCAGCACCACGGGAACCCCAGGCCGGCGCTGCGGGATATTTCGTTTCAGGTCTCGCGCGGAGAAACCATCGCCTTCGCGGGACCTTCGGGGGCCGGCAAGACTACGATCATCAAGCTGCTGCTGGGGCTTTACGCTTCGCGCTCAGGTGCGGTTACGTATAACGGTGTTCCGACTTCCGCCTTGGATATTGACCGCATTCGCGAACGGATTGGGCTGGTGACCCAGGATCCGCAATTGTTTTCGGGCTCCTTGCGGGACAACCTGCTGTTCGTCCGCCCGGAGGCAAGCGACAGCGAATGCCTGGAGGCGCTGCGCCAGGCGGCTGCTTCAGAGCTGCTCTTGCGCGCCTCGCAGAGTCTGGATGCTGTGATCGGCGAGGGGGGGCTGAAGCTTTCCGGAGGAGAGAAGCAGCGTGTTGCGATCGCCCGCGCCCTTTTGCGCCAGCCCGAGGTCCTGGTCTTCGATGAGGCGACTTCCTCGCTGGATTCCCTCACCGAGAACGAAATCTCTCAAACCATCCGGGAGCTGAGCGCGCGTCGGGAATTTGTCACGATTCTGATCGCTCATCGCCTCTCGACCCTCTACCACGCAAAATGGATCTATGTGCTGGATCGGGGCAGGATTGTGGAATCGGGAACCCATGAGGCACTCCTGCACAAGCAGGGGCTGTACAGCCGCCTCTGGTTGCAACAGACCGGCGTCGGATTGGTATTGCAGGAGCCGCAAGAACGGGAAGCATGAGGCAAGACGATCGATGTGACGGTTATTTCCTGACAGCCTCGTACCGAGAGCATCCCGATGAGAGACGTCCCCACGGCCTGATCGAACATCTTATAACAGGTTTATCGTGAAGAACGTGAGCGGTCTCACAGATAGAATCTGGTCCCATTACTACGGGATTTCGACTCACTTGGACTGCCTGCCAGGATGGGTGTCCGGCGTGATCGACTGGTATGCGTTTCGAGCCTTCCGGAGAGGCATTCCTTTCAATGGGCAGTTTCATCGCCTGCAACTGGTAAGAGAGATTCTCAAGTGTTTTGAGTTTCGTGCAATCGTCGAAACGGGAACTTATCGAGGCTTGACGACGGTGTTCCTGCATCGCATTTCGGGACTTCCTGTGTACACAGTCGAGGCGTCGGAGCGGTCGTTTTACTTTGCGAAGCAGCGCTTTCGCCACGAGGATGGAGTCTTTGTCGAGTTCGGAGATTCCCGGCCTTTCTTGGAGCGACTCGGGAAAGATCCCAGGCTTTCGGACGGTTGCGTGTTCTTCTACCTCGATGCTCACGGGCAAGAAGACTTGCCGCTTTATGAAGAACTGGAGATTATTGCTCGATACTGGCCTGATCCCGTAATCATGATTGATGATTTTCAAGTGCCGGACGATTCCGCGTACGGATTTGATGATTACGGTATCGGCAAACGGCTGACGGTGGGCTACCTGCCGGCCGAACTGAAGCAGGAATTCCGCCTGTTTTGGCCCGCCGTGCGGGGTGAAGAAGAGACGGGTTACCGGCGGGGTTGTGTTGTGGCAGGAAGGCGAGAACTGGCCGCCCGGAAACTGGAAACCTTGTCCCTGCTCCGAGAAATCACTTAGCTAAAGATGGGACCCTCAGAAGACGGGGAACGCGAAAAGGATGCTGCATCAGGGGCTGCAGTTAGGAACCGCGCTGCTGCACACAATCGTCGATGAGTAGTGCAAAGCGACCGACTCGGGCTATATACTGTCTAGGTCTTGAGCGTACCTACTGGAACTGGCCGAGCGGCATACGCCTTCTACGCGACCGACAACACCTACGCGATCGCCGCAATGGTTTGTGCGACTTTGCTTCGCAAGGCTGGGGCGAGCGCTGATTTTGTCCTGGTCCATTTGCCGCTATCGCCGTTCGTGATGGGCAGGTTGCGACAGATGGGCATCCGGACCCAGCTCGTCGCTTCGCTCGATCCGTCTCCGAGTTGGTATTACCGCGATTGTCTCGTCAAATTGCAGATTCTTCACCTGACCGATTACGCCCGCGTCATCTATCTGGACGTGGACACGGTTCCGCTCAAGAGCCTGGACGATTTTCTTACCATGCCGCTGGGCGTTCCGCTAGCGGCGCCGGTGGCCTACTGGCTGCCGCATCCGTACTGGTCGAGCCACCTGCTCGTCGTGGCTCCTTCAGAGGAATTGTGGAAACGGGTAAGGCGCAGGCTGGAGCGAACACCAACGAACCGGCGCTACGACATGGATGTAATCAATGCAGAATTTGGCAGCGAGATCCACAGCCTGCCGCCGAAACTCACGCTTCTCAATTCGGAATGGGAAGACCGGCGGCGCCCGCATGCGTTTGGAGACCCGGCTGAGGCCTTTCGAAACGTCTCGTTGATTCACATCACTGCATTGGGAAAACCATGGTCATATACGCCCCAAAGAGTGCGTCGCTTGCGGCCGAATGCCCATCCGGAGTTTTACCGGATCTGGGAACTTTGGTGGCAGGCGCGGGCGGAGGTTCTTCAAGAGAGGAGAATCTCCCTGACAGCGGCCGACCGCCTTTCACGCGCGGCAAGGTGGCTCAGCCACGCGCGCGCGTTGTGGAACACCCCGGCTGAACTCCAATCCAAACTGCGCGAGAAAGTGCTTGCCCTCAAAGGCTCGGGGCCACTTCGTTAAACACGCGCCCGCTAGGGGTCGGAATAACTGACCTCCTCTAACCGGTATCGGCGTGCGATTTCGCGCCGCATGGGGTTGATGTGGACTGCGGGGCGATAATAAATCCCGCCTTGTTTGAAATAACTCCGGTACTTCACTGAATGAACAAATCAGTGCGGGTGGGCTCCTCCGAAAGTGATGATCCCCTGAATGCCAACGCAGTCCATCCCTGGATTCTGTTTGACTCTAGAGTAGCAACAAGAACGCTGAGCAGCATCTTAATCACCCGCGCGGGGCTTCGCCCGTCGAGTTAGAACGGGCTGGAGCAAATAGCTGGCCATCCCAAAGAGCGCTCCCAGTCCGCTGTATAGGTATCCGAACCAATTCACCCCTACCGCCCGCAGCAGGAACCATAGACCTTTTTCGCCGTAAACGAACCGGTAAAATTTCCAGTTCAAGAAGAAGAGGAGCAGGAACAACAAGGGGAGAATGATGGCCAGCGATGGCCTGAACGGGATCAACGGAAGCGTGACCAGCATGAAGAAAGTAGCAAACGCGCTGGCCATGTTCTCATAGCGAGTGTTTAGATCATTCCGATAGATGCGCTTTTCGAGCATAATCTGCGTCCATGGAATGGCCCGGCGGAGCAAATCCGAGCGGACCAGCTCTGCCGGAGAATACACTTTCTGGTGGGTGACCTGGATTTTCTTGTTGAGGAAGATCTTATAACCTCTTTGGTGGAGGCGGTAACCTAGCTCGATATCTTCCATGTTTCGGTAGCTTTCATCAAAACCACCGACGCGCAGAAAACTCTCACGGTAGATGGCCCCAAAACCAGCGCAGAATGTGGCCGCATCTTCACGAGCCGTCTGGTGAGTAAAGTGGTGGAGCAGGTTTTTGTAGGTGGAGCAGAAATTTCCAGATGGCGTATTCTTTTGGTAGGAGCAGAATAGGGCGCTGATTTCTGGCCGGTCTGCAAATGTGCGGACGACCTTGGTCAGTGTGTCCTTTTCAATGATGATATCGGCATCAAGGAAAAACAAGAAATCCCCTTTGGCGGCCCGCACTCCCTGGTTACGCGCCGCTGCCGCTCCAAAATTCTTCGCGAGATCGATTTGCTTACAGGGAAATTTGGCAGCAATGCTGACGGTTTGGTCTGTGGAACCGTCATTGACCAGGATCACTTCAAAGGAAGGATAGTCGGATGAAAAAACCGCTCGAAGGCAGGCTTCAAGCGTTTTCGCACTGTTAAATGCGGGGATGACAACGGAAACTGTCCGCTCCCCGGGCTTGAAAATCGGAAGACCGATTAATTGATCTGTCACTGGACGTTCCTCGGTATCGCTGACTGTAAGTTCGCGCAGAGCAGCCAGTAACGCAGCGGTTTGCGTTTGGCGTCCACCTGCCTGCGAGATTTGAGCGCGCACCCAAACCAATAACTCCCCAGGCCCGACCGTGAATCGGGCCTCTTGCTGGTCAGACCGCCAGGCTGTTAATAGTTCCTGCACACTCCAGATATGGTCTGTGACCTTCGCTTCCATCGCAGGGGTCGCGCGGAGCGTCTGATGCACCCCGCGGGAATCATACCACACCATGTAAATAGACGTTAGTAAGCTGCGCGATGTCCATATCCGCGCCCCATGCCTCTGCAACGGCATCGCTATAAGGCTTGAAGCCGTCGGACGTGGCTTGGCAGCGGCCAAGAATCCGGTCGCATAAGTCTTGCATGAACTCGTTAGCGCACGCCCCATCACGCTTCCCGACAAGGCGCGAAATGATCAGCTCCGTCTCGCTGTGCAAGCCAACCCACCTGTAGGCGTCGCCCCATTCTTCCCGGCCGCGCTCGGCAAGATGTTCTTCCTTTGTATGGACAAAGGCCCACGCTTCATCAAGCGGGAGATAACGCACTTGCACGCGCCGAATGTGAGCGTTGAGTAGGCTCCGGCGCTCGCCTCCGGCAGTGGGAAGAATCGAGAGGATCGTGTTGCGGACAATGGTGGTCAGGCGGGCGATAGCGCGAATGCTGACACCTTCGAGCATGAGAGGAACGGTCTTTCTAGACGGTCCAGCCGTCTCGGAACATCACTGGCGGTTGACCTTAGGTATTGTCTTTCAGTGTGTGGAGAACGCTTTCCTGTTTTCGCCGTATATGCGAGGTTGAAAGCGGTGCAAAGCTGTATTAATGTAATTACTCTCGCGGGGCAACCGAAGCCGCCTCCGAAATGGCATTGCTTGGTGGGAAATGAAATCATCTTCCTCCGTCCGACTTCTTTTGCTTGTCTTTTTGCTCATGGGCATGTTCCTTCGGGTGGGCGCGGCCTTAAGGTTCCCGACCGTGGATCACCCGGACGAAATCTTCCAGACCCAGGAACCCGCACATCACCTGGCCTACGGCTACGGGGTGGTCACCTGGGAATGGAGACAGGAAGCTCGCTCCTGGGTGTTTCCCGCGTTTCTCGCAGCCGTGATGCGAAGCACTGATTGGATGGGCTCCGGATCAGCAGGATATCAGTGGGGGATGGCCATTGTGCTCTCGCTGATTTCCCTGACCACCGTCTGGTTCGGCTTCGCCTGGGCCAAGCGCGCCAGCGGGACGGAGGCAGCTATTGTCGCCGCGGGAGCTTGTGCGATCTGGTACGAATTAGTCTATTTTGCCCCAAAGACTTTGACTGAAGTGGTGGCCACCCATGCCCTCCTACCAGGCTTATACCTGGGCATGTATGGTGAAGGGTTAGGGGAAAAAAAGCGAATGTTCCTGGCGGGAATCCTCAGTGGGCTCGCCGTGTCACTGCGAATCCAGCTAGCTCCGGCGGTGGGCTTCGCGGCTCTTTATTTTTGCTACCCCAACTGGCGAAAGCGGATGCTCCCTCTCGCCGCGGGGCTTCTCTTGCCGGTGGTTGCTTTCGGCTTGGTGGATGCAGTTACTTGGTCACATCCCTTCCAATCATTTCTCGTTTATTTCCGGGTGCACGCTAGGGAGTTCTCAGTTCCGTCGCTCCCCAGCACCGATGTTGCGGAGGGAGCACACAATACCGAGACTTGGTATTGGTATCTGAGGATGTTGTTTGCGCACCTGGGTCCGGTGGCTTTTCTCGTTCTCGTGGGAATTCGCCGCAGTCCATTCCTGGGTTGGGTAGCGCTGATCAATCTTGTCTTTCATTCCTTATTCGGCTTTAAGAGCGTCCGCTACCTTTATCCACTTGTGCCCCTTGAAATCACCCTCGCGGCGCTCGGCCTTATGGAACTCGCACCGGCCTTCAAGACACGGCGGGGATCGCCGCTGTCGCCAAGGACGATCGTTGGCGGCGGCTTGGCCTTCCTGGCGCTCAGTTCCTGCTTGCTCGTCTCACAATTCAATTGGTCCCAAAGGTCCGGCTGCTTGGTCGCTCTCGATCAACTCAGTCGCGACTCGACTCTTTGCGGGGTTGGACTCTACCGCATTCCGTGGTGGAGTATCGGAGGTTATGCGCATTTGCACCAAAATGTTCCGATCGTTCTTCTTGCAGAAGTACCCGACCTAGAGGAGCAGGCGGCGAGTTTTAACGCTGTTCTCCTCTCCGGAACTCTCACTGACCCCAGCCACACTTTCGAATTAGCAGGATGCTGGAAAGGCGTATGTCTGTATCGTAGGCTGGGTCCCTGCGTGCCTCCTCGGGCTGACAATGAGATTAACTCGGTGCTCCGGCGGGCTGGCCGGTGAGAGCACAGTTCACTCCATACCTAAGCCGGCATCTCGATAAGGCATCCAGCCGCCGCCCCGTCCCTTCGCGCTCTACGCAGGAGACATGAGAGCGAATAAGAATCTGGCGATGCTGATTCGCGCCTTTTCGCGATCCCATGCGCGCTCGCCGGCCTAGTGCTAGTCGGCGACTATGCTTCGGATCGGTTTATGTGCGCCCACCCGGCGCGGCTCCGCCTATGCCGGGCGAGGCAGTTCCTTGGAAGTCGCCGCCTTCTTCTCTTCCTGGTAGTCGGGCTCGGTGTTGATCGCCCAGAGGTCATGATGAGCACCCAGGATGTTGCGCGCCGCACCCAGCGCGGTCATCATCGAGTGGTCCTGATTGTTGTACTTGTGCATGCCGTTCCGGCCCACCAACTGTAAATTGGTGAGATTTTGTTCGACGTAGTGTCGGATTACATTCACCTGCTCTGCATAGCTTTCCTGGTAGAGGGGATAGGCCTTCGGCATGCGGACCACCGTGCCGTCCTCGATTTCCTCGGGTCGCACCAGACCCAGTTGCGCGATTTCCTTGCGAGCTAGTTCGATCAGCTTGTCATCAGGGCTTGACCACAGCTCGTCGTTCTCAAAGACGAAATACTCCATCCCCAAACACGTCTTGTTCGGGTCGGGTACCATGGCAGGGGACCAGTTCTTGAAGTTCTGAATGCGCCCCACCTTTACGCTCGGGTCGTGCACATAGATCCAATTGTCAGGAACCACGTCCTTGCGGCTGGTGACGAGGCTGACAATCAAGAAGTCACGATAGCGGAGGCGATGGGCAGCGCGCCGAACCTCCTCGGGCGCCGGCTCATCGAGGGCGTTGATCAGCTCCCGCATGGGCATGGAACTTATGAAGTCGGTCCCACCAAAATATTTCTCGCCGTCAGGCCCAGCGGTTACCAACCCTGTCACCTTCCCGCCCCGGTGATGAATTCTGACGACGGGATGCTCAGTCAAGACCGGATAATTCCGCTCGTACAGTCGTTCTCTGAGAGTTTCCCACATCTGGCCGGGTCCGCGTTCCGGATAATGAAATTCATTGATGAGAGTCTTTGCTTCCGGCTTTTTTTTCTTCCACAACGCGCTGCGCAAAGCAGTTGTCAGAGAGAGCCCGCGAATGCGCTGGGCTGCCCACTCCGCGTCGATTTCCGTGCAGGGTATACCCCAGACCTTCTCCGTGTAGGTTTTGAAGAAATTCTCGTACAGCCGTCTGCCAAAGCGATTGCAAACCCACTGTTCCAGGTTTTCTTCTTTGGGGGATGGGAAGATTCGTGCGCGCAGATAGCTCGCCATGATGTGGATGGCTTCAACGAGTCCAAGGCCGAACAGCAGGTTTTTCGCCCTCAAGGGATAAAGAAAGAATTTCTTGTGATAGTAGATCCGCGAAAGCCGCGGGCGCAGAAGGAAATTGTCACCGAGGACTTCCTCCCATAATTTCTGCACTTCGTCCCATTTCGTGTAGAACCGGTGGCCGCCGATGTCAAACAGGTACCCCTTATAGTTCACGGTGCGTGCAATTCCCCCCACGATCGAGTCCGCTTCCAGTACGACGGCCGGCACCGAATGCTTGGAAAGTTCGTAGGCAGCCGTCAAACCCGCAGGACCGCCGCCGATGATGATGACGCGCCTGTCCTCGCGGTTCGGAGTCTTCGGTTCGAACCCATGCTCATGCATCATTGCCACCGCGGTTCCACGCCACAGGTTGCCCCAAACTTCCTGAAGCTTTCAGCCCCATGTTCATACATTAGAGCACAAACACGAGACCGGGAGAAAGGGGGTCATTGAGTCGGTTGACTTTGGCTTTTCGCAATCTGATAATTCCCAAGCGGCCGGAATACGGTCTGCTCCGCGGCCATAAGTTCGTGAGGGAGCGCGAAGAGGCTTGCGGCCAAGAATCCACGATGGAATCACAGGCAATTTCATTGTGGCCGTCACGTCGTTGCTGCGAGGATACATGTCCACTGCGACAAACCAGGTTGTGAAAGCTGCGAAGCTTGCAAAGGAATTGCTCGTCGGCGCCTACCGGATGGTCTACATGTCGCGGCGAGTGGACGACAAGGAGATTCAGCTCAAGCGCCAAAACCGGGCCTTCTTCCAGATC
>Ga0208457_1000427_pt1 | contig 42907 bp, 37 predicted proteins | sample June2015DPH_10_1_FD_185513 | JGI IMG/M metagenome (GOLD analysis project Ga0208457, IMG submission 185513) | Peatland microbial communities from SPRUCE experiment site at the Marcell Experimental Forest, Minnesota, USA - June2015DPH_10_150... | ecosystem: Environmental > Terrestrial > Soil >... | reverse complement strand
CCCTCGCCTGACCGAGCCTTGTCCGCTCTGCGGACGATCTCGCGCATTGGTCGCAGGTCCAACAGGATCCCGAACGCTCGATCGATCACCGATCCGCCAAACAGCGATTTGGTTCACAGGCTCTTAGCGACGATTCTACCGCCCATGCCACCGGCGCCTTCCTGCCCGTGCGGAGCCGTTGAGGTTCGTCCTAGAGAGTGCCGCCTTGGCCTGAGCTACCCGCGATTGCGAACAGCGATCCGCCATTGCCGTTGACGGCCTGGAGGACGACGGCAACGACGCTCGGGCCGCCCCCGGGCAGCCACCCGAAGGCCGTTGTTTCGCCTTCAGCGAGCACGAACGAGAAAGAATGCGTGGCAGCCGGAGCGCTTCCCAGGAGCAACATGGAAGCCCTCGGGAGCGCGTCCCCGTCGACAACGCACGTGTTGGACGGGCTCGACCCGGTTGTGGGGTGCAAGCACGACGTGACGGCGTAGACGCGGATCGTGACGCCGCTCGGATTAGTCTCCTGCCACGCCACACGCAGCCAGGCGCACGACTCATTCTGGTTCGCGGAGTTGCATGCGCTCGGAAGGTAGTCGAGCCGCGCGTTTGCAGGGATCGCTGGCGCACCAGTGGCGGGCAGAGCCAGCGACGGTTGCGGGACCGGCACATAGGTGATCTCCGCGGTCGGAGACGGCGACGGGCTCGGCGTTGGTGTCGGCGGCGTCGGCGGCGGTGCCGAAGTTGCTGTTACAGAAGAAGGGGTGGTCGACGGCGCCAAGCTAGTCAGATGCGACGCCGGAGCCTGCGTCGGCAGCGCCGTTGCCGGTCCGCCGGACCCGCACGCCGCAAGCATCGACGCTCCACAGAGAACCAAGACCAGGGCGTTCAGCCTTCGGTCCATGGTCCGCCCCCTTGTTGGCTGCCCGGCGACAATACCAAGGCCAGCTATGTGGAGGACGGCAGATCCCACCTGGCTGTGATGCCTGGCGGTGCTTCCAGTTAGTACAGACGCGCCTTGCGGGTCGAGGCTGGAACCAGCTCCCTCAGGACGGAGATGGCGCAGGCATCATGCCCTCAATGAATGCTCCCGTTCGCGCATCGATCAGGATCAATTCACTCGTGGCCGGCGACGGACACGGATGCGGAGTGGCGGTCATCGGCCCGCACGAAGGCCACTGGAATGATCCTGACAACCGGACGGCCCAGACCAGAGTATTCGCGGCAACCATCGACCCGGCGCCTGCTTCGGCCCCATATGTCGAGAGCTTCGTCGACAGCACAGTCACCGGAATCGTCGACCCAGCTTGGCCGATAGCTATCGACGCTGCGGCATCAGACGAGACAGGAGTCACCGGGGGCCCGATGTCGGGTATCGAAACCGGGTTGCCGGTCACGCTCGCGGCGGCCGACCGGGAACTCGACGAGGCCGCCCCGTAAGGGTTCGATGTCCACACCACCGACTCAACCACGATCGCGGCCTGACACTCGGCTACAACCGTGGGCTGGCACTCGGCCGCGAGCGGGTCGTTGACGTGTACTCGCGCCACGACGATCTCGTTGCCTGGCTCGTTGAAGCTGTCCTTCGGCGAAATGGCGAGCCCGTCGATCGAGGGCCAGTAGCAATACGGCAGCAACCCTTGTCCGTCCCCGGGCGGGCCTGCCGCTGATGGGCAGGAGGGAACCACGTCTGGATAGGTCACCAGCCCCCCGAGCAGGAAGCTGCCCTTGATACCGGCGAAGGAAGCCTGGTCGGCCGCGCGATAGACACGCTCCCCGGCGATGTCGGTCGGCACAACGGGCCATAAGACCGCCTCGACGACCACCTCCGCTTCGCACGCGGCTCGCACGTTGTCGCCGCATTGGCTCGCCTCAGGGTCGTGGGTGTGAACTCGCACAACCACGCTATGACCTCCCCAGCCGAAGATTGCGGAGCCCGGTAAGCCCTTGGGCGCGGTCCCTATTCCGCTGTTGCCCGATGGGGTGCCGGAGCCGCTGGTATTCATCAGGACTACCGCCGGGCATGATCCTAGGAGATCGGCCTCCGCGCGGTTGGTCGCGCCGCTGGTCGGCATCGGAGCTGGACAGCTCGGTGCCCCAAACGGGGCCTTGGCGGCGAGGAGGAAGCCGTCGCCCAGGTTCTGCCAGTCGGCCCGGTCGCCGATGCGGTATACGCGCTGGCCGTCGATCTGCGTGGGAATGGCATCGGGGCCTAACGGGATCGCCGAACCGCTCGCCACGGCCGATCCCGTCGCCGGAGCGCTCAGACCCGCCGAGTCGCTGGCCTGACTGGTGGCGAGCGTGCAGCCCGTCAGCCCAACGGCTGCCAGAACGGCGATCGCCACCAGCGGCGAAGCAAGCTGCCACCAAACGCGGCGGCTGCTTGGCCCCTCTGGCGCGTCCGTTCGCTGTGCGAGCGAACTCGGATTGTCAGGCTCGCTGCGATCCAAGTAGCCGTCCTCCGACTCGTCCTGGGCAATCGCCTGGCCTACTGGCGGCTGCATATCCGCAGTCGCTCCTCGATCGTACCTATCCCCGAACGATCGTGGCGATGCACCACGATGCCGCGATCGTGTTGCTTTCCGTCCGCGACTGAGTGAGTCATGTCGGTGACCATCTCGCACTCAAGGACGCCCACCATGACCGCTCAGCCCCTCCCCGCCCTAACCAGCGGAGATCCCTCCCCCTGGGACCAGGCCCTCTACGCCTTCCTCGTCGAGAAGGGCAACCGCTCGGGCTCCCGACGCACGGTCGAGTCCTACTCCCGGATGCTCTGGCCGTTCTTCGCCGATCTCGGCAAGACGCCAGACCGAGTGAAGCCAGCCGACGTTCTGGCCTGGGTCCACGGCATCGGCAAGTCCGGGCGAGTTCCTTCTTCGACCACCGTTGGTGCCAGGATCGCCTGCCTCTCGTCGTTCTACCGCTTCCTGATCCGCATGGGTCTGGTCGTCTCCAATCCCTGCGATGCTGTCGAGCGGCCGCGAAGCGTGCAGTCCGGTGCCCGCGGATACAGCGCAGACGAGGTACGTCGGCTCCTCGCCGTTGTTCCCGACACAGTCGCTGGGAGGCGCGACCGGGCGATCCTGCTGACCCTCGTCCTGACCGGGAGGCGGCGGGCGGAAGTCATTGGCCTGAGGGCTGGCGACCTCAGTCTCGAGGGCGAGACGACAACGTTCTACCGATATGTCGGAAAGGGCCATAAGACCGGGCGGCGCGAACTGCCGCGGCCCGCCTACGAGGCGATCTGCGCGACCCTCGTCGACGCTGGCAAGGAGCTGGTGTCAATGGCGCCCGACGAGTCGCTCTGGCAAGCCGCTGCTCGGCCGGCGGGAGTTACGAGCGGCACGTTCTACGACAGGTTCCGCCGCTACCTACGAGACGCTGGCCTGGCACCGACCGGCATCCACGTCCTCCGGCACACCGCAGCGAAGCTCAGGCGAGATGCGGGTCAATCGATCGAGGAGGTCAGCTCGTTCTTGGACCACTCGTCGCTTGCCGTGACCAGCGTCTACCTGCGGCGGCTCGAAGGCCAGGAGGATCGAGCCTGGGAACGGGTCGCCGCGGCGATCGGGGTTTGAGGGCGACAGGTGTCATGGACTCGGCTTTCCGGGCCGCCCCCTTGGACGCTCGAGGTATCTCGACACGGATCGCATCAGCTCCGCTGGGGGCTCATCGACGTGGCGGGCGACGAACTGCTGTATCGCCTCGGGCGTGAGTGTGACACCGCGCCGGGCGAGGAGATCGTTGATCGACTGACGCAGCTCCCGGAGTCGATGACGCTCACCAAGCTCCTCGATGGCACGAGCTTCGTATCCTCGGCGCTCTTCGGGGGTCAGCAGGGTGAGGCTCGGGTGCCCGTCTCTCTGAGCCAGACTGGCGGTCATTCTCCTGAGATGGCGCTGGCTCCAAGGACTCGCTTCTGGCCGGTCGGCTGGTGTCCCGTCCAGCATGCTGGTGGTTCCGGGTCGAGGAAGGCCCCGGTGACGAGTCGCTCGGTCGCCCCCCAGATCGTCTTCCGCATCGCCCAGTTCGTCCAACGAAAGTGGAGACCGTGCGCCCGATGAGCGGTCGGCGAGCGCGGCCAGGTCCTTTCGTATCAGAAGCCGCAGGTAGCTCTGCCAGATGGGGTAGGAGGGCACGTGGTTGCCGCGCTTGACCTGCTTGATGAGCTGGTCGGCGGCCGAGAGGATCAGTGCGTCTGCGTCGTCTGTGGCGATCACAGCGCGGTTTCCGGGTGACCACCCCCAGAAGCGAGTCCGCCGGAGGGACTCCGCCAACACGCGACGGACCTCGTCTTCGGCGATCCAACGCTCGTGGAGGGCCACCAAGAGGACGCGCACGTCCGGATACCCGCGGGCGCTGATCACGATCCCGCCCCACCGCTGGCCGCCCCACGCTGCCTCCCAAGACTGGGCGCGATGAGGGCCCGGCCGCGCCAGGCGATCGAGCGATGCTGGAGCCGGCAGATCAGTCTCGTAGCGTGGCAGGCCATCGATGATGCTGGGCACTTGTCGGAAGTGTGGCCCGAGCGTTCCATCAGGCCCGAAAGGCGACTCAATGGCCCCATCGCGGCTCCTGCCGATCCACATCCGCGCCCTTCGATCGGTAGGCGGCCCCGTGCTGAACAGCAGACTGATGTGCGGGTTGGCCAGGCTAGAGACCCCAAGATCGGTGTTGAATGGGTAATGCCCGCCGGGGTGGGCGCGCCTCTGGGGGCCGTCGGCCCACTTGTTCCAGAGGCCCGGAACCACGCCCGAGGCGTCCGCCGGCAGGCGCCAGAAGACGCCCCGCCCGTAGACGACCTGCTCGGCTTTCTCCCAGGGGACCTCGCCGTCACGGTCGCGAACGGTCCCAGAGAACATGCCTGGCCAGGCGCGGCACTCCCATCCGTCGATGGGCGCTGGCTGCTCGCCGCGCATCCACTCGGTCGCGAAATTGGCGACTCTCACAAGTTCTTCGGCGAGACCTTGGCCCCGGTCCTCCATACGGCCATCAAGATACGCGGTCTCCCTCGTGATCGGGTCCGAAGTACGGCCGGTAGGTCGGGTACAGGAGCGACTTCTTAGCTCGTTCGAACGCCCATCGGAAGCGTCGATAGTCCGGATACTTGGCACTTGGGTGCTCGGTATTCCAGCGATCAAGGCGCTTCTGCCAGGTATCGGCGCGGTATGTCTGGACGAAATTGACGAGGTCGATCGACCGCCGACTGACGGGCCGGTTGTGGCCGGGAAGTACGTGGCGCTGGACATCGCGATAGGCGCGCAGTACGGACGACGCTGGCATCCAGAGGTCGACCTCCATCACCAGTTTCGCGCGGGTCGGCCGAGTCTCATGCGAAGTCTGTGGGAAACGAAGCATGAAGGGCGTCGCCAGCGGAGTGAGCCCTTCGAGAACGAACGCTGCTGCCTGGGCCGGCTCCCAGGGGTAGAACTTGGCCAGGGACTCCGCAAGCTCACGCAACGCATCGAGGGAGGACCCTGCCCAGACGTGCAACTCGTAGGCGACCTTCAAGTTGTGGTATCTGAGGATTTGGGCCGCGTCGCCTGGCAACGACGGCGTGCCTCGGATCTCACGTCGGTCTAGGTATGCCTCCGCCTCCTCGGGGCTCATCGGCGTGTCGCGCCCGAGAACCCTCTTGCGAAAACGAAGGATCTCCTCGTCACCAGCTGCATGCTCGGCGGCCAGGCGGCTCACTGCCTCGACCCGCGCTGAGAGGTCTGGGTGTGGGCGAGGTAACGGCTCAGTCGTCTTCGGCTTCAAGTTGACACGGGCCCGGAGGCCGGCGTTCTCCACGCGTAGGAGGCCCGTCAGGAACCTGAAGAGCCCCTCCTCCCGGTCGGGACCGTAGGCGGGTTCCAGCGCCTCTCCTACGTACCTCTCCTCTGTGGCCAGATCCCATGCTGCCTGACTCACGTCTCGTCGGAGGCGTCGCTCCATACGGCGACGCAAGGCCAGGTGCTCTTTATTGGCTGCCATGACGAGCACTCTACTTTTGGTCGAACCGGGCGTCCACCGGGGCTCGGCGCAGAAGGTCACGAGATGGAGATCCGGTTGCTCAGGTTCCCAGCGGTAGCGAGCTCTTCGGCCGAACCTTTGTTTTGGTCCTCCACAGGATCAGCATGACGTCGAAGTTCAGCGCCGCGGATCGCCCCGAGCATGGTCCCACCGCGGGCGTCCAAGACCCTCCTCCCTCGCGCGCGCATGTAAGCGTAGGCCTAGGCTTAGGCCTAGAGAACGGTCCTGGAGGAAAGACGCCAGGAGTAGGAGAAGAACGGGCCGGCCTCGTTTACCGCTTTCCGCCTGTCTCCCACCTCGAAGAACGAGATCTCTCGGTCGCCTACACAGCCCTCACCGGTAGGCGAGTCTTTCGGGGCCCCCTTCGCCTGCTCATCCTCGCTGCCAGGCTCCACGGCCCCGACACCATCGCCCTGCTCGGGGAGCTGTATCGGGAGGGCGGCGTCCAGGATCTCCTGGCCCGGCTGATCGACTATCCGCCACGCTCGGCTCCTCACCCGGATTACGCGGTCTCCACGGCGGTCCCGATCGAAGCGGCGCCCATTAGAGAGGCCAACCCGCCGACGGCCGCACCGGCCCGGGTGGTCCGCGAGCCGAGGGTTGACGGAGCCAGCCGGGGAGCGCCACCCCATGCGCCCGAAGTCCAGGAGCGGACGCATGACGGCCTGACGCCGGTCGCGACCTTACTCGGCCAATGGGCGGGGAACGGTGGCGCTTCCAACGTGCCCGATCCGTCTCGGCCAATCTCGACCGTGCACGGGGCCGACCGCCGCCCGGCATCCGCCGGTGAGGGCGATGCCCCTCGTGCAGGTGGGCCCGAGTCTTCGCCGGTCGAACCGCGACCGGTTCAACCGCCCCGCCCTTCGGTCTGCCCGTACCCACGCCACGAGCCGACCTGGCTGCAACGCCCGGACGGGACCTGGCGATGTGCGACGTGTCATCCATGACCGCCCGGGTCTGCCTGGCCTGCGGCTCGGAGATCCCGTCCTGGGCTCGGGTGGACAAGACCACCTGCAATGCCGCGTGTCGAACCCGCTTGAGCCGGATGCGAACAGCCCCGTGCAACACCTTTGTCACACCTTCGGGGCCCCTGGCGCCCCGATCGGGTGGCGGGGAGGGTAGAGAGCCGGATCGGGTACCGATCGCGCCTCCTGGCGCCTCACCGAAGGTAGGCCCTGGCCCCACCAACCCGGTCATCCTGGCCCTCGTGGTGGCTCTTCGGGACGTTGAAGCCCGGCGGGCTAGAGGTAATGTGCTGACCGACCCGATCCCAGAGGAGCCAAACCCATGAAAAGCGCATTGCCGCCCTCGCTCGACCACGTCAGGGGCTTGCGGGTCGCCCGCTGGTTCCGCGAGTCGACCGCCGGCCAGTGGGACAATTTCGGGCCCGACGCCCAGCGCGAACAGCAGGATCGCGCCATCGCGCGCTACGGCTTGATCGACACCGGCCTGGAGTGGTCGGTGGCATCTTCGGGCTGGAAGTCCGCCTGGCTCACTCCTGCCTGGCAGGCGATGCTGGCCGCGGCGAGAGAGGGCGCGTTCGACATCCTCGTCGTCGGCTACGTCAGCCGCTTCCTGCGCAACCTCAAGCAGACTCTCATCGCCGTCGAAGATCATCTTCATCAAGCGGGAGTCGCGGTCCTGTTCGTTGACGAGCGGCTTCTGAGTTCGGACCCGGACGACTGGGACCAGTTCGTCCGGGAGGCTCACGAGGCCGAGGCATACAGCCGCAAACTCTCCAAGCGCGTGGGTGAAGGCTACGCTGCAAAGCGCCATCGGCTCGGGATTCCCGGCGGCAACCGGGCCCCATACGGGATCATTCGCGAAGGCAGGCCCTCGACGCTGCGCATCGACGAGGCCACGGCTTCCACCGTTCGCCACGCCTACGAGCTGGCCGCCACTGGGCTTACCGACTGGGAGGTGGCAGCCCAGGTCCACCTGGCCAAGACCCATGTCGGCGAGATCCTGACCAACCCGATCTACGCGGGCCGGTTGCGGACCGGAGAGCCAGCCGGAGTCTTGCCAATCGTCGAGCCCGCTCTCTGGTCGCGCGTCCAGGTCATGCGTGCCATGCGCCGCACCCGGACGCCCGGACGGACCGTGAAGCGCAACTACCCGCTGCGCCTGCGCTGTTCTGGCTGCGGCCGGTTCCTCTACGGCGACACCGGGCGCTACCGCCATCCGGCGCCCACCTGCGACGCGTTCATCGCCGCGACGCCGCTTCTTCGACGCCGATACAGCACCGCTCACGACAAGCGCGTCCAGGGCCATTCCTATCCCCAGGGCTGGTACGAGGACGCGATCGGCGAGCTTCTCGAACAGGTGGGGGGCGTCGACGAGAAGAGCATCTCCGAGGCCGTCCGCCTCTACAACGAACGCCCGGCAGAAGTGGACAAGGTCACCCTGGCCCGGATCGAGCGGGATCGCGAGGAGCTGGGACGCAGGCTCGCTCGTAGCCGCGACGTGGCCGCATGGCAGACCGGGATGGCTCGACTCGATGGGGAAGAACAGCTTGCTCGGGAGCCCGTCCGCAGCGGCCGCCTGACCCCGCCCGAGGTCGTCGCCTACCTGCGCTCGCTACCGAAGCTCTGGACCGACTCCGGGCCCGATGGACGCCAAGCTCTGGCTCTGGGCTTGTTTGCCAGAACGGAAGTGATAGGATTCGAACAGATGATCTATGAACTCACGTCAGACGCAATCGAGCTTGGCCTCAACGCCGCACTACCGCCCGTGTACGAGCTGAGGGCATCGATTGGTGAGTTTGGTCGGGGCGAGAGGACTTGAGGCCGAGATAACAAGCTAGCCCAGGCGCTCGCGAGGCAAACCGCGCAGGTACAGGACCACGCAGCCTCAACAACAGGTCCGGGCGGAAGGTAGAACGGCCAAGGGCGGTCGGCCACGGCCTGACGGGCCAGAGTTGTCCGTCGCTACAGGACAGGTGTCGGTCTCCGGCGCTGCCAACGACAGGGCGACCTCCACGGCGTCTTGAGTTAGCCGACGAATAGCTTGCCGCATGACGAGGGCAGGCTAGGTCGAGGTCCGGTTCCACGGGCCGAAGTGACTGTCACGTCAAGCACCACACAGCCACGAGTACAATGTGAGTGTCTCCATGACTGAGCCGCTATCAAGGAGTGTTTTCCGATGCCAGCCACTGCCGCGTTCTACTCCGTGAATGAGGTCAAGAAACCGGCCGCGAACCGCCGCTACCACAACAACAGCGCGTGCGCTGCGGGTCGCGACATTCCCGCAAATGAGCGTGGGACTGGTACGGGTGGCTACTCCCTCTGCCATGACTGCGCAGAGCTCAATCGTCTCGGGCGGTAAGACTCCGTCGATTGCTCGCCGGGTGTGATGTGGATTGAATGTCGCGCCACCACGGGCCGGGCAGCGGTTGCTCGATGCGCGGCGCCATCGTGGGTCGATGATGTCCGTGAGGATCGTCCCATCGAAGCGCTGGTGGCCGCGCTGTTTGCGCGGTGGCCGGCAGGAGGAGGCTGGTCGCTCCTGCGACAGAGTCGGGACGCTGCGCGCGGGCCGGTCGCCATTGCGGTGACTCGGCCTGAATTCCCCGAGCCGGCTGTCCACTCCGAGCAGGAGACGGTCAGCCGACCCTGGCCCAGTATCACGGCGAGGGAGCCAATCCGAGGCTCTGACAAGCGATGGTGCCGTATTGCGCGCTCCCCGTGTCCCAAACCGTGACGGTGAACGAGTCGATGGTGCCAGAGCAGATGACGCGGCCAAACTTGGTCAGCTGGTCGACAACCTCCATCGGCTGGTGGATGGGTCCCCAAACTGCCCCACCCCAGCGATACATGGCGGGGTCCTGCGGAACGTGCGAGGCGACCGAGGCGCACTCGTCGCGGGCGTTGTCGCCGTCAACGACGATCATGGCGTTCTCGTAGACGACCGGCCCTCCAAGTGGCTGGCCTTCATGGAGCGCCGTCTGCGTCTCGGCCGCCGACTGATCAAACCCGATGGCGTCATCGTCGTGACCGTCGACGAGAACGAGCTCCACCACCTCGGGATGCTCCCTGATACCGCCCTAGCCGACCTGGCGCTTCAGCACCGCGATGCCCGCGGCCGACCCTGCGAAGGGGGCGTACATGACCAATTCCCATCCCTGTTGACCCATTTGATTGAGGAACTCGGCCGGGCGTGGACCCCTCTTCCAGTCGCGCTGCTCGACATGGTTGACGTACTTGATTTGGCCCGAGACCTCGTTCACCCAGAGGTATTCCCACTTCGGCATCGTCCCCTCCTCGCGGAAGCTGCGATGACCCTGCAAGGGTCCCGGCCGACAGTCTAAGCCAGCGTGCGAGGGCCACTGGAGCTCACGCTGCCGCCGCGCAGGTTGGACCGGTGGCCGGCCCGGGGTTCACGGACGCACCTGCCACAGCCTACGCTCGCGCAACGAGCTTCCGGATCTCCTCGCCCCTGTCAATCCCTGGTCGCGGGCCGCCGTATATGGGCGCACCAAAAGGGGGCCTGGCGCCCGCCAGGGCTTGCGTGCTCAACTCCACCGTCTTCGAACCCGTCCCATTAGGTGGTCCTTGTGGGCAGCCATTCACTCCAGGGATTGACGTGTCGCGATGCCGGTATAGTGGGGACTGTGTCCACGCCTCAGTTCCTCGACGGCCTGCGTACGGTCTTGTCGAAAACAGCGGATATCGTCGGCCAAATCTCTGCGAACTCGGTCTGGTCGCCTCAACCTGGGTCACTGGGCGACGCGGAACTGAAGAACAACGAATTCGGCCCGCAGGGCGCTTGGGGGGAACTCCCCGTCAGAACGGCGTACGAGGTGGCGCGGATGGGCGTCGAGGCGGCGGCGGAGTACGCCAGGGCCCTGGAAGTCATGCTGACGGTCGGCCGGCCGTCCCTCGTTCCCGAGACTCTTGCTCGTGGCTCCCTGGAGATGGCAGCAGCAACTTCGTGGTTGCTTCAGGAGGACATCGGCCCGCGTCGCCGCGTTTGCCGCCTCCAGCTCGTACGCATGAAGAGCGCCATCGAGTTGGAGAGGGCCGTGAACGAGCTGGGCGTGTCGAACGCCGACGCCGCCTACGGTGAGACGCCGGATCAGGTGCGCGCCACGTCGCAGGCGCTAGGGCTCGCGCCTTTTGCTGGCCCAGGTGCTTCCACCTGCGAGAGCGAGACGTGGCCCGGTTACACGAAACGCGCCAAGGCGCTCCTGGATGACTGGGGCGACAAGGGCGCGTACACGCTCTACTCGGGCACCGCCCACGCTGAGTTGTACGCACTGTGGAGGTCGTTCAGTCAGATCGGCGCGACACCTCCGGGCCGGCAGCCAACGTTTGGCCTGGTGCAGGATCCCACCGGTCTCCATCGCGCGACCCATGTGGTGCTGCTCGCGATGATCGCCCCACTCGAACGCGCGAGCTTTCTGTTCGGCTGGCACGGCGACTCGCCTCCTGGAGCGGACCTCAGCTCGACAATCGATCGCGTCAACCTGGATATGGACCGGCTCTTGCCTCGGCCCATTTGACCAACCGTCTTCGGTTCCTATCCAGAAGAAGGTCCTTTCCGGCTGGCGCAAAGCGACGTCATCCGTCTTCGGTAGACGTCGCGTGGGCCCGACCGGCCGGCGTCTATCTCAGGCTTGCCGACGGGTCGCGTGGATGAACTCAATCAGCCGGTCGAGCTCCAGAGCCCAAAAGATCGTGAGACCCGCCGCCTGGGCCTGCTCCAGGTTTCGCACCTTGAAGACGCCCGACAGGACCGCCGCCGGGACAACCTGGAGGCGTCCAAACTCGTCGATCCACCTCTCGGCCTTGACCGCGGCGTCGTTGTTGAGCCGCTTGATCGAGTTCGTCGAGGAGTTGCTTACCTTGCACTCGATCGGCATCAGGCGGCCGTCGAACAGGCGGACCACGAGGTCCGCCTTTCGGGTGCCGACGAGGCACTCGGCTGGGCAGAACTCGCCGCGCGCCGGAGCGTCGTCGAGGTTCCGAATCGTCCGGGCGTCCACAGGGCGGAGGTCAGCCTCGGCGATCCGGTCGGCAACCTCCCGCTCCTGGGCCTTCTTGGACTCGTTCGCTCGGCTCGTCATAACCCGGCGGGCCGCGATCATCGCCCCGCTCGCGAGAGCGGCCGCCTGCCGCTCGGCCTCGGTAGGCTCTCGGTCCTCACCGACCCACGGGAAGCGGTTGCGGTCGAGCCCCATCATGACGATGTCCACGGCGCGGGCGGCCTCGTCGGGCTCCTTCAGGAGACTACTCTTCGTCAGCTTCGCCTCGGACAGCACCTTCAGGTCGTCGGCCGAGATCGGCGGTCCGGCGAGGTAGCGTGCTGCCTCGAACAGGCGCTGGTCCAGCATGACCTCGACCGCCATCGCCCTCAGCTGCGATAGATCCACGGTGGTCTCGAGGAGATCCTCCATACGGCTTTGGACGTCCTCGAAGTTCGCCAGGTAGGCCTCCAGCGGCTCGACAAGGCGCTCCTCCCGGAATCGTTGGATGGCGGCCGCCGATGATGCCTCGAGCTCCCCGGTGCTCCAGCGCGGCGGCGAGATCATGCGTTGAGAGCGGCTAGATCGGGGACGAGCAGGCGCTCCATCTCCCGGGGCTCGAACTTCGTAAGGCCCCCCGCGTAGGTCCGCCCGGATCCGACCGCGACGGTCGTCCTCAGTGCGTGCGCAAGGCGGTCAAGCGCAGTCGGGGATAGGTCCACCCGTGGGTAGATGCCGTGGGCGATGTTGATATGCCGGGCCTCCACTTGGTTCCGCACGAACGCGGGCGGACGGCGGGCCATATATGTCGCGAGGATTGGCGCCGGCTCGCGCAGGCCCACTTTCCACCACAACTTGCGACTGCTCGCGATGTATCCCTTCGCGGCGCCCGCCCGGCGCGCCTCCTTCAGGAAGCCGGCCACCCGTCGTCGCGCCTCCGGGTCCAGCTCGTCAAGGTCCCAGGGTAGGTCCACCACAACGCGGAGCCCGTCGAGCGTTTCGAGCCGGTCGCCGGCCTCGAAGAGCTCCCGAGCCTTGGTCACGGACGGGAAAAGGACTGCATCTGGGAGGTCCAACTCGTTGCGGCGCCGGACCCAGGTGGCGTTGGAGCCGGTCACGGCGCCGCGGTGAACGCGGCAGAGTTCGCCAAGCTCGACGTACCCCTCTGGCACCGGTTTGCTTGCCCGGATGAAGTGGCTCCAGCGGGGCGCGGCCGCGAGCCGTTCTCGCGCCACAGCTTGGCCGCCCTCCAGACGCGGCAGCTGCGCGATGCTCGGGACCCCGTGCATCCGGAGCGTGGGCGGGTGCCCTCCGAGGCGGAAGCATGCGATCGCCGCCGTGGTCGCCGTATCGCCGAACGGGAGCGACGTCGGCTCGATCACATAGATGGCCTCGCCGCCGAGCTGCTCCAGTAGCAACTCGCGGATCACCTGTCCGTAGTTCACGTCGAGCCACTCGGCGCTGGTCACGAAGCAGCCCACATCCCCATCCCTGCCGTGATGTGCTGTGGCCAAGTAGAAGTAGGCGTGTAGGCCCGCGAGCCCCGAGATCGTCCTACCGATCAGGCGAGCGGCCATCTGGGCCCACGCCTTGGTCTTCGGAGGGAGCGCATGGTGGCGGAGATACGGCGGGTTCCCGAGGTAGGCGGTCGTCCCCTCCGCCCGCGGCAGGCGGACCTTCGTGTAGTCGGCCTGGAGGACAACGGTCCGCTCGTGGCCAACGGCGGCCAGCGCCGCCCTGGTCATCAGCGTCGCGAGCGGGTCGAGGTCGATGGCGACGATCTCGACCGACGGAGCGCGGCGCGCGACCTCGGTGCTGAATCGGCCGCTGCCCGACCCCGCGTCGATCACCCGGGATGGGCGCTGCTCAAGCGTCCATCGCACCATGGGGTCCACGATCTCGGGCGGCGTGTACACCGCGCCGTCTTGTCGCCGGACGGCGGGGGACCGGAGCCTGTAGAACTCATCGCCCAGCGGATCCCCACCGGCGCGGAGGGCCCGCCACGCCGCCTCAACCTGCTCCCGGTCCAACTCAATGGACTCGGCCGCGGTGGCGAGTTCGCCCTCGGCCCGGCTGAGCGCGCCGCCGACTCGGCGGGCGCCGAGCGCCAGCGCGAGCGCCACGAGACCAAGATCGCTGGTAGTGGCAGTCGGCGTCTCCATGACCGCGATCTTAGGCGCCAGCCGTGTCAGGTTGTATGTCTCGGCTCGCGGTGTCCACGACCCCAGTCTACCCTACGGTCGGGCTCCCCCGCGGGAGGTCGGCCCCGGTCTCCGGGCTGGCTTCTCGCGGATCAGCATCGCCGTTCCGAATGGACGCGCCCGCTCGCCGAGCCCATGGCCCGTCGCGTCGAAAAAGCCCCTCCTTTTGAGACGGGGCTCGGGCTCGCCAGTGTCGAGCGTGGAAATCGCTGATCAGAGGAAAGCATCCTTTCGGTGCGCCGGGAGCCGGTGAAGCTGTTGCAGCGCTCAGCTGATTCCATCCGCACGCACTCTCTCTGACATAGGCGGAGAGGCTCGCCGCGCGCTTGCCGAATGGCCGTGAAGAGCCTCCAACTCGTCAGGCTCTAGTGGCACCACTTCACCCCGATCGATAAGCGCCTGGAGGCCATCTCTCTTGATCGCTGCTCGTTGCTCCGGGTGCTTGGCGACGTAAGCCTCCACGACTGGAAGCATCTCGGCTGCGTGCGAGGCAAGGCCAGACCAGGTCTCGACCATGGCGCTCAGCTGCTCGCCGAGACCCACGTCGCCGAAGAACAGCGCGATGGCAACGGCCATTGCCGGCGTGATGTGCCCGCGGGCAAGAACGCCAAGGCCGGCGATGTTGAGGCCGAGCCCAAGCTCCGCAGCGTGCGCCACAAGCGGCATGTCGATTGCGAATACCCGTGCGCGAGGTCGCGCGGCCTCAAGCTTGGCCTTTGTCGCGTGCCTGACCAATTCCGGCGCTCTGAAGGCGAAACCCGAAAGGTCGATCGAAGGAGCGGCCGGCCCGTCCAGCCAAGGCGGGGCATCGCCGATCGCATCGGTCCGAGCGCGGGTTAGGCCGGCTAAGCGCTCGATTGCCTGCGCGGCTTCCTCGTCCCACTCTGCGCCGCCGAAAGAGACTGTGAGTGCGGCCATGACTCCCTCGGCGGCCGAAGTCGGCCCCACATGGCCCAGACCAGCCCGGCGCGCAAACCCAGGGCCCCGCCTCCGCGCGTACTCGTCCAGCTTGTCCAGACCCTCATCGCTCGCGGCGTTCAGACGCAGCTTGCTCGGGTCGCCTAGGTCTTCGATGACCGCGCGCTTCAGGCGGTCGGTGCTTATTTGCCAGCCACCGAGCCATAGCAGGACCGCCAGTCGGTTCCATGACTTTGTCGTCTGGCGCAGACGGCAGAGAGCCAGCAGCTGGTCTTCTGCGCCAGGGAGGCGCACCGTCTCGAAGCCGTGGCGCCCCAGGGAACGCTGCTCGGCTGTGGCCGGCAGCAGCCCGTCCATGACCCACTCGTGGACCTGGCCAGGCGTGATCTTCGCGAAGCCGGCGGCGTGCGCGGCTGCGGCCAGGTCGCGATACACCGGCGCTTCCCCGCGCCGTACTGAAGTGGAAATCCGCTGAACAGTCTGGCGAGGCTGTTTTCGTACCTTTGGCGCCGAAAGCTCGGCCAAGCGAGAACTCCGCGGGTTGTCGAGCTGAGAGCGCTGGCCCCGGGGTGGACTCAGAAACTGCCCCGGCAGCCGGCTCGGAGGATACGGCCCTCCAATGGCGACTCTAGCACTCGACACGCGGGCGGATGGTCAGCCGCAGCAGCTTCGCCTCCTATGAACGCCCGACGCTGTCTGTCCTGCGGGGCACCTATTCCGATCACGAGCCGATCTGACCGTCGGACCTGCACCGATCTGTGCCGCAAGCGCCTGAGTCTGGGGAGACGCGCCGAGGGGGCTGCCAGGGTCGCCGGAGAGGCCCGCCAGGCGGCGATCACCCGCCCAAAGGCACATCGGCCCACTTCGCGTGCTAGCCGTGAACGGCGGGGCTCACAGCCGTGAATGGTTCGACGGCACTTGCGATGTCTCGCTCCCCCGCCCGCAACGCGCATGCCACTTCTGTTCATACAAGGCAACAAGTCCACAGCGGGAGCACGAAATCGGCCCGTCGGAGGCGACAAAGAGGGCCGCAAGACCCGCTCGCCAGACTGTTTCGTGACCCTGCCGAGCGTGAGGCGTCCAAGCTCGACCTTGCAGACGTTCTGACCGAGTGCGGCCGCATCGCTCACGAGGAAGGCGACCTGGAGCGGGCCTTCTGGTTCGACGAGCGAGCCGGAGCACTGCGCGACTGCGCTCTGGTCCGAGTGCTGGTCCATCGGGGCTGTGGGTCTGGCGTCGCCACTCCCTTCTCCTGCCACGTCCGAGGCTGCCCCGACTGCGAACGGGCCCGCGTCGCCCGCCTGCTCGATCGATACGACACCCTGGCCGGCCGAATGGCGCGGCCGGTCTTCTGGACCTTCACGGTTCGCAACATCGGGCAGGGCGAGCTTGAGGCCGGAATCCGCAGACTTCGGGGCGACTTCGGCCGGCTTCGTAGGCGCGCCGTCTTCGTGGGCGGACCGTGCCGCTGGCGCTGGCGGGCGGTTGGGCCGAACGGGGAACCCGACGGCGCGCCTGGCCATCCCTGCCATACCCCTATGCCGGCGCCCGACTGCCGCTCGCCGCGCTGTGTCGAGGGCTGCAGCGCCCGCCGAGGCGAGGCGCACTTGTCCGGCTGCGAGCCCGGCTGCCCAACCCGGACCGGCCGCTCCCGGAGCCGCTGCCTCGTCCATCCTCCGACCGAAGTGCACGCCGACGGGTGCCCGCTCGACTGCCTCCACGCGGGACATCGCCGCGACCGCAACTGCGAGGCCTTCGCCCACGAGCGCGTCGCTGGTGGAGCTGTTGCCTGCGACCTGACGTTCTCGGAGGAAGCCGGTACCTGGCACCCGCACCTCCACACCCTCATGGACTCTCCCTGGATCGATTGGGGCGAGATGCGCGACACCTGGCAGGCGATCACGTGCCGGCGCGAGCACTGCCGACATGGTCGCAGCTCGCGCTGTGAGGGGTCGTGGTCGGTCTGGGTCGAGGCCGTGAGCCGCGACGATCCGGCCCAGCGACGGGGTGCCATCCGCGAAGTCCTCAAGTACGTGGGCAAGCCCCACGGGATCGTGGACTCCCTGGACCCCGAGCGGATCGGCGAGTACGTCTGGGCCACCCGCCGTCAGAAGCTGGTCTCGGGCTTCGGCTCGCTCTACCACGTCCAGCTCGAAGAGGCCGAGCCGCCACGAGCGGACGAACTCGTAATCGGTGGGCTCGGCTTCACCGAGTACCACGTGCCGCGTGTCTGCCCCACGTGCGGCGTGACCACGACCGAAGAGGACTGGGGTTTCCCAGTCGTTCATCCGCGCCGCGAGGCCCACCGACTGCCATCGGGCCGCTATGCGTGGAGCCCGCAAGATTCGAGGGAGGTTGCGTCATGACCACAAAGCCTGCGGACCGAGTCCGCGTCCAGCGAGTCTCAGCCGAACGTCTGCTGGGCTCCCTTCCGGATCGCTCCATCGACCTGGTCATCACGGACCCTCCGTACACCTCGATCAACCGCAGCTCGACCAGCGGTCACTTGCGCGACTGGTTTCCCGATGGGTTGACCTGGCCCCAGATCGGCCGGGTCTTCGCCATCGCCCGCCGCAAGCTCAAGCCCGATGGGGTCCTGATGGCCATGACCAACAACGACGGTCTGCGCGAGGCCATCGGCGCCCTGGAGCGGGCCGGCTTCATCGGCATCCGGACCATCACCTGGGACCGCCAGTATCCAGGTCTAGGTGGTGGACTCCGCCACCAGACCGAGTTCGTTCTGGTTGGTCGGCTGACAGGCTCGCGAACTCTGTCGGGCGTCGACCTGGTCTCGGTGGCAGCCGTGGGGCCTGGCACGGCGGATCGCTACCCAACGGCCAAGCCCGAGGGCCTGGGCCGCCAGCTGGCGGCCATGGCGGGTGTTGGCCGGGGCTCGCTGGTGGTGGACCCGTTCTGTGGTTCGGGTGCCCTGCTCGTTGGGGCCGCCGAGCGCGGTGCGTCCGTGGTCGCTGGGGACGTGGCCCAGCGAGCGGTCCAACAGGCCAGAGTCAAGCTAGCCCAGGCCAGCCCGGCTCAGAGACGATCCAGGCCACACCAGGCCAGCGGCTCAGGCCGGACCCCTACGGCCACCAGGCCGGCCAAGTCCGGCAAGCCCACCGGCTCAGGCCGGTCTACCCTAGCCACCAGGCCGGCCAAGTCCGGCAAGCCCAACGGCTCAAGCCGGCCCGCCACGCCCGGCAAGCCCAACGGCTCAAGCCGGCCCGCCACGCCCGGCAAGCCCACCGGCTCAGGCCGGACCCCTACGGCCACCAGGCCGACCAAGTCCGGCAAGCCCAACGCCTCGGGCCGGCCCGCCCCGACCACCAGGCCGGCCGGGACCCGCAAGCCCAACGGCTCGGGCCGGTCCACCAGGGTCACCAGGCCGGTGCCCCGGGGGTCCGCCCGGCCAATACGGCCGGGGAGCCGGCCGTGAACCGCCAGCGCCGGGCCGGCCGGGCACCGGCCCCTACCGCAACATCGGGCCGCTCCCGGGCCATCGAGCCTGGAGACCCGCTAGTGCGGGCCCTCGCGGTCTGCATCCGCCAGGCCCACGCTCGTAGGGCCAGCCGCGGGCCTCTGGACTCAAGAGCGTGATTGAGCTATGACTCGCCCTACCGTGCACGCCTTGCCCCGCTCCACCGACCAGGTATCAGGCCTACGGGTGGCCCGCTGGGTCCGTGAGTCCACCGCGGGCCAGTACGACAACTGGGGACCCGATGCCCAGCGGGAGCTTCAAGACCGCATCATCGAGCGGTACGGCCTGGTCGATACGGGGCTTGCCTGGCAGAGCGCCGCATCGGGCCGGACCGTGTACCAGGCGCCCGAGTTCGCGGCCATGACCGCCGCCGCGAGAGCGAGCCGCTACGATCTGCTCCTGGTCGGCTACGTATCGCGGTTCCAGCGCAACCTCAAGCAGACCCTCATCGCCGTCGACGATCTCCATGCCGCTGGCGTTGCCGTCCTGTTCTGCGACGAGCGGATCATCTCGACCGACGCCGACCGCTGGGACGACTTCGTCCGCGAGGCCCACGAGGCCGAGTCCTACAGCCGCAAGTTGGGGCGCCGCATAGCCGAGGGCCTAGCGGCAAAGCGCCGCCGGCTGGGCGAGCCCGGTGGCCAGCCGCCATACGGCTACATCAGATCGGGCAAGCCGCCGGTCCTCGAACCGGTGCCGGCCGAGATCGAGCGGGTCCGGGCCGTATTCGCCGCGGCGGCCGAGGGCATGACCGACCGCGAGGTTGCCGAACACACCGGGGTGCCCTTCTACACGGCTCGCGGCATCCTGACCAACCCGGTCTACATCGGCCGTCTCCGGGACGGGACCGCGACACGCGTACCGGCAGTCATCAACCAGAACACGTGGGATCGTGTCCAGCTAGCCCGGAGCCGGTACACCCGCCGTCATCCGGGCCGGCCGACGACGCGCCGACCCTATGCGCTCTCGATGCTCCACTGCGCCGCCTGCGGCCGTCATCTCATCGGCCAGTCCGGCCGCTACCGCCACAACTTCCCGTGTCCCGCCTGGCTCGCCGCCGCCCGAGCCGCACCCCGCGTCTTCCGCAACTCGACCGACCGCCGCCACAAGGGAGTGAGCTATCCGGCCTCGTCATTCGAGGGTCTCGTCCGTCAGGCCCTCGGTCACGTGAGCGCCAACGCCGAACTCGTGGCGGCCGTGGTCGACCGAGTCGCCGATGAGGAGACCGGCCCCGATCCGGTGACCCTGGCCCGCATCGAGCGCGACCGCGACGCGGCCACGGCCCGCTACCGACGGGACCGCGATCCCGACGCCTTGGAAGCGACCATGCGGTCGCTCGACCAGCAGGAGCGACAGGCCAAGACGGCGCGTGCCGATGGGCCGACGCCAGAGGAGGCCGTGGAATCTCTGCGCGAGCTGCCCAAGCTGTGGGACGACGCCGAGCCGTCGGGCCGTCGACTCCTCGCCGAGGCGCTCCTAGATCGGATCGATGTTCTTGGGGCCCGCAAGGTCAAGCTGCACCCGAGCGCGTCAGCGAAGGCTCAAGGGTGGGACATCGCCTGGGATGGGGCTCGATTGGTTGTTATGGTCGGGGCGAGAGGACTCGAGCCTCCGACCTATACGGGTGAAGGTTCGGAGCCTCTGGACTCCGGTCGCCGAGAATCTGCGCAGACTCGCCTAGCCACAAGCGGGCTCGACTACACGTACGAGGGTAGTCCGGCTGGGGAATGCGAGGACCTCAGGCTGGCGGACAGGCTGCCGAGTGGATCAGTCCCGCGGCCCGGCAGATCTATCAGAGAAACGCCGCGCTCCAGGCTTCGAGGTACGCGCCTGTGTCGTAGTCGAGGATGAGCATCTCGGTCGTGGCTGGCGACGGGCAGGGTCGGGGCGACGGTTGATAACCGCCACAGCCGTGCCACTCGAAGTCGCCGCGGATGACGATGTCCCACACCCACTCGTCTGGCGAACCAGCGAAGGGGTTCGGGGTTGCCTCGCCGTAGCGCTCGACTCGTGCGTAGATCACAGCCGACTCTGAGACGCTCATCCCGTTCTGGTCGAGCGCCGCCAGCGCCTCGCTCAGAGTGAGCCCGCCCGCCGGCGGGAGTTCGTACGCGCTCGACGTGGGCTCAGCCGTGGGGGCGACGGACAAGGCGAGCGATGCCGACGGTGATGCAGATTCGACGAGCGACACGGTGGCCATGGTCGGAGACGAGGATGGCAGCGGGCCCGGCTTGGGCGCGATGCCGTACCCGAGAGCGAGCCCTGCGAACAAGCCGACAACCGCGACCAGCGCGACAACCGGCGGGACTGGCAACCCCCGCCCCAGCTGCGTCGGTCTCAGGGGGGTGGTCGGAGGCAGGTCCAGGCCACCGAGGTGACCGTCCATATGCTGACTCCAGCTCGGCCGAACGCGAACTCACCTTGAGCATACGCATGACGCTCCGGGCAGACGACCGGGTTCTCCAGTCACCAAGACTAGCGTAGGCGCCCAGATGTCGTCGCGGTCTGGTCGGCGCGACGGGACTCGAGCCTCCGACCTATACCTCGCGGCGGCGCAGCAGGACGATGCCGAGCCACAGCACGGCGACGACCCACACGATGCACCAGGCCAGCCAGTACGGCTCAGGAGCGGCCCCGGAGAAAGGGCTGAAGCGGTAGATGGCGGCATTGACCCCACTGCCACTGAGCACCTGGTCGGTCGGCGACAGCGCGCCGGCGGCTCCTCGCCAGAGGACGTCGCTCGGCAGGATGAGTCGGGCAATCGTTCCCGCGGCTCGGAGGACGTCGCTGTGGAAGGCTTCGCCCACGCCGCCCAGGACGCCCGCCATCCAGGCCAGCCCGTAAGCGACGACGGCGATCGCTCCACCCGCCACCGACGCGATCCGGGTGCTGAACACGATTGCCAGGGTCAAGAGAACCAGCGTCTGGCCGGCGAGGTAGAGCGGCGCAACGGCCGGATCGGCCGGCAGGTAACCCGTGGCGAGCCCGACGGCGGCGATCTCCAGGTACCCCGCCACGATGGCGTAGGCGACCAAAACGACGGCAAGGCCGAGCCACCGTCCGAACAGCACTTCCGCCCGATCGATCGGCCTGGCCAGGATCGCGAGCAGCAGGCCGGACTCGATCTCGGGCCCGATCGATGGCGAGGCGGCGAATACGGCGGTCATCGCGAGCACGAAGCTGAACATGAAGGCCAGCATCACGAGGACCTGCGAGACGCCCAACATCTCGGTTGGGCCGGTGACGGGCGACACGTCGGCGATCCGCGTGAAGCCCCACCAGGTCAACGCCACGATGAGCACGGTCAAGCCGACGAGGGCCCACAGCAATCGACGCCGCATCGCCTCGCGCAGGGTCAGGCGGGCGATGATGAGGACGGAAACCGCCCGGCTCACGCGCCCGCCCCGTCGTGGGGAGTGGCTTTGGCCGCGCCGCCCGACTCAACCGAGCCGGCCGAGGCGTTCGCCGAACCTGTCGCCGACTCGGCGGCCGTACCGGCGTCTCCGGCGTCTCCGGCGTCCGGCGCCGCGCCGAGCAGCGACAGGAATCGCTCCTCGAGGGTGTGGTGGGTCGGCACCACGGCGTGGATCGCCCCGCCGCGCGCCACCAGCTCGCCCACGAGTGAGGGCACCGCGGCATCGGCGATGCCGTCCACGAACAGCCACTCCCCGTCGAGGCGGGCGGTGCCGTAGCGGGCAGCCACCTCTCCGCCGACGCCATCCAGCCCGGTGACGCGAACGCTCACGCCACGTTCGTCGGTCAGCTCGGCCATCGTCAGCTCGGCCACGACACGCCCGCGATCGACGATGGCCACGCGGTCGCAAACCCGCTCCACCTCGGTCAGCAGATGTGAGTTGAGGAATACCGTCGCGCCGCGATCCCGCAACGCCCCGATGATGCCGCGGACGTCCTGCCGGCCGACCGGGTCGAGCGCCGAGGTGGGCTCGTCGAGGATCAGCAGATCCGGTCGGCCCAGCAGCGCCACCGCCAACCCGAGACGCTGCTGCATCCCCTTCGAGAACGTCTGGGTCCGCCCATCGGCTCTGTCGGCCAGACCCACCAGATCGAGCGCGGCTCGTATCTCCTGATCCCATTCCGCCCGCGGTAATCGGGCCAGCTCGCAATGCAGCCCCAGGACCTCGCGTGCGGTCATCCAGGTCTGGTAGCGGAAGAGCTCCGGCAGGTATCCGACGAGCCGCCGCACGGGGACGTCGCCGAGCGGCTCTCCCAGAACTCGCCCGTCGCCCGCCGTCGGCCGCGAGAGGCCAAGGAGCAGCTTCACAGCGGTGGTCTTGCCAGCCCCGTTCGGTCCGAGGAAGCCGAATACCTCGCCGCGCGGCACCGTCATCGTCAAGCCGGCGAGGGCGACGATCCGCCCGAATTCCTTGCGCAGCTCGCGCGTCTCGATGGCAAGGCCGGCGATCCGTTCGACGGTCATCCGCCGCTACCCGTCGATTCGCTCGACGATTGTGGCGATCCCCTGGCCAACGCCGATGCACATCGTGGCCAGGCCGTAGCGGCCGCCCGTGCGGCGCAGGCCGTGGACCAGCGTGGTGATGAGTCGCCCGCCGCTGGCGCCGAGCGGATGTCCCAGGGCGATCGCGCCGCCGTCGACGTTCACCCGGGCCGGATCGAGGTCGAGCTCTCGGATGCACGCCACCGACTGGCTGGCGAAGGCCTCGTTGAGCTCCACGAGATCGAGATCGGCGACGGTCAACCCGGCTCGCTCGAGCGCCTTGCGCGTTGCCGGGATCGGGCCGAGGCCCATGACCGCCGGATCGACGCCGGCCACCGCGGTCGCCAAGACGCGCGCCATCGGTCGGAGCCCCAGCGATCGAGCGCGTCCAGCCTCCACGACCAGCGCCGCCGACGCTCCGTCGTTGATGCCGCTGGCGTTGCCGGCCGTCACGGTGCCGCCTTCTCGGAAGGCGGGCCGGAGCCGAGCAAGCGCCTCGGGGGTGGTGTCCGGTCGTGGATGCTCATCGCCATCCACGACGATCGGCGCGCCTTTGCGTTGCGGAACGGAGATCGCCACGAGCTGGTCGCGGTAGCGGCCTTCGGCGATCGCCGCGGCGGCCTTGCGCTGGCTGGCGAGGGCGAACTCATCCTGGTCCTCGCGACTGACGCCCAGCCGCTCGGCCACGTTCTCGCCGGTTTCGCCCATCGAGTACGGGTGGTAGGCCGCCGCCAGAACGGGATTCACGAACCGCCAGCCGAGAGTCGTGTCGACCAGCTCATGCGTCCCGCGCTCGTACCCGACCTCGGGCTTGAGCATCACGTACGGCGCCCGGCTCATCGACTCGACCCCGCCGGCGATGAAGACGTCGCCATCGCCAACGGCGATGGCATGGGCGGCCGAGTTGACGGCTTGCAGGCCGCCGCCGCACAGCCGGTTCACGGTCAGGCCGCCCACTTCGACCGGGAGCCCGGCCACGAGCGCGGCCATTCGGGCGACGTTGCGGTTGTCCTCGCCGGCCTGATTGGCGCAGCCGAGGATCACGTCCTCGATCAGCGACGGGTCGATGCCGGAGCGCTCGACCAGCGCGCGAATCACCGCTGCGGCCAGGTCGTCTGGTCGCACGGAAGACAGGACTCCGCCGTAACGTCCGAACGGGCTTCGCAACGCGGCCACTATCCAGGCATCGCGGACTGGTCGGTCGATCTGGCGTCCCATGTCCGCGATTGTACGGCCGGGAGCGGTCGGGCTCGCGTCAGGGCAGCTTGATCAGCGCTTCGAGCAGCAGCGACGAGTCGTCGGTGATGACCGTGTAGAGAACGCCGTTCTTGGCGAAGACGTAGCCGGCGGAAAGGGTGCCGGCCGCCTGGGCGGCCGGGTCGATGATCTCTAGGACCGTCTTTCCGGTGCTCATCAGGTTCGTGTGGCTCGTCACCGGCCAGCCGGCCTTTCGGGCCACGTCTCCGAACGACGAGCTCAAGGTCGCGTCATCCACCCCCGACACCTTGATGGCGTGAACGACGAAGTTCTCCGTCTGCGTAAGGTCCGCAGCCACGGCCATGTTCACGTCGTCCGGGGTCTTGCCGAAATTCACCAGCCAGGGCGCGTACAGAGCTCGGTCTCCACCCGTTGAAGACGCTATGTAGGCCGACAGGACCAGGCTGAACTTCTCCATGGTCACGCCGCCGATCGTGGACGGCAGCAGATCCTCGAGGCTGGCGTCGATGTGCGGCAGCCCGATCGTGACCGAGTCGGTGGCCGAGGGCGAGGCGGGGGCCGATCGTGCCGCGGAACGGGATGCGTTTGGAGAGCCCGATGCGGCGCGACTAGAAGCGGAGGCGCTGGCCGAAGGCGGGGCGGGAGTAACGGCGGGAATGGGACTGTGCGTCGGCGTGGCGACCGAGCCGGAGCAGCTCACCAGCAACGCGGCGGTCATCGCGCCGCCGAGCAGCATGGAGATCGTGACGCTGTGGCAACGCTTCATCGGCTACCCCGGGCATGTGGCCCGCCCGGCCGATCGATCGGTCGCGGCGGAAGGTCCACCGAGCATGGGCTGCATCGAGCCCGTGTGTCAAACGGCCAGGTCCGAGCTCCTCTCGATCCTCGCTGGGCGGCCGAGCGGCTGGTCCGCTCACGCCCCGTCCGCCGGGTCCGATGGACGTGGCTGGTACTCGACGAGCTCGCCGTCGACCAGCTCGAATACGCGGCCGTCGATGGGCTCATCTGCCGTTCGGGCCCGATCCGCCACGTAACCCGAGAACATGGAAGCGAAGTCGTCGTCGCCTTCGGTCAGGCCGGCCGCGATCAGAAGGTCGCGTTCGGGCAGGCCGACGAGGATCCGGTGCGCGGGCGCCAGATCCGCTGCCAGCTTCGAACGGACCTCCGCCAGCAGGATCCTGGCGGCATCGAAGCCCTCACCGTGGTCGGACCAGACGACCCGTCGGCGCTCTTCGATCTCATCCACCCACGTGGCGCTGAGCGACCAGCCGGCGAGGTTTGCCATCGCGGCGGCGTGGACCTGGTCGGGTCCGACTCCCCAGGCGAGGAGGTGGTCGACGCCCACGACCACGTCGAAGCCTGGGCCGGGAAGGACGTAGACGATGGGCAACCCGGCCGGGCCTGCCTTCACTAGCGGCTGGCCGGGCCCCGTGCTCCCCGGCGCAACGTGCAGGTTGCCGCCGTCGGCGCCCGACGTTCCTACCGGCCGAAAGGCCGGCCTGACGAGGGGCGAGGCGGCCGCCCAATCGTGTTCGGCGGAAAGCGAGGGAGCGGTTCGGGTTGATGGATCTGGCCCCATCGAATCCTCCGTTTGGGACGGCGATGCCAGTCCACATTGGTCAACGTTATACGCCCGGCACCTTCGAGTCACCTCGAGTGCCACGCTGCCCACACCATTTGGGCCCGGTAGACGGCCAGAAAGGATCGACGGGCCGTGAAACGGCCCGTCGATCCTTTCGGTTCGGTTGTGGTCGCCAGAGGCGACCTCGGATTACTTGGCTAGCGGCGGATGCTCCGTCGCTGCGCTTCAACGGCCGCGAGGCCCAGCCCACCGAAGGCGAGGCAGATCAGCAGTGCGAACAACGGGGTCGAGCTGCCGCTCGAGCCGTTGCTGCCGGTGCTGGTGGGCGGCGGTGTGGCGCTCGAGGCCGGCGTAGCCGTCTCGGCCAAGACTGTCTGGAACGGGGTTGGGGTGGGCGTCGGTGTCGCCGTCGGGGTTGGCGTCGGTGTCGCCGTCGGGGTTGGCGTCGGTGTCGGCGTCGGTGCCACGCTCTTGAGGTTCACCGTCACCGAGTCCTCGTTCGAATCGATCACTCCGTCGCCGTAGTGAGCGTGACCGGTCGCGATGTTGGTCACCGAGCCGGCAGTCACGTCGCCTGCGGTGACGGTGTAGGTCGCGGTGCAAGTGGTCGACGCACCGGGGGCCAGACTGGCAGCCGCTGCTGTGCAATCGACGGCCACCTTGTTGTCAGTGACCGTGAACGGCCCGGACAGCGTGACGTTGCCAATGTTCTTGAGGACGTACTTGTAGGCGATCGTGTCACCGGCCGCGCTGAAGTCCGCCGTGGTGGTGCTCTTGACGAGGCTCAGGCCCGGCCCAGCCGCGAGTTTGACCGTCACCGAGTCCTCGTTCGAGTCATACGTCTTGTCGTTGTACAGAGCGTGGCCCGTCGCGATGTTGGTCACCGAGCCGGCAGTCACGTCGCCTGCGGTGACGGTGTAGGTCGCGATGCAGGTGGTCGAAGCACCGGGGGCAAGGCTGGCCGCCGCTGCCGAGCAGTCGACGGTCACCTTGTTGTCGCTGACGCTGAAGTTGGTCAGGGTGACGTTGCCGGTGTTCTTGAGAGTGTACGTGTAGTCGATCGTGTCACCGGCCGCGGTGAACGAGGCCGTCGTAGTGCTCTTGACGAGGCTCAGGGCCGGTGCCGGGTCGACCGTCACGGTCGTGGTCGTGCTGCAGGCGGCATCCGTGGAGCCTGTGGCGCAGTTGGACCCGGCGACGACCACGGCGTTCGTGAGCGGCGTCGTGCCAACCGGGAAGGCCGAGGCCGCGGCGAGCGTCACCGAGAATGTGAGCGTCTTCGTCGAGCCAGCGGCGATCGAGGGGATCGTCCAGTTCAGGCTGCCCGAGCTGGGCACGCAGCTATCGCTGCAATCGTTGTTGTATGTGCCGTAAGCCCCGAGCCATGCAAGGCTGTCACTCACAGCCACGTTGGTCGCAGCGCCGTTGCCTGAGTTCTGGACCGCGATCGAGTAGCTGACCGTGGCGCCTGGAGCGGCAGTCGCGTGGTCAGACGTCTTGGTGACGGTGATCACCGGCGTGCAGGCGATCTCGGTGAAGATGCTGCTGAAGAGCGTCGGCAGGAGGCTCGAGTCGACGACTTGGTGGTAGTTGGCCGCGGGCTTCGCCAGCGACGCCATGAGGACGAGATCTACCGCACTGGAACCGGTGCCGCCTTGGCCGATGGCGATGGAGTAGACGGAGTCGGCGGTGCCCCGGAAGGTGCTGATGTCCGAGGCGCTGGGACGTTGACCGGACGGCTCAACAGAGTCGGGGTTCGGTCGTCCGTCAGACAGGAAGATGATGACGTGCTGGACTGTCAGGCTGTTCGCGGTCGTCCGCTTGTGGAGGGTCAGGTCACCGGAACCGGTAGTCATCCCCGTATAGAACGGGGTGTTGCCGCTGGCGGTAAGCCCGCTGATCGTTGTGTTCAGCTGCGTGGCGGTCGCGGTCCCAAGGGCCTGTCGGACGGTCGAAGTGGTTCCGCTGAACGTTGTCACGCCGACATGGTGGAGCCCAGAGGCGCCACCAACGACGCCGTTGGCATCAAGTTGGTTGACCAGCTGGGTGGCCGCAGCCTTTGCCCAAAAGAGCCGGGTCTGGCCGTTGGACGAGTTGGACTGCATCGAGCCGGACGTGTCGAGGATGATCTCGACGTCAAGCGGAGTCGTGCCGCATGCGGCCACTGCCGGCGCCGCTGGCGCCGCGGGCACTGCCGGCGCCACCGTTGTGGCTGTGTTGGGGGATGAAGCTAGCGCTCCGCCACCGACCGCGAGGATGGCGACTGCACTAAGGACGAATGCCATGATCGGCGCGGCCGGTCCATGACCTTTCACTGGATGACCTCCTAGGAAATATGAGAGCGGCGGGTACTACCCATCCCGGGACCAAAAGAGTAATCATGGGTATTGGGCGCGTCTAGTACTTCCGGCGTATGGCGGCGCGGAAGAGTTGCGCCGACGCACCTGGGGTGCAAATGGTCCCGCTCGGTCGGATGTGGCCGGGCGGCGGGCAGTGGGGGGCGTGGCAATTGGAGTTGGCTCACCTTGAACCAGCGACGAGAGTGACTACTCGGCGTCGTGCCACGTTTACTCCCCCAGGTTGAGATACGATTGAGGATCCATTTCGCCGACCCCGGGCGACGTACCAGGACTATGGGGGTAACCCTGCCCGAATGTCTAGTAGGTTACGGATATATGTGTTGCGCGGGGGAACAACTCCGATCCGTGCTCAAGCGCCGCGGTTGCGAGCCGTTTTGGGCGTTCACGGCCGATTGCCACGCGTCTCGCCAGGCGATGCAAGGCTGTCAGGAAGGCGACACGGTCGGGCCCCGGTAATGCCCCATCAGTGCTACCGCGGGGATTTCGGTGCCGCTGCGGACGCTGTTGCAGCGGTCAATGCTCGGGCTTGCCCTCGAGCTCGTGAGAGCTGGCACGCTCGATTCGGAGGTATCGACCCGAGTAGTAGATAAGCGGTAGCGGCTCCCGGGCCAGGGCTGAAGCTGCGTCGACGCGGGCGACGTAGAGGTCGTGGTCGCCGGCCGCGTGGACGTCAACGACGGTGCACTCCAGCCAGGCGATGGCGTCGACCAGGACGGGCAGGCCGGTCGCTCCCGACCGCCAGTCCGCACCGCATAACTCGGCCCTGCCACCGCTCCCCGAATGGGCAGTTGGGCTCGAGCCCTGCCGGGCCGCGTTCGCGGCCGCGGCGGCAGCAGGCTGCGCCTCGATTTGCGCTGCCGGCGGGGGACCGCCGGCGAAACAGTCCGAGAGGGCTTGCTGCTCCTCGCCGAGGATGTTCACCGCGTACCGGCCGGTCCGGACCAGCGCAGGCACGATGCGCCGGCCGCGATCGAAAGCGACCAGGACGAGGGGCGGCCGCAACGAGACCGAGCTGAATGAATTGACGGTCGTCCCCCATGGGGTCTCGCGGTCCCAGGTCGTGACGACGGCTACGCCCGTGGCGAAGCGACGGAGTACGGTCCGGAGGGCTTCCGCGTCTATTTCGGCCATCGCTGAAGTCTAGGCAGAGGGCGCGGCGAAACGCCCAGTCGCCAATCGATCGTTCTACGCACCGGAGCCGTGTCCTGGCCGGGGTCTACCCTCCGGCGCCGACAGGTCCCGTAGGCGGCTTGTAACCCTCCGGCAGCTTGGGCGTGAACCTGAAGCCGCCGGCAACCCCGGGCTCGGTCAGCTCGTGGGGGGCCAGCAGCTCGTCGAGTTCGTCTGCCGTGAAGATGCCGCGCTCGATCACGATCTCTCGGATCGTCCGTCGCTCGCGAACCGCCTGCTTCGATATGTCGGCCGCCAGCGCGTAGCCGAGATAGGGCGCCAGCGGCGTCGACAACGCCGACGAGCGTTCCATCAGATCGCGGGCCCGGTCCCGGTTGGCCTCGATGCCGGTCACGCAGAACTCGGCGAACGCTCGACTCATGTTCGTCAGGATCGTCAGGCTCTCGAGGGTCGTGTGGGCGATCACCGGCATCATGACGTTGAGCTCGAGCTGCCCGGCAGAGGCCGCCCAGGCGATGGTGGTGTCATTGCCGATGACGCGGAAGCAGACCATCGACAGGCATTCGGCCATGACGGGATTGACCTTGCCCGGCATGATCGAGCTCCCGGGCTGGACGGCGGGCAGGGTGATCTCGGCGAAGCCGGTCATTGGGCCCGACGACATCAGTCGCAGGTCCTCGCTGATCTTGACCAGGTCGACGGCGATGCCACGCAGCGCGGCGGAGACCTCGAGCATCGGGCGCATCGAGTGAGTGGCCTGAACCAGGTGCTCGGCACCACGGAGGTGATGGCCGGTCTGATCGGCAAGGTTGCGGACCACGAGCTCGATGTATTCGGGCTCGGCGTTGAGGCCCGTGCCGACGGCGGTCGCGCCGATGTTCTGCTCCGCGATCGACTGGCCGGCCGTCTGCAGACGCTCGACGCCGCGGCGCACCGTCAACGCGTAGGCCGCGAACTCCTGGCCGAGCCGGATCGGGACCGCGTCCTGCATGTGCGTTCGGCCGGACTTGATGACGTCGTCGAACTCGGACGCCTTCTGCTCGAAGGCGTGGATCAACTCCTCGGCAGCCGGAATGAAGTCGCGGATCAAGTCCAGGGTGGCGATGCGCATCGACGTCGGGAAGACGTCGTTTGTGGATTGCGCCATGTTGACGTGGTCGTTCGGGCTGACGATCGAGTAGTCGCCGCGCTTGCCCGAGCCGACGCTGCCGCGGTACAGGAGTTCGATGGCCCGATTCGCGAGCACCTCGTTCGCGTTCATATTGTGGCTGGTGCCCGCGCCGGCCTGGAACGGGTCGATCCGGAAGTTGTCGATCAGCTCGAGCTGCTTGGCCAGCCGGGCGGCCTGGAAACCGGCTCGCATCGGATCGGTATGGCTATCGGAGGCGAGCTCGTCGTCCGACGCCGGCGGGGACCACAGGATCTCGTCGGCGGCTTCGACGATGGCGTTGCCGAGCTGCTTGGGGAGACGGCCCGTGGCCATGTTGGCGCGCGCTGCGGCCTTCTTCACCTGGACTATGGCACGGACGAGCGCGGGATGAGGCCGCGCGCCCGAGATCGGGAAGTTGTGGATGCCCCGGGCGGTCTGAACCCCGTAGTACGCTTCGTCGGGGACCTCGAGGTAGCCCAGCGGATCCTTCTCGATCCGAAACCCGATCCGCGGCGTTGGCGGAGCGGCCGGAGCGGCCGGAGTTGTCGGAGTTGTGGGAGTTGCCGGATTGGCCGGAATGCTTGCGGCGTCGGAGGTCATCGTCGTCTCGGCTCCTGGTCGAGCTGCTGCCGGCAGGTAGCGGCGCAGTCGAATTGCCGTCGGATTCTATCCCCAGCAAGATCGGCCGTAGCCGCGGCGCCGAACGGCCGCGACGAGCTGGGGGCCCGTCCGGATTGCGCCGCAGCTCGCAAGATTCGGGCGCTCGGCCTCCCCTATCGTGCAACAGGGCGGTTCCGTCCTGGGAGCCGGCCGATTCTGAGGCCTCTGACTCGCGTATATTCCGCGAGGCGTGGTCGCCTACCCGCAGGAGCGGTTCACGATCGCGGGCCAGGGCCCGCGAAGGGGCCCTGGAGGCCCGACCCTGAGCTCGGTCGTCAACGACGGAGGAGGTCCCGCATATGGCTCAGCAGAAACCCAAGTCGCGCGAGGAAATGATCCGTCAGGACATCCACGAGCTGCACGGCCTGGGTTACGCCCAGGAGCTATTCCGGACCATGGGCGGGTTCTCCAACTTCGCCATCAGCTTCACGATCATCTCGATCTTGACCGGCGCGGTGATCCTGTTCGACTACGGGCTCGCCTGGGGCGGCCCTGCCGCCAGCACCATCGGCTGGCCGCTCGTGTCGGTGTTCACCCTGCTCATCGCCGCGTCCATGGCCGAGGTTGCCTCAGCCTACCCGACCGCCGGCGGCCTGTACTACTGGTCGAGCCGCCTCAAGAACAAGGATTGGGGCTGGTGGACGGCCTGGTTCAACCTGGCCGGCCAGGTCGCGATCGTGGCGGGCATCGACTTCGCCGCGGCAGCCTTCGTCAACACCTCGATCGTCACCCCGATACTGAGCAACTTCAACATCGCGTTCGGGAACTCCACGATCCTGCTCGGTCCCGCCGCGACGCCCTGGTTCAACGGCCAGCTGCTGACCATGGCGGTCCTGCTGGTCATCCAGCTCGTTCTCAACATCGCCGGCGTGCGGCTGCTGGCCCTCCTGAACGATTTCTCGGTGTGGTGGCACATCGGCACGGTGGCCGTAATCGTCGTGTCGCTCTTCCTGATCACCTCGGGCAAGGCCCACTCCACCGTCAGCCCGTTCGCATTCGCGCCGCAGGACACCCAGGGCGGCGCCGCCCTCTTCGGAGGGTCATTCAGCTTCGGATCGGCGGTCGGTTACGCCGTACCGATCGCCTTCCTCTTCTCGCTGTTGCAGGCTCAGTGGACATATACCGGCTATGACGCCTCGGCCCACGTGGCCGAAGAAACCGTCGGCGCGCGCCTGTCGAGCGCCTGGGGCGTCTTCATCTCCGTCGCCGTGTCGGCCGTCGTCGGCTATGTCGTTCTGTTCGCCCTGGTGACGCACCTGCCTCCGATGGAGCAGATCTTCGGCTCTGCCGTCGGCGGCGTCTGCCCCTCCACTGCGCCCTACTGCACGCAGTACTACCTGGGCCAGCCCGTGGTCTGGAGCACCCTCCAGTACAACCTCGGCTCGCTCGGCGATGCGCTGTCGGCGGCGATCGCCGTCGCCATGAGCCTGTGCGGCCTGGCCTCGATCGCTGCGGCCAGTCGCATGCTCTTCGCCTTCAGCCGCGACCACGGCGCTCCCGCCTCCGGCTGGCTGCGCCAAGTCTCGCACCGCTTCCGGACGCCCGCGAACGCGATCGTCGGCATCGTCGGTTTCTCGTTCGTGCTGACCGTGGCGGCGTTCATCTTCGGCGGAAGCACGGCGATCGTCATCGTCACGGCGATCAGCACCATCGCCCTGTATTGGGCGTACGGCATCCCGATCTTCCTCGGCATGACCGGCAAGCAGGATTGGCGGGGCCAGGCGGTCTGGAGCCTCGGCCGGTTCTCCAAGCCGGTCGCCTTCGTGGCCGTGGCCTGGATCTTGTTCATCTCGGTCCTGTTCCTGTGGCCGACCTCGGGCAACCCGTACACGCTGCTGGCCTACCTGGCCTTCCTTGTGTTCCTGCTGGTCTACTACTTCGCCTGGGCCCGCGGCCGCTTCAAGGGCCCGGTCGTCGAGGTCGGCGAAGCCGAGCTCACCGACATCGAGCGCGAGTTCGAGCACGCGGCCGAAGAGCTGGGCGGGGTGACCGCCTGACCGACCCGGTCGTTCCCGGATGAGCAAGAGCGGCGGGCAATTCGCCCGCCGCTCTCCATTTCTTGTCGATCAGCCCGTCAGTTGCTGGCGAAGCGCCCCAGGTAATCCTTGAGCGCCCCAGGTCCTTCCCAGCCGACGACCACGATCTGGCTGCCATTCGAGGCGATCGTGCAGGTCGCCGACCCGGCGAAGCTGATCGTGTTCGACGTCAACCTGTGCCAGTTCAACCCATCCGCGCTGTTCCACGATGACCACGTGCCAGGTAGCTTGGCGGGCGGGTTGATGACCAGGAGCTCGTTGTTCACGATGGCCCAGTCGCCGCCGGAGGTCTTGAGGCCCGACTGTTGCCAGACCGCGCCCGTGGCCGACCACCACCAGGTCGTCGAGTTGACCGCCACCGCCGGGGTCGGCGTCGGTTTGGCGGAGGGCGAGGCGGAACTCGCCGGCACGGCGGTTCTGGCCGCCGCTACGAGAGAGTTGCCCATGCCGAAGAGGGCGGTCACGTTGGCCGGCAGTTTCCAGTCCGTCCTGAGCGTCCAGGTGCGGCCGTCCGGCGAGGTCCACGCGGTCGTGGCGCCCTGGCGCTTGGGATCCGTACCGACTGCCACGTAGCCGTAGCGGTAATTCGCCACGGTCAGGGCGAAGCCGTCGCCGACCGCGATCGACCCGGCCTGCCATGTCTCGCCATCGGTGGAGTACATGATCGGCGAGCCGCCCGCGACGTCCGTGGAGACGATGTACAGCCCCGCGCCGGACGTGATCGATGAGAACTCGGGCGGCGCGTCGTCCTGGAATTGAGCCTGGCTCCATTTACCGGCGGTGGTCATGTGCCAGATCATGCCGTTGTTGCCGGAACTGTTCGTGATCTTGCCTATCGCCACGATCCCGCCCTTGCCGTCGGGAATTGCCTGCAAGACCACGGGCCGCCCAGTCACGCCGGAGGCGGTCAGGTCGTCGGGGCCGGCCTCCTGCGACCACAAGCTGCCGTTTGGCGAGCTGAAGATGGAGGTCCCCGTCGGGCCCGTCGCAAAGACGTAGAAACGGTCCTTGGAGTTGGCGACGGGACCGAGGGTGAAGTCCTTGGTAACGTCGGAGATCATCGGCGTGTTGCCGACATCGACCGTGAGGGCGAAGTTGGCTGGCGCGGGTGACTTGCTGGCGGGCGGCCTAGACGGGCCAAGGACCAGGTTCCCGCCGATCGTTCCGACGTTTCCGCTCGAACCGCCGATCATCACAACCAGGGATCCGATCGAGGCCATGTGCGCTCGATAGAGTGGCGCGGACGCGTTTGTCAGGGGCAGCCACGTCAGTCCGTCCTCAGTAACCCAGATCACCTCGGCTGCGACCGGCTGGGGAGTGCTTCCCGAGAGCGTGGGCCCGGGCGACGCGGCCGAATTGGCCGTGCTCGCCGGCGGCGCGCCGAATGCAATCAGGCTGTCGCCGACTCTGGCGACACCGTCCATCTGCACGGTCGTGAGATCGGAGGGCGCAGTCGTCTTGGTCCATGTGCTGCCGTCCGTCGAGCTCCACGATGCCGCCAGGCCCGGCGCCGTGGGGCTCAGGTCGCTGCCTACGGCCACGATCGTGCCGTCGAGGCCGGCGATTCCGGCTACGTCGAAACCGTCAAGTGAAGTCTTGGCCTGCGTCCACTCCACGCCGTTAGGCGAATACCAGGCCGTGGACCGCGTGGTACCGGTGCCGTTCCAGAGACCGACGATCACGAACCCGCCGTTCCACGAGCCGACGGCGCGCGGCGTGTACGACCCCGTCGAGGTGACCGCTCCGGGCAGGATCTCCGCCGACCACGAGATGCCGTCCGTGGACAGCCAGGCCACGCCGTTGCCGGCGGTGACAGCTGCGCCGGGTCGCGAGGCCACGCCGGCGATCATCTCCTGGCCGGCCGCGGAGTCGACTGCCATCTGAGTCCACGTAGTGCCGTCGCGCGAGTGCCACGCCGTGGCCGTCACGTCCGTGGCGGTCGAGCCGAGGCTGTTGCCGACGGCCACGAGCCCGCCCTGGCCGTCGTCGGCGAGACCCTGGGCGACGAAACGTCGGGTCCCGGTGCCGAACGAGCCCGACACGGATCGCTGGGTCCAGTTGCTGCCGTCGCTGGTCGCCCAGACGGTCGTGGGGGAGCCCGCGGTCCCGAGCATCAGCAGCTCGTTGTCGAGGGTCGTGAAATACGGCCCGAAATCGAGCTTGGCGAAGGGCGGCGTGGCGGCCTTGTGCCAGCTGATGCCGTAGATGCTGCCCGTCGACGGAGCGACGACGGGGTGGCTCGGCAGGGCAACCAGCAGTGCCGCGACGACGGCCACCGTGCATGTCAGACCGGCGATACCGAACCCTGTCCGGAGGCTCGGCCGGCCGAGGCGCACCCGAGGGCGGGCCCAACCTGCTTCTGGGCGCAAGCTGACGGATCGGAGAGCGGCCAGACGCCCGAGGCCCAGGGATCGCCCCAGGCTGCGTCGTTCCGAGCGCACCCGCGAGCGTGGATGGGGAGCGCTCAGGCGAAGCGGCGTCGCGGCCGGTGCGGTGGAAGGGCGGGCCTGCTCGGCCGAGACGGGTTCGTCGATGGGATGAGCCTGCGCCACGAGGCGGCCGCTCGAAGCGGCTCGCCCTTTCTGCGCGAGCGACCTGGCCGCCCGCTGCGCCGGTCCAGCCGATTCTGCGGGCGCTCCGGGCCGTCTCCAGGGTCGCCACGGGCGCGCCTGATTGGATCGCGAAACGTCCGCCTGGCGCGGCATCGAGAGGCTCGTCTGATCTGCCGGGAGCTCGTGAGCCCTGCCATCGAATTTGGACTGGTCGTTGTCGCCGGGCTTGGCCTCGACGTCGCGGTCGTTCATAGGGGTGTTGCCCACCTCTAGCCGTGCTCTGCTCTTCGGCCGTGCCCTGACTCGGACGGGACGAGCCCGGCTTTGGGGTTCGATCCGAACGCGGCGAAGACTCGAAGTCTGCCACGGTTCGGCCCGGTTAGGCATGCCGCAAGTGCAGTAAGGGTAATTGAGGTGGGGTCAGATGGTGTTCGGGTGGGCTCGCCCAAGGTGATTCGGGCTCGTGGCGGGCGCCGCGAAGAAGCATCCCCGGATCGCGTGTTGGGCCGCGGAGCCGCTTCCGGACAGCCGTCTGGTCCTGCGGCCTCCGGCACGCCACAATATCCGCCAAGGGCCGGCTGATCCACGGCAACTGCCCCCGGCGCGGCACAGGGAGGACCCGATGAGCGACGATCACGCCCCGAAGCAGCTCGAGGAGCTGCGCCAGATGGTTCGCGACGGCCGAATCGACACGGTCATCGTCGCCCTGACCGACATGCAGGGGCGGTTGATGGGCAAGCGGGTCCAGGCCGAGGCATTCCTGAAAGGCGTTGTCGATCACGGGATCCACTTCTGCACGTACCTGCTCGGTACGGACATGGAGATGAACACGCCCGACGGCTTCAAGCTGATGAACTGGGAGACCGGCTACGGCGATTGGCTCGCCCGCGAAGTCTGGGAGACGACCCGAGTCCTGCCCTGGCTCGAAGGGACGGCGATCGTCCTGTGCGATGCCACCGATGGGGAGACCGGCCTCGAAATCCCCATCTCACCTCGGACCATGCTCAAGCGCCAGGTAGAGCGTGCGGCGGGTCTCGGCTACACCGTCAAGACCGGCACGGAATTCGAGTTCTACGTCCTCTCCGACACCTTCGAGGACCTCTCCGAGAAGGGCTACGAGAACATCGAGCGCGTCGGCTACTACAACGAGGACTACCACCTCCTCCAGGCGACGAAGCTCGAGCCACTCTATCGGCAGATCCGCAACCAGATGACGGAGGCGCGGATCCCGATCGAGTTCAGCAAGGGCGAGGCCGCGCCGAGCCAGCACGAGGTCAACATCCGGTACGACGAAGTCCTCGAGTCGGCCGACCGCAGCGTCCTCTTCAAGCACGGCGCAAAGGAGATCGCCTGGCTCAACGGCTACGGCCTGACCTTCATGGCCAAGCCGTACGCCGAATGGACCGGCTCTTCGGGCCACCTCCACATCTCGCTCTGGGACAGAGCCACCGACAATCCGCTCTTCTTCGACGAGGCAGCCAAGCCCTACCACATGAGCCAGACGATGCTCTGGTTCCTGGGCGGGATGATGGCTCTGCAGCGGGAGCTGGCCCTCTTCATCGCCCCGAACGCGAACTCCTACAAGCGCTACGCGGTCGCCAGCTGGGCCCCGGTGAACGTGGTTTGGGGTCGCGACAACCGCACGACCGGCTTCCGGATCGTTGGCGACGGGCCGGCCCTTCACATCGAGAACCGCTTCCCGGGCGGCGATATGAACGCCTACCTGGCGTATGCCGCGGTTGTCGGTGCGGGCCTGTACGGCATCGAGCACAAGATCGAACCGGGCCGCGAGTACAAGGGCAACGGCTACGTGGCCAAGGGTTGCGACCGCATGCCACGGGCCTTGTACGAGTCGATCGACCTTCTCGAGAAGAGCAAGGCTGCGGTAGAGATACTCGGCCAGGACGTGGTCGATCACTATCTCAACGCGGCTCGGGTGGAGCGCGACACCTACGACGCCGCGGTCCACGCCTGGGACCGCGAGCGCTACCTGGAACGCGGATAGCCCTCGGAGCAAGGACTGAAGGCGGCGCCGTCGCGGTCGCCGGCCCATGCCGACGCCCTGATCCGGCGGCCAATTTGAACAGAACAGGGCAGGGTTGCGTCTGGACGGTCGACAACACCGTGCAACGCCGAGGACCTGGATGATCGAACTCCTGCTGACTCTGTCGGGTCTCGCCGCGGTCACGCTCCTGTTCGGAGACATCGATACCTGGCACGGCCGGCCGACGGCCGCGCCCATATCGTCATCCCGGCACGATCGCGACCCCGAAGCCGGCTCCATCGCAGATCGCGACGCGGAGCGCCCGGCCGCCGGCACGCGTCCCTGACAGGCGCGGCGAGCTTCGCGGAGTCGCCCCGTCGCCCGGACCCGCGTTGAACAAACCTTGGGATGGCCTCGTCTGGATCGCCGTACGCGCCACCGTCACGGTGCGGTCACAAAGAAGGACCCACTCCCCATGCGCACAACTCGTTGGATGACTTCGCTCGCGGTCGTCGCGCTGGCGTTCTTCGGCTGTACCGGCTCAGCCGCGACGCCAACCGCCCCAACCAGTCCAACCTCGACGGCCACCCCTGCCGCCGCATCCGCGACGCCGGCCGCCAATGCTCTGACGATCGCCTATGAAGAGAACTGCCAGGTCGAGCTCATGGCCCCGTCCGGCAAGCGCATCCTCATCGATGTGAGCGACCCAACGCTTCTGACGAGCCCGGCTAAGGCGTCCGACATCCTGCTGACCACACATCTGCATTCCGACCATTACAACGCCGACTTCGAGGCGAGCTTCCCCGGCCAGAAGATCACCAACGAAACGAAAGATCTCACGGTCGGCGACACGAAGATCAAGTCGATCGCGGCCTCACACGACGACACCGAGATCAATCCGGACAGCCCGAGCAACCACATCTTCGTCGTCGAATTCGATGGCTTCAAGATCGTCCACGGGGGATCGACCGGTCAGCTGAAGCTCACGCCCGAGCAGGTCGCTGCCATCGGCGGCAACGTCGACATCGGCGCTCTGGTGCTGAACAACGTCGGCGGTTCCGATCCCGCCAACACCAAGGCGATCGACATCGTCAAGCAGGTGAATCCAAAGATACTGCTTCCGACGCACACGTCGCTCGCCTACGTGCAGGCCGCCGGCAGGGTTTGGAAGAGCACCTACTCGGGCAACCTGACGGTCACGATCTCGCGCGATCAGCTACCCACCCAGACGACCATGCTGTTCATGGGCCAGCTCGCCACGAGTTACGGCGCCATCCTGAGCGCACCCGAGACCAACTGGTAATCGAATAGCCCGGAGGGTGGGCCGGAAAGAGCGACGCTTCGCCGGCCCACCCTGACCGGCGCCAGGCCTCGTCCGGAGACGCGACCGCTCGAGCCCTCGGTCTCCAGATCAACGGCTCGGCGCCAGATAGGTCGGAAGCGCCTCCGAAAGCGAGAGGAGCCGGCGCGGCAGTCGCTCGTGCAGAGGGCCCGTGTCCACCGGAGCGGACTGGACCACGAATTCGATTGCCGACGGCCTCATCGGCGGCGATGGCAGCAGGGTCAAAGGCGCGGTCGCGATCTTCATCAGCACCACAGGCGCATGGAGGATCGGGCGGCGGCGGCCGAGGACTCTCAGCGCGACTCGGATGACCTCATCCATGGTCAGTGTCTCCGGGCCTCCAACCTCGAGGGCCACGTTCTCGGCCGCGGGCGTCGTCAGTGCGTCGGCGACGAGCGCACCCATGTCGTCGACGAAGACCGGCGCGAGCAGCTGGCGGCCGTTCCCGATCTGCGGGATGAACGGCAGCCAGCGCGAGAAGCCCAGGAACCGGTTCAGCGAGCGGTCGCCAGGTCCGTAGATCCAGCTCGGCCGGAAGATCGTGTAGACGATTCCGCTCGCCCGGACCGCCTCCTCGGCGCGCCACTTGGCGCGGAACCAGTGTTTGGCGGCGTCCGGCGCGGCACCGGCGCCCGAGACGTACACGAGTCGTCGCACGCCCGCGACCCGGGCCGCGGCAACGAGCGCCTCCGTCCCGGCCGCATCTACTCGCTCGAAGGTCTGGCCCCGGCGAGGCGCCTCTATCGGCGAGTTGCGGAAGGCGAGGCTGATCGACAGCGTGTCGACCCGCGCCAGCGCGGCGGCGAGGGTCTCAGGCCGGGTTACGTCCGCCCGGCGGGACTCCAGTCCTGCGCTCGCGCTGCCGGCGGTCTCGCGGTGGGAGAGAACCACGACTCGGTGGCCACGCGCCGCCAGCTCCCGGGCTATCGCCCCACCGACGAAGCCCGTGCCGCCCGCAACGGCCACAACACGCGGCTTTGACTCCATGGCACGCCTCCTGACCCGCGGTCTCGCTGGCGGTCCTGCCGCCTGTGTCGCCAGCATAGGCCCGATCCGAAAGCCCGCCCAGCGACGCGACGGTCGGTTCGAAACCGGTACGATGCTCGCCGGCCGGCTCAGGGACGGGGCCCGCCACCGGCTATTGGAGGAGGATGTGGAGCCGCTCTGGGCCTACGCGCGGGGCCTCGCGATCGGCTTTGCCATTGCGGCGGCCATCGGGCCGATCGGGTTGCTGTGCATCCGCCGGACCCTGGTCGAGGGTGCGGCCGTCGGCGTGGCGTCGGGGCTCGGTGCCGCCCCGGCCGACGGCTTCTACGCTTCGGTCGCCGCGTTCGGTCTGACCGCGATCGCGGATTGGCTGGTTGCCGCGAGGCGCCCCCTCGGCGTCGTGGGAGGCTGCTTCCTCGTGGCGCTGGCTATCCACTCGCTGCTGTCCCGGCCAAAGGCCGCGGCGGATCGCCCGCCACGGTCGCTGCCCTCGGCCTACGCCACGACCGTCGGGCTGACGATCGCCAACCCGGCCACGATCCTCTCGTTCGCGGCCGCGTTCGTCGGCCTCGGCCTGGCCGGCCACGACGCGCCGACGGCGGCGGCGCTGGTGCTCGGCGTCTTCTCGGGGTCGGCTAGCTGGTGGGTAATCCTCGCGCTGGGCGTGTCCGCATTCCGCGACCGGATTGGGCTGGCGGCGCTGACGCGGCTTGCTGCCGGATCTTCGGTCCTGATCGGCCTGCTCGGGTTCGCAGCCGTGGGAGCGAGTCTGGCCGCCTGACCGGAATTCGGGGCCACACTGCGGCGCCCGACTGGGTGTCGAGGCACGCTGCTTGTAAGCTAACGTGACGACCAAAGGGCTCTGCGAGATCGGCGCCAGACGAGCGATTGAGTCGGCCATTCACCCGAAATCGGAGGCGGAGCATGCGCCTGCAGGAGAAGGTCTCCATCATCACCGGGGCGGGCAGCGGGATGGGCCGCGTGGCAGCCTTGCGCTTCGCGGCCGAAGGCGCCCGAGTCGTCGTCGCAGACAACCAGAAGTCGGCCGCGGAGGAGACCGTCCGCCAGGTTCGTGCCGCCGGCGGGGAAGCGACCGCCGTCACGGTCGACGTCTCGGTCGAGGCCGACGCAAAGGCCATGGTGGACCTCGCGACCGAGAAGTACGGCCGGGTCGACGTCCTGTACAACAACGCCGGCGTCATGCCCGAGGCCGACCACTCGGTCATCGATACCCCGGTCGAGGCCTGGGACAAGGTCATGGCCGTCAACGTCCGCGGCGTCTACCTGGCCTGCAAGTACGCCATCCCGCGGATGGTCGAGCGTCATTCCGGCTCGATCATCAACGTCTCGAGCTTCGTCGCCCTGCTCGGCTGCTCGGTGCCCCAGGACGCCTACACCGCGTCCAAGGGCGCGGTGCTGGCGCTCACCCGATCGCTGGCCGTCCAATTCGCGCCTCAAGGTGTCCGGACCAACGCGATCCTGCCGGGTCCGGTCGAGACGCCGCTGCTGATGGAATGGCTCGTCAAGGACGAAGCCGCCAAGAAACTCCGTCTGGCTCGAAACCCGACAGGGCGGTTCGGCAAGCCGGAGGAGGTGGTCGCGCTGGCGGTCTATCTCGCCTCCGACGAGTCGGCCTGGACCAACGGCGCGTCGCTCGTGATCGACGGCGGCATCAGCGTCAACTACTTCTGATGGCCGAGTGGTCAAATGCGTGAGGAGCGGAGGAGCGTCGATGACGAATGAGTCGAGGCCAGGGGATCTGGCCATCGGGATCGATTTCGGCGGTAGCGGCATCAAGGGCGCAGTCGTCGACATCACCACCGGGCAGTTCGTCGGCGATCGCATCCGCATCCCCACGCCGCAGCCATCCGTGCCGCGCGAGGTGGTCGCGGTGATGGACGGGCTCGTCCGGAGCCTGATCGCCGCGCTGCGAACGAACGCGGATCGCCTCGTCTCGGGAGCCATGTCGGATGCAGACGCGGCGGCGTTGCCGGTAGGGGTCGGCATTCCATCCGCGACGCGTGGTGGCGCCGTCCTGACGGCTGCGAACATCGACTCCCGTTGGATCGGCTTCCAGGCCGAGCGCGAACTGGCCCTGGCGATGGGCCGGACTGTGGCCATCGGCAACGACGCCGACGTGGCAGGGCTGGCCGAGCTCCGCTTCGGGGCGGGGCGCCGGCAGCGCGGCACGATCATCGTCCTCACCATCGGGACGGGAATGGGTTCGGCCGTCTTCGCGGACGGGCGACTGCTGCCGAACACGGAGCTCGGACACCTCGAGCTCAAGGGTCGAGATGCCGAGGAGCGCGTCGCCGAGTCGGCCCGCGACCGCCTTGGCCTCGGCTGGAAGGATTGGGCCTCTGGCTTCGACGCCTATCTGCACGAGCTCGAGCGGCTCTTCTGGCCGGATCTGTTCATCCTCGGCGGCGGGGCATCGAAGCGCGCCGACAACTACATGCAGTACCTGACGATAAAGACGCCGCTGGTGGTGGCCACGCTCAAGAACAACGCGGGCATCGTCGGCGGTGCGTTGATAGCGCACGAGCGGCGGAACAGCCAGGCTCTGCGGGCCGCGGGCGAGCCGATCGGTTAGTCGCCGGGAGTGGCGCGGGTTCGGGGAGCTGCCCGGGTTCGGGAGTGGCGCGGGTGGGAAGTGGCGCGGGCCCTCGGCCCCGATTCCTCGCGCGACAGTAGCACCAGTAATGCTACGTGGCGAGGGCGATCCCTTCCCAGTCGAGGCCACGCGAGCCGCAAATGACGCGAGCGTCCCTAAGAGCCTGTGAACCAAATCGCTGTTTGGCGGATCGGTGATCGATCGAGCGTTCGGGATCCTGTTGGACCTGCGACCAATGCGCGAGATCGTCCGCAGAGCGGACAAGGCTCGGTCAGGCGAGGG
>Ga0208457_1000423_pt1 | contig 43030 bp, 41 predicted proteins | sample June2015DPH_10_1_FD_185513 | JGI IMG/M metagenome (GOLD analysis project Ga0208457, IMG submission 185513) | Peatland microbial communities from SPRUCE experiment site at the Marcell Experimental Forest, Minnesota, USA - June2015DPH_10_150... | ecosystem: Environmental > Terrestrial > Soil >... | reverse complement strand
ATGGCCATTGCCATGGATCCCTTGACCGGAAAGATCCTTGCCATGGCGTCCTACCCGACTTTCAATCCAAACCAATTCATCCAGTACCGCTCCAAAAGTTGGAGGAATGAAGCTGTCTCTGATGTCTTTGAACCCGGTTCCCTTTTTAAAGTCTTTCTCGCCGCGGCAGCCCTGGAGGAGCAGGCGGTTCGGCCTTCAGATTCTTTCTTTTGCGAGAATGGTTCCTATACGGTTTATGATCGAACGATCCATGATCACTCCAAACATGGGTGGCTCACCTTTCAGCAGATCATCAAGTTCTCCAGTAACATCGGAGCATCAAAGGTGGGTGAGAAGATGGGAAGGGAACGTTTCTACCGATATATTTCTGCATTCGGATTTGGTGAGAAGACTCGGATTAATCTTCCAGGAGAAGGAAAAGGAATAGTCCACCACCCGAGATATTGGCCTCCTGTTGCCTTAGACACCATCTCCTTCGGTCAGGGAATTTCAGTGACGGGGATTCAATTGGTGACCGCCCTGTCAGCCATTGCCAATGGCGGATTCCTGATGAAGCCTTATGTCGTAGAGAAGATTATGGATGAGAAAGGGGAGGTGGTCCAATCTTTTCAACCGGAGATTGTCAGGAAGATCATTTCAGAGGAAACAGCTAAAAAGGTGACAGCGCTACTTAAGGCGACTACTGAGAAAGGAGGGACAGGGGAGGGAGCAGTGCCCGCAGGATATGAGGTGGCTGGAAAAACTGGAACGGCGCAGAAGGTGGATTCTTTATTAGGTGGGTACTCTGAAGACCGCTATACCAGCGGGTTTATGGGATTTGCTCCTGCCGAGGAACCTAAACTCGTACTCTTAGTCGTCATTGATGAACCCCAGGGAAACAACTACGGAGGAGTGGTCGCTGCTCCGATATTTAAAGCAATTATGGAAAAGGCCCTTCCCTACCTCAATGTCATTCCAAAGGGGACGATGATTGTGAAGAACGAACTTGATTCCGCACCCAAAAAAGGGGCATTGGAACCCCAACCCTTGATTGATGGGGTGAAGGTTGGGAAAGGAGCAGGGATGGTGGTGATGCCAGACCTCACCGGCTTATCCATGCGGAATGCCTTGAGCCGCATGGAGGGGAGGGGACTGATCATCAGGGTTTCAGGGAATGGAAAGGTCGTGGAACAGACCCCCAGACCAGGGACGGTGATTGAAAAAGGAGACATCTGTTATTTGAAGTTTCAGTCCCCATCATAATGCCCCTATGGAACTGAGGAAATTATTGGAAGGCGTTGAGATCAGAAAAATCACCGGAGAAACTCTCAAAGAGATCGAGGGAATTGCTTACCATTCGAAGCAGATCCGAAAGGGTTTTCTTTTTGCAGCCATTCAAGGGATGGAGGTAGACGGACACCGATTTATTGAAGAAGCGATCGAGAGGGGCGCGGAGGCCGTTGTTTTGGAAGAAGAGCGAAAAGTCTCCAACCAGACCATGATTTTAGTTCCTAACAGCCGTCAGGCTCTGGCAAAGATTTCATCAAACTTTTATGGCGATCCATCCTCTCGGGTCAGACTCATTGGTATTACCGGAACCAATGGAAAGACTACTACCACCTATCTCTTAGAGTCAATTTTTAGAAAGGCTGGATGCACGGTAGGCGTGATCGGGACGATCAATTATCGGTTCGGGGAAAAGATAACCCCTGCCCCCAACACCACGCCGGAGTCCTTAGATCTACAAAGAATCCTCGGGGAGATGTTGAGGGAGGGGACTTCTCATGTGATCATGGAAGTCTCCTCCCATGGGCTCGATCTTGACCGCGTTTTTGGGTGCCAATTTGATGGTGCGGTCTTCACGAATTTTACCTCTGAACATCTCGATTATCATAAAACCCTGGAACAATATTTTGAAAGCAAAAAAAAGCTCTTCTCGGATTATTTGATGAAGAGCCGTAAAAAAAGAAGGTTTGCCGTGACGAACCATGACGACCCCAGAGGAGAAGAGATGGTTAAAGGGATTGACCTTCCTACCATCCGTTATGGGCTGAGCCCTTCCTGTGATATCACGGCGGATCAGGTGATCTCTTCCTTTGAAGGTCTTTCCTGCAGGCTCAGAACTCCCAAGGGCGATTTTCCCGTCCATTCGAAATTGATCGGGAACTTCAATCTTTACAATATCCTCGCTGCTGTGTCTGTAGGGATTGGCATGGATGTTCCCTTAGAAATCCTAAAAGAAGGCGTGGAGGGATTAGAAGGGGTTTCAGGAAGATTTGAGAAGGTGGAGAATGAGAGAGGCATTCATGTCATCGTGGACTATGCTCATACCCACGATGCTTTGGAACGGGTTCTATTAGGGTTGAGGAGTATCTTAGAAAACGGCCCCCAGAACAATGGAAAGATGATCACTGTCTTTGGATGTGGTGGAGACCGGGATCGGACAAAGCGACCTTTGATGGGCGAGGTGGCGGGAAAGGTCAGCGATCTCGCTATTCTTACTTCGGACAATCCAAGGACAGAAGATCCTTTGGCCATCTTGGATGAGGTGGAGAAAGGTTTAAAGTCTCTTCCTTTAAAAGAGTGGGACCAGAATGAAATCAAGTTATGGAGATCGAGAAAGGGATATCTAAAAGTTCCAGATCGAAGGGAAGCCATTCGGATGGCGATCCGATTGGCCCAACCTGAGGATACTGTTCTCATCGCTGGAAAAGGTCATGAGGATTATCAGATCATCGGAAAGAAGAGGTTTCCTTTTGATGATCGCATCGAGGCCAAAAAGGCCTTGGAGGAAAAGTGATTCTTACCATTGAAGAGGTTTTGAGGGCCACAGGAGGGAAACTCCTCCAAGGGAAAGAAAACGCCTTCTTTCAGGGAATTTCCACGGATTCAAGAACGATAGCCGAAGGAGAACTTTTTATCGCCCTGAAGGGGTCTCGCTTTGATGGCCATCATTATGCCTTAGGGGCACTTGAGAAAAAGGCAGGAGGAGTGTTGATCGAAGAGGATAAGGTCGGAGACATTCGATGGAATGGTTATCGATCCAGAGCGGTGATCGCCGTAAAGGACACTCTCGATGCTTTAGGAGACATTGCTCGGGATTGGAGATGCAAATATGGTATTCCGGTGGTGGCATTGACCGGAAGCAACGGTAAGACAACGACGAAAGAGATGATGGCTGCTTGCCTTGAAACTACTTTTCCTATTCTCAAAACAAAGGGAAATTTAAATAATCTTATTGGGGTTCCCCTTACTCTCCTCACCCTTACGGAGAAAGAAAGGGTGGTGGTTCTCGAGATGGGGATGAATGTGCCGGGTGAAATTCGAAGACTGACCGAGATTGTAGAACCCGATGTAGGATTGATCACCAACATCCAAAAGGTTCATCTCGAAGGCATAGGAAGTTTGGAGAGGTTGAAGGAGGAGAAAGGGGAACTCTTCCGGAGGATGAGAAGGGATGGAACGATTTTGGTGAATCAGGATGATCCCCGGGTGGTGGATCTGGCGAGTGATTACCCTGGCCAAAAGATTACCTTTGGGATCGAACATCCTGCAGAGGTGATGGCCAAAGAGATTCGGCTCAGGGGAGCGGAAGGAACCTCTTTCACTTTAATCTTGGAAGAGGAAATGATGGAGATTCATCTTCGGTTATTGGGAAGACATTTCGTTCCGAATGCTCTTTCTGCCATGGCTGTAGCCTGCCTCTTTGGAGTGGAGGTGAAGCAGGCAAAGGAGGCTTTGGAAAATTTTCCACCTTTTCCCTTGAGGATGGAGGTCGTCCCTCTCAAAGGAGGAGAGACCCTGATCAACGATGCCTACAATGCCAATCCTTACTCAATGGAACTCGCCTTGGAGACCCTTGTAGAGGCGAAAGGGAGGGGAAGGGCTATCGCTGTGCTGGGCGATATGTTAGAACTTGGAAATTTTACAAAGGAAGCCCATCAACGAATAGGACAAAAGGTGAGTGAACTTTCGATCGACTTCCTTCTCGCTTTGGGAGAGGAAGCGCCCATTGTCGTAGAGTCGGCGATTCGTCATGGGTTTCCGATGGGGAAGGTAAGAATTGTGGAGAGTCATTCAGAGGCCATCTCCCTATTAAAGCAGATGATTCAAAACGGGGATTGGATATTGGTCAAGGGTTCAAGAAGGATGGCTATGGAAAAGATCGTAGAGGGTTTGACAGAGGGGAGGGCCTAAACCGTGTTATATCATCTCCTTTATCCTCTTCATGAATTATTTTCCTTCTTCAATGTCTTCCGGTATATCACCTTCAGAACCATCTATTCAATTTTAACCGCTCTTCTCATCAGTTTTATCATCGGGCCTTGGTTGATCAAAAAGTTGAGGGTTTTTCAGATTCAACAAGTGGTGAGGGAGGAGGTCCCCTCCCGACACATGGCTAAGAACGGGACTCCCACCATGGGAGGGAGCCTTATCCTCGCTGGTATTCTCATCCCAACTCTTTTCTGGTCCGACCTGACCAATCCGTATGTTTGGATTGTTTTATTGACCACATCGGCGTTTGGCCTCCTCGGTTTTTGGGATGACTGTAAAAAACTCAGGGATAAGAAAGGCATTGGCATTCGGGCTCGATACAAGTTTCCCATTCAGGTGGCTATCGGCCTGGTGGTCAGCTTCATCCTGTTTAACACGATTGATCACGATTCCAGGTTGACCTTTCCTTTCTTTAAAAAAGTGATGCCGGACCTTGGGGGTTGGTACATCCTCTTTGGCATGCTCGTCATCGTGGGCTCGGCCAATGCGGTCAACTTGACCGATGGATTGGATGGATTGGCTATCGGACCCGTACTCATTGCCAGCGCGACCTTTATGCTTTTCTGCTATCTTGCAGGAAATTTCAAATTCGCCAGCTATCTTCAGATTCCCTTTGTCAAAGGAAGTGGAGAATTGACCATCTTATGTGGGGCTCTGGTTGGTTCGGGTCTGGGATTTCTCTGGTTCAATACTTATCCGGCTCAGGTCTTTATGGGTGATGTGGGTTCTCTTTCTTTGGGAGCAGCCTTGGGGACGATCTCTGTGATCACCAAACAAGAGTTTCTTTTAGTCATTGTGGGTGGGATTTTTGTGATCGAAGCCCTCTCAGTCATCATCCAGGTCATCTCTTATCAGGTCCGCAAGAAACGGGTCTTCAGAATGGCACCCATTCATCACCATTTTGAATTGAAAGGTTGGGCTGAACCGAAGATTATCGTCCGATTCTGGATCATTGGTATTATTCTCGGGCTGATTGCCATCAGCACATTGAAGTTGAGGTGAGACCATCGCACATCACAAATTGCAAATCATAAATTGCAAATTGCAAAAGTCAAAATTAAGGATAAATATTTTCATTTTACATTTTGAATTTTTTATTAGAATGATATGGATCTCAAAGGTAAAAAGGTATTGGTCGTAGGATTGGCTCGAACAGGAATCGCTGCAGCAAAATTTCTTAAGGCAAAAGGTTCTCTCGTGACCACCACTGAGGTGAAGCCGGGAGAGGAGATGAAGGAAGCTGTTCAGGAATTGAGAGGGATGGACATTTCGACAGAATGGGGCGGTCATCAGATAGAAACTTTTCTCAACCAGGACACCATTGTGGTGAGCCCTGGGGTTGACCTGAGCATCGAGCCCATTCAGAAGGCCATCAAACATGGAGTGAGAGTCATTAGTGAAATTGAACTGGCTTACCATTTTATCCACGTTCCTATCATCGCCGTAACAGGAACCAACGGAAAGACCACCACCACCCTGCTCATTGGAGAGATGTTGAAAGAGGATGGGAAAAAAGTTGGAGTGGGAGGCAATGTGGGAGAGCCATTGGTCCTTTTTGCAGATGGAAAAGATCAATGGGAGGTTTTGGTGGTTGAGATCTCCAGCTTTCAGTTGGAGGCCATCGAAGATTTTCGGCCAAGAATCTCTGTTCTGCTAAATATTACCGAGGATCATCTGGATCGGTATTCCAGTTATACCGACTACATTGAGGCAAAAATGAGGATTTTTGCGAATCAGAATTCCGGGGATCTGGCTGTCCTCAATAGAGATGATCCCATTGTGATACAGTTTAAAGAGAAGGTGAAGGCGAAAAAAGTTTTATTCAGTTTAAGTGAAAAGCTTGATGAGGGCGCATTTTCAAATGGCCAAACGATCTCTCTTAGACTGGGAGGGAAAAGAGAAGAATACTCCTTAGCCAAGACACCTTTGAAGGGGGTTCACAATGTGGAAAATATGATGGCAGCCCTCACCACGGCCAGGATCTTTGGTTGTTCAAAAAAAGCGATCCAGGCCGTCCTCAATCGGTTTGAAGGCCTTGAGCATCGTCTCGAATTTATTCGGGAGATTGAAGGGGTTCGTTTCTACAATGACTCCAAGGGGACGAATGTAGGTTCAGTGGTCAAATCTCTCCAGAGTTTTTCAGAACCCGTGATCCTGATCGCGGGAGGGAAGGATAAAAATGGGGATTTAAGCCCCCTTGAGGAATTGATTCAGAAACGGGTCAAACATCTAATCCTGATCGGAGAGGCTAAAGAAAGAATGAACCGCGAACTCGGAGGGCTGACCGATACGGTCATGGCGAAAACCATGGAAGAGGCAGTGCTCCTCGCCCATCAAAAAGCAAAGGCAGGAGAGGTAGTTCTCCTCTCACCAGCTTGTTCGAGTTTTGATATGTTCAAAGATTATAAGGAGAGAGGCAAGGTATTTAAAGAGTCGGTATTTAGGTTAAGCACCAAATCCCAAGCACCAATATCCAAATAAATCTCAAACACCAATGACCGAAAGTTTTGGTAATTGGAATTTGGTTATTGGGGCTTATTTGGAATTTGGGATTTCAAATAGTTCATTTAGAAGATAGAGGAGATTGAGTCAAACCAGTGAAGGGAAAGAGAAGAATTGATTTTATTCTTTTGATCGCCGCCCTCGCCTTAGTAGGGATTGGGATTGTGATGGTCTACAGCACCAGTGCGATCATCGCTGGGGATCGCTTCGGAGATCCTTACTACTTTCTAAAGAGACAGGCCCTCTATGCAGCGGTCGGTTTTGTTCTGATGATCCTCATGATGTTCTTCCCTTACGAAATTCTGAAGCGGTTTGCCTATCCCATTCTCATCTTTTCCATTCTTCTCTTGATTGCCGTGTTGATCCCGGGGATCGGACATCGGGCGGGTGGAGCCATGCGTTGGTTGAAGATCCAGTCTTTCTCTTTTCAACCCTCGGAATTTGCCAAGTTGGGTTTGGTAGTTTTTCTCGCCTACTTTTTGGCTAAGAAAGAGGAGAAGATTCGGAGCTTCTCATTCGGATTTCTTCCCACCGTTCTCCTTTCTGGTCTCGTCATCGCTTTGGTGATGAAGGAACCCGACTTCGGAGCAGCCTTCTTCCTTACAGCGATGGTTTTTCTCCTTCTCTTCGTCAGCGGTGCCAGGGTGATCTATATTGTCAGCGCCTTTTTAGTTGCCATTCCAGTGGCTTATACTCTTTTGATGAATGGTGGGTATCGTTATAAAAGGTTGACGAGTTTCATCCGACCTTGGGAGGACCCTTCTGGCACCAGTTTCCAAATTATTCAATCCTTCCTTTCATTCGGCTCCGGAGGTCTCTTCGGATTGGGATTGGGAGAAGGAAGGCAGAAACTCTTCTTCCTTCCTGCTCCCCACACAGACTTCATCTTTTCTGTCATTGGAGAGGAGTTGGGTCTGGTCGGTGCGATGGTCGTTGTGCTCCTTTTCTTCATTCTGACCCTCAGAGGGATCCAGATTGGGCTTTCTCTCGAGGAGCGGTTTGGTGCCTATTTGGCATTGGGAATCACCTTGATGATCTCCCTTCAGGCTGTGATCAATATGGGAGTGGTCCTGGGACTCCTTCCCACAAAAGGGTTGACCCTTCCTTTGGTCAGTTATGGAGGGACATCCTTGGTAGCTAATTTAGTCGGGGTGGGGATACTTCTCCACCTTTCGACCCATGTGGAACGAAGATGAGGTGTGTAATTGCTGGGGGAGGTACAGGAGGTCACTTTTTCCCGGGTATGGCGATTGCTGAGGCATTCGTTGAAAGAGAGAGGGGGAACGAAGTCCTATTTATTGGAACAGAAAGAGGGATTGAAGCCAGGGTATTACCAGGAGGGAGATTTCCGCTGAGAACGATTAAAGTGAAACCCATTAAAGGGAAATCTCTTCTGGAGAAGGGTAAAGCGATTTGGAGCTTACCGATGGCCATCTCTGAAGCTTATTCGATCTTAAAAGAGTTTCAACCCCAACTCGTGTTGGGCGTTGGAGGATATGCCTCCGGTCCAACTCTTTTAGCCGCTTTCTTTCTCGGAATGAAAAGGGCCATCCAGGAGCAGAATGTGATGCCTGGAATGACTAATCGAATTCTGAAGTGGTTCAGCCAACAGATCTTCGTCTCCTTCGAAGAGGCAAAGAAATACTTCCCTGATAAGAAGACCATTGTGACTGGCAACCCGATCAGGAAAGAATTCTTTGCCAGTCTGAAGGAAGGCAAAGGAGAGATAAAGAAAAGGGATCGATTCACCCTCCTCATCTTTGGGGGAAGTGCAGGGGCACATCGGATCAATCAGGCGATGATGGGAGCTCTGGACCAACTTCAAGGGATAAAATCCTCGCTAAAAATCATTCATCAAACGGGAAAAGAAGATCTCGATTTCGTATCAAAAGAGTATCGGGAAAAGGGGTTTGATGCATTGGTCAAGCCTTTCATCGAAAACATCGCCACCTCCTACCAGATCTCTGATCTGGTCATCTGCAGATCAGGAGCGAGCACCGTGGCTGAGCTGGCTTTCTGTGGAAAGGCTGCTCTCTTCATTCCTTATCCTTACGCGGCTCAAAATCATCAATTTATCAATGCCAAGAAATTAGTCGATCTGGGCGCAGCGAGAATGATTTTAGATCAAGATTTAAATGGGGGAATGATAGCCCAAACCATCCTCCACCTTTACGACCATCCGGAAGAGCGTGTCAGGATGGAAGAGGCGATTCAGCGGTTGGGCAAACCGAGAGCAGCGGAGGAGATCGTGAATCATTGTTATGCTCTCGTTAGAGAGCATCATATGGTTCATTAAGTTTATTTGGTTTGTTTAGTTTATTTAGTTCGCTAAAGAAACCAGAGAAACAAAAAAAACCGGTCATTGAGAGATGTATCGAAGAGGAAAGATCCAGCATATCCATTTTGTAGGCATCGGTGGGATTGGCATGAGTGGGATTGCCGAGGTGTTGCTCAACCTCGGTTACCATATCAGCGGTTCCGATATCAAGGAGACAGAGGTGACCCGAAGGCTCCAGTCTTTGGGGTGTAAAATTTCCTACGGTCACCGAAGGGAGAATTTGAAGGCAGCAGACGTGGTCGTCATCTCCTCAGCCATTCGCCAAGGAAATCCTGAGGTCGAGGCCGCTGAAGAGAGACTCATCCCTGTGATCCCAAGGGCAGAGATGCTGGCAGAGTTAATGCGAATGAAGATTGGGATTGCCATTGCAGGGACTCATGGAAAGACCACCACCACCTCTCTCATTGCCACCGTTTTAGCAGCAGGTGGTCTCGACCCCACGGTTGTGATCGGGGGGAGACTCAACAGCATCGGAAGCAATGCGAGGCTTGGCCAAGGCGAGTTCTTGGTGGCCGAAGCCGATGAGAGCGATGGCTCTTTTCTCAAACTGATGCCCACCATTGCTGTGGTAACCAATATCGACCCAGAGCATCTTGATTATTATAAAGGGATCGATGAGATCAAAGAGACCTTTCTCTGTTTCTTGAACAAGATTCCATTTTTTGGCTTGGCCGTGCTCTGCCTCGACCATCCGAACATCCAGAGTCTTCTCCCGAGGTTGAAGAAGCGGTTTACTACTTATGGATTGACCACACAAGCTGACTTTCAAGCGAAGGAGATTGTATTCGAAGGACTCTCCACATCTTTTGACGTGGTCCACCGACGGCAGGAAATAGGCAGGCTGAGTCTTCGGATGCCAGGACTCCACAATGTCTACAATGCCTTAGCCACTTTAGCCACAGCCCTCGAACTGGATATTCCCTTCCAGGTCGTCCAGGAGACGCTGCGCGATTTTAGTGGGATTCAGAGACGGTTTCAGATCAAAGGAGAGAAGAAGGAGATCCTCATCGTGGATGATTATGGCCACCATCCTGTAGAGATCATGGCCACACTGAAGGCGGCACGAACCGGTTGGGGAAAGAGAATCATTGCGGTATTTCAACCTCATCGATATACAAGAACCCAAGCCCTGTTTAAAGATTTTCTCACTGCTTTTTATGATGCAGATGTCCTCATCCTTACCGATATCTACCCGGCAGGAGAAGATCGAATTGAAGGCGTGGAAGCAAAAGCCCTCTTTGAGGGACTTCGGGAATATGGTCATAAGCATGTCACCTATTTAGGTGACAAAAAGGAGATCGTTGAACATCTCCTCCGTATTGTTTCTCCGGGTGATTTGGTGATCACCTTAGGAGCTGGAGATATCTGGCAGGTTTCCGATGAGTTGGTGAACCGATTGAACTAATAGTTCGGAGTTTTTAGTTTTAACTTTATACTCCGAACTCCGAACTCTGAACTCAAAGCTAATGAGACGGGATTACAAGAAATGGGCGTCGGGTCTGATAAAAGGAAGAATTCTTTTCGATGCGCCGATGAGGCAGTTCACCTCGATGAAAGTGGGAGGGCCTGCAGACAGCCTTTTGTTTCCAAGGAATGTGGATGAATTGAGCGAGGTCATTCGATGCGCCAGGAGAAAAAAAATTCCCTTTTTGATTTTAGGAAAGGGAACAAATCTGGTGGTCAGAGATAAAGGAGTTCGTGGATGGGTAATCAGCCTGATTCAAGGAATGAAAAAAATCCAGATAGATGGAGAGGTAGTCGAGGCAGAAGCCGGTCTCTCCCTTCAGCGGCTAATTCAGTTCTCAATCCAGAAGGGACTCACAGGGCTCGAACCCTTTTTCGGCATCCCTGGAACGGTAGGAGGGGGTTTAGCGATGAATGCCGGAGCATGGGGTGCCGAATTGAAGGATGTCCTTCTCTCCATGACTTTTATGAAGGAAGATGGAGAAATCGTGGAGAGGTCCCGTTCGAGGCTTCGATTCTCTTATCGAAAACTGATCCTTCCCCCTTCCTGGATTATTCTCAAAGGCAGGTTTCAGCTGAAGAGGGGAAGGAAAGAAGAGATTTTTGAGCGGGTGAAATCTTATTCGGAGATGAGGAAGAAAAAGCAACCCTTAGATTATCCTAGCGCTGGCTCCGTTTTTAAAAATCCAAAAGAAGGCCCGGCAGGAAGATGGATCGAGGAAGCTGGGCTGAAAGGGTTTCGGATAGGCCAGGCGATGATTTCAGACCGTCATGCCAATTTCATCATCAACCTAGGAAAGGCCAAGGCCGAAGAGGTGATCAGTTTAATGGAGTTAGTTGAAAAGAAGATCTATGAAGAAAAAGGCATCTCCCTCGAAAGGGAGGTGAAAGTGGTGGGTGAGTGAAGGAATCCTCCATCAAGAAAAAGAGGATTGCTGTGATGATGGGAGGTCTCTCTCGGGAGAGAGAAATTTCGCTGAAGACTGGGAAGGCCATCCTGAAAGCTTTAACTGAAAAAGGATATACGGTGACGCCCATTGATGTAGGGGAGGACATTACAGAAAAATTGGTCAAAGAAAAGATCGAATGTGCCTTTTTGGCTCTCCACGGGAGATTTGGAGAGGATGGAACCATTCAGGGGATGTTGGAGTTGATGAGAATTCCTTATACCGGGTCAGGAGTTCTGGCGAGCGCCTTGGCCATGCATAAAATTATGTCCAAGAAGTTCTTCCGTTGTGAAAAGATCCCGACCCCTCGCTTCGAAGTTTTTCAACGAGAGGAGATAAAGAAAGATCTCCTGAAAAAAATTTCCCTCCCTTTGCCAGTGGTGGTCAAACCGGCCAGGGAAGGTTCTACGATCGGCGTTTCAATTGTCCAGAAGGATGAAGAACTGGGCCCAGCTTTAAAGAGGGCAGGAGAATACGATGAGGAGATATTGGTAGAGGAATTTATGAAAGGCAAGGAGATCACCGTTGGCATTCTTGAAGATATTCCTCTGCCTGTCATTGAGATCGTCCCCAAGAGCGGTTTTTACGATTACCATTCTAAATATACAAAGGGTGAGACTCAATACATCCTTCCGGCTCGAATTTCAAGGGAAAGGTATCTCTATGCCCAGGAGATTAGTCTCAAAGCCTTTCAAATACTGGGTTGCTCAGGTGTGGCCAGAGTTGATTTAATGACCGATGAAAATGAAAATCCATTTGTGATTGATGTCAACACCATGCCTGGGATGACCGAGACGAGTCTCTTGCCCAAGGCGGCCAGTTATGCAGGCATTCCATTTGAGGATTTAGTGGAACGGATTCTGTTGGGGGCATCGTTGAAGATGGAGGGTGGAAAGTAGTTTTGAGTTGCTTGAGTTTCTTGAGTTCTTTGGGTTAACTCGACAAACCTGACAAACTCAATGAACTCAATAAAACCAAGAAGAGGAGAGATGGGAGAGACCATTACAGTACGAGACGGAAAGTTTCTCCGACCGAAAGCAAGAAGGGAAGAGAAAGGTGGGGAAAAATTTCAGGGGATCGTGAAGAAAGCGATCCGGGTGGCTTTTCAACTTCTTCTCCTCTCTTTTTTCCTCTTTATCGGCCATTGGGTTTATGTCCATCTCTTAGGAGACCCCTATTTTCGAGTGAGGGAAGTTGAGATGGAAGGAGGTCGAAAGATTACAAAAGAGACCCTTCTCTCCCTCACGGTGATGGAAGGGATGCCTAATCTCTTCTCGGTCAAGTTAAAGGAGGTCGTCAAACGATTAGAGTCCCATCCCTGGATCGAACAGGTTAAAGTGAGGAAGGTTTTCCCCAATAAGATATTGATTCAGATAGAAGAGAGAAAGCCGATGGCCATCATTCAATTAGAAGAACTTTACTATATCGATACCAAAGGAGAGATCTTTTCTCCCGTGGGGGAAAGAGATGGATATAACTATCCTTACCTCACTGGATTGACCCGTCAGGTTTTAGAAAAAGATCCAGCCGAGGCAAAACGTCTGATCACGAAGGCCCTGGAGCTTTTAAGGATCGTTGACCAAGAAAAGGTTCCTCCCCTGGAGGAAATATCTGAGATCCATATGGAGAAGGTTTTTGGAATTCAATGTTTTACCAAGGTTGAAGGAGTGGAGGTCAAAATGGGATGGGAGGACTTTGGAGAGAAGTTAAAAAGATTGTCTCTCATCTGGTCAGACCTTCGGAGAAGAGGATTTTCAGCCACTTCGATCGATTGCAGTGATTTAAAAAGAATGGTGGTCAAAAAGACCCCCTAAAGGGGGACTTGAAAGGAGGTGATGAAAAGGTGGGGAAGAAAGATTCTTTGGTGGTCGGATTGGACATCGGGACGACAAAAATCTGCACCGTGGTCGGAGAAATTTCTGAAGGTCAGGTCAACATCATTGGTCTCGGGACCTTTCCGTCAAAGGGATTGCGGAAGGGTGTGGTCATCAATATCGAGAGCACAGTCCATTCGATCAAAAAGGCGGTCGAAGAAGCGGAGTTGATGGCAGGCTACCACCTCACCTCTGTCTATGCAGGGATCGCAGGCGGTCATATCAAAGGGATTAACAGTCACGGGGTGATTGCCGTAAAAAACAGAGAGATCGGTCCGAATGATGTGAAGCGGGTGATCGATGCAGCCAGCGCCGTGGCCATGCCTATGGATCGAGAGGTGATTCACATCATTCCCCAGGAATTCATCGTGGATGATCAGGACGGGATCAAAGACCCTGTTGGGATGTCGGGGGTGAGACTGGAGGGAAGGGTTCATATCGTCACTGGTGCTATTACCTCTGCCCAAAACATCATTAAATGTGCCAACAAGGCCGGGCTTGATGTGGATGACATTGTTTTAGAACAGTTGGGTTCGAGCGAAGCGGTCCTGTCTTCTGAGGAGAAGGATTTGGGAGTTGCTATCATCGACATCGGAGGCGGAACCACTGATCTGGTCATCTTTTCAAATGGTGCGATCAAGCATACATCAGTTTTTTCATTAGCAGGAAGCCATATCACAAACGATATCTCGATGGGACTTCGGACACCGGTGGAGGAAGCAGAAAAGATCAAAATAAAATATGGATGTGCCCTGGTTTCTTTGGTTCGGAAGGACGAAACCATTGAAGTTCCCAGTGTGGGGGGCAGAAAACCTCGTGTCCTTTCCAGGCAGACCTTGGCAGAGATTGTTGAAGCCAGGGTCGAGGAGATTCTCACCTTAGTTCATAATGAAGTGGTGAGGACGGGATTTGCGAATCTGCTTGCCTCTGGAATTGTCCTCACTGGCGGGAGCGCCATCTTGGAGGGTATTCCTGAGCTGGCTGAACAGATTTTTAATCTGCCCGTTCGGAGAGGGACTCCCATTGGTATCGGAGGATTAGTGGATCTGGTTGCAAGTCCGATGTATGCGACCGGAGTGGGTCTGGTTCTCTATGGAAGTCGAAATAAAGAGCAGAGTCGGTTTAAGGTGGGTGAGGGGAATATCTTCAGTAAAGTTACCCACCGGATGAGGGAATGGATTGGAGAATTCTTCTAATAATTCAGGAATTGGGGAATTCAGGGATTATTTAATTCCTGTCTGCAGTAGGCAGGCGCAATCCCTTAATTCCTAAATCTAAGGAATTCCAACTTTAACAAAGGAGGGAGGATATGATCGAATTCGACGAAAATAAAAATTTGGCCGCCAAGGTCAAGATCATCGGAATTGGAGGAGGAGGAAACAATGCCCTGAACACTATGATTTCCTATCAACTCACTGGGGTCGAGTTTATCGCAGCCAATACCGATGCTCAAGCACTGGCGGCAAATATGGCTCCATTCAAATTGCAATTGGGCGAAAATTTGACCAAGGGCTTAGGAGCCGGAGCCAATCCAGAGGTAGGAAGAAAGGCTGCTCTCGAAGATGTGGAGAAGATACGTGAAGTTCTAAAAGGGTCAGACATGGTCTTCATCACAGCCGGGTTAGGCGGCGGGACGGGCACGGGCGGAGGGCCGGTGATTGCGGAAGTGGCCCGTGAAATGGGTGCCCTCACCGTGGCCATTGTGACCAAACCCTTCCACTTCGAAGGGAAGAACAGGATGAAACAGGCGGAGGAAGGGTTGGCCAATCTGAAAATGACAGCGGATGCCCTCATCACCATCCCGAACCAGCGGCTCCTTAGCATCAGCGGGAAGAGCATGACTCTGCTGGAGGCCTTCAAAAAGGCAGATGAGGTTCTCTATCATGCCGCTAAAGGAATCTCAGATATCATCGTTGGCCATGGAATTATCAATCTGGACTTTGCCGATGTCCGGACCGTCATGTCTGAAACAGGAATGGCATTGATGGGAACGGGAATTGCTTCGGGTGAGAATCGATCCGTGGAAGCTGCCCAAAGAGCGATCTCCAGTCCTCTCCTGGAAGATATTACGATTGAAGGGGCCCGGGGGCTTCTCATCAACATCACCGGAGGCGAGAACATGACCCTCAACGAGATCAATGAGGCCACCACTCTCATTCAGAAGGAAGCCCATGAAGATGCCAATGTGATCTGGGGCATGGTGGTCGATAAGGCGATGAAGGAAGAGATTCGAGTGACCGTGATCGCTACTGGTTTCGGAAAGAAAGAGGAGAAGAGAGCCTCTCAGTTTAAGAAAGTGGCTCCTATCTCATTTGGTCTCAGGGAGCAAAATAAGGACTTGCCCCACTTCTCTTTGGGTAACAAAGAGAATAACAGGGACATTCCTGCTTTTATGAGGAGGGTGAAGGCCAGCGAGCGGTTTGATGAACTCAAATTGGATCCACCATCGGATTTCTCTATTGAGGATGAGGATCGTTTTGACATCCCTACTTTTTTAAGAAAACAGGCCGATTGAATCTGGTGACTGGTGAATCGTAATTCGTGGTTCGTAATACGAAGTCATCGATTGGTTAACTTTTTGTGTTTGTGATAGAATATTTTTAACGAATCACCAACACGAGACACGAGTCACGAAGAAATGACTTCCTGGAAACTTGTTCAGAAGGCCAAAGGTATTCTTGAGAAAGAGAAAGGAGCTATCCAAAAACCATGGGGCGGAAAAATTACTATTTGTCTCCTCTACCCCAACTCTTACCATGTGGGGATGTCCAACCTCGGATTTCAGACCCTTTATCAGATTTTAAACGCTGATGACGATGTGGTTTGTGAAAGAGTCTTTCTTCCTGAGCCAGAAGATCTCCAAGAATATCGCAATACCCAAACCCCTCTTTTCTCATTAGAATCCCAGAAGCCTCTCTCCAGCTTCGATATCTTAGCTTTCTCCATTTCTTTCGAGAACGATTTTCTTAATATCCTCACCCTGTTAGACTTAGCCCATATTCCGTCAGAGAGCCGTCTTCGTGATGAAAAGCATCCCTGGGTGATTGCTGGAGGGGTAGCTGTTTTTTTAAATCCAGAACCCATTAGTGAATTCTTTGACCTTTTTATTCTGGGCGAGGCGGAGGAGGTCATTGGAGAATTTTTAGAGGTCTGCCGCCAAACCCTTTCAGACAAAGGGAAGAGGAGGAAGGATGATTTTTTAAGAAATCTGGGTGGAGTGGAAGGGGTTTATGTTCCAAAGTTTTATCGGGTGACCTATGCTGAAAATGGAAAGATAGAGGCAATGGATCCCGAATCAGGATTCCCTAGACAGGTCAAACGGAGATGGGTGCCTAAGCTCGATCAATTTCCAACCCAGTCCACTCTTTTCACTCCGGACACGGAGTTTAAAGAAATGGCTTTAGTGGAAATGAACCGGGGTTGCCCCAGGGGATGCCCCTTCTGTGCGGCTTGTTTTGTTTACCATCCTTTTCGAAATCGAAGCCTTTCCCTTCTTGAATTGATTTCAAAGGAAGCCCTTTTAAAAGAACATCGTATTGGATTGACCGGGGCTGCTGTTTCCGACCATCCTCAACTCCTCCCACTGTGTCAGAGCATCCTCTCCCAACAAGGAGGAATCTCTTTATCCTCCTTGAGAGTGGATGCAGTCACTCCATCCCTGATTCAGTGTCTGAGAAAGAGTGAGGAACATACAGTGGCCATTGCACCTGAGGCGGGTTCAGAAAGACTTCGAAGGATGTTGAAGAAAGGCTATACAGAAGAAGAGATTTTGAAGACCATTCATACTTTAGTTGAGAATGGTCTTTCCCAAATCAAATGTTATTTTTTAATTGGCCTCCCCTCTGAGATCGATGAGGATGTCGAGGAAATTCTCTTCCTCGCTAAGCGGATTCGGCATCAGATTCTCTCAGATCAAAAGAACCAGAAGAAGAGATGGAGGTTAGTTTTGAGTGTCAACCCCTTTATCCCAAAACCTGCTACTCCCTTTCAGTGGGTGCCCTTGGAAGAAGCCGGAGAGTTGAAGAAGAAGTTAAAGATGATTCAGAGAGGGGTTCAAGGTGAGAGAGGGATGGAGATGATCTATGATCTTCCCAAATGGGCCTATATTCAAGCCTTGTTCTCAAAAGGAGATCGGAGAGTGGGGAAGATTTTGATGGCCGCGCATCGCTATCAGGGAAATTGGAGCCAAGCCCTTCGGGAGACAAATATCAACTCTGACTTCTATGTCTATCGAAAAAGGGATTTGGATGAAATCTTTCCTTGGGATTTCATCGACCACGGCATCTCAAAAGAACAATTGAAGGAAGAGTATTTAAAAGCAATGGAAGAAGCAGGAGTTTCAATATAAAAAGCTTAAGGCTGAAAGTTCAAAGCTCAAAGAAGAAATAACTGAGTGACTCGTTAACCCAATTTTGCAATAATTCAATAACCAATGACTTAATGACTTTTTGGAAATTTTATAATGAAGGTTGAAAAAGTTTATTTTAAGAGCGAGGGGAAAAGAATTTCAGGAATTCTCCATCTTCCCGAGAAAATAAATCCTTCTTGCGTGATTGCCTCCCATGGCCTTCTCTCCAGCAAGGACAGTGAGAAGTATATTGCCCTTGGGGAACAGATTTCAAGAGAGGGAATATCAATGCTTCGATTCGACTTTAGGGGGATCGGGGAAAGTGAGGGGGGCGAGGAAGACAATACGGTCAGCAAAAAAATCGCCGACCTGAGTGCAGCGATTGATTTTATAAGATCTTATCCCGGTCTGGAAAATCGGATTGGGTTAATTGGATCGAGCCTTGGTGGTTTTCTTTCCTTGATCAAAGCCTCGGAGGATAAAGAGATTAGGACTATCGTGATCTGGGCGACACCCCTTCACTTAGATGATCTTGGAACGAAAAAGCAGGAGGAAGATTATCCTCTCCCTCCGGAGGCCTTTTTTGAAGATCTTCCGAAACATCGGTTGGTGCCTCTTTTACATAAAGTCTCAAACTGTCTAGTCATTCATGGAGAGGAAGACGAACTTGTTCCTCTGGATCAAGCCTTGGGAATCTTCTACAATTTGAGCGTCCCCAAAGAGATTCATGTGATCGGTGGTGCAGACCACCGGTTGACCGATCCGGCACATCGTCAACGTGCTATAGAACTCAGTGTGGATTGGTTTAAAAAATATTTGGGTTGAATTGTCTCCCGTAGTTTGAAAAATAACGATCTTTCAACATGAATGAGCATCTCTCACGGAACTTCTTGGTTTTGGGGCATTGGAGCATGATTATTTCACTTTGTAAGATTGGTGGCTAGATCTAATTCAAACCCTTTCCGCAATTTTGGCAAAACCAATCCTCTGAATCAACTTTTAATCCACAATCTGGGCAAAAATTGATTTCCGGAATGGTAGCTTTTTCCTTTCTGGTCATTCTGAAACTTAACCTGCTTGTTTCACTTCTTTTATTTTCCACCCCCCTTCTTCTTTCTTTAATGTAACATCCAGAATGGTTTTACTCTCCTGGGGCTGGCTACCAGTCTTTGGAGAAATTTTGATCAACCATTCAACTCTTGCCTTGGCCGTATCGCTTGATATCGAGGGGTTCTTCAAATTATAGGACAGGTCAAGGTAATCAAATTTTTTCCAATAGGCGAGTGTCGCCTTCTTTTTCCCTTCTCGGTCTTTGAAATCAGTAGCGTAGCAGGATATAAAGAGGTCAATGTTCTTCTGTAAATTTGCCTGCCGGATGTTTTCGAGCAGACCTTTTATTTTTCCTATCTCTAGTGTTTCTTCAATAACAGCATCAGAAGGAGGGAGATTAGAAGGGGTGGGTGGGACTACCTCAGTTTTCTCCTTAGAAATGACAGAACTATGTTCTGTCTCTCTTCTATCGGTCTCTTGTTGAATTGAAACATTGGTTGTTGTATTGGTAGGAATTGAGGAGCCAGAGAGAGCTGGACCAGAAACCTCTTTAGAAGGGGGTGTCTTTGCCCCGGGCTCTTTTATGATCATGTAAGAATAGATTGACCAAAGGAAATATCCTCCTGCAACAACCATAATCGTGATGCTACCTACTTCGAGGGATAAGCGGCGATAGTTTATTTTGCGTTTCCTTGGACGAATTAATCTACTTTCCAAATCATCCACTGACCTTTTCATAGGTTGTTGTTCAGTAGTTTCGGTTCCAGGGGGTTCTTCTTTAATTTCTTGTGGTTCTTGTTCGGCTTCCGGACTTTGAATGGTTTCGGGCTCTTTCTTTTTAACTTCAGGAGTATCAGGTAACTTAGGTTTTTCCACTTCTTGGGATGGAATTTCTGTCACCAGGGCTGATCCACATCTTACGCAAGAATTCCCGCGTTCGTAGATGATTTTACAAGTAGGACAGATGAGTTTTTTATGGGGGACTTCTGTCAATTGTTCTTGGAATGTCTGTAATTGAATGGGTTTTTCTTCAATTTCGGGCTTACGAGCTATCTTAGGTTCTTCATTCGTTTGAGTGGGAGTTTGGGCGATCAGGGCTGTTCCACATTTTACGCAAGAATTTCCACGTTCGTATATGAATTTACAAGTAGGGCAGATGAGTTGATTATGGGGTTCCTTTATTTGTTGTTCTTGATACTCTTTTACTTGGATGAGTTCTCTTTCATCCCTGGGTTTTCTATCATCTGTCTCCAGAGCTTCTTTTTTCTTGGTGGGGATTTTTGTTACCAGGGCAGATCCGCATTGTATACAAGAACTCCCAAATTCATAAACGATTTCGCAATTGGGGCAGATCAGTTCTTGACTTGACTTTTCTTCCTCCTTCTTGTCCATATTCTTTTGACTTGGAGTAAGATCTTCTTTCATTACAAGGGGGCCTCCGCAATAACTGCAAAACTTTTTATCTTCCTTGTATTCGATGTTACAACTCACGCAGACCAGCATTTATCCCTCTTAAAATTATTCTTTTTAATCATTACATTGGCGTTGGTTTTGGAGGAGGGGAAGAAGGAGAAGAGTTGGATCCTTCGGAAGTGGCTAATTTACTTACCCACGCCTCGCTTCCGTCCTCAAGCCGAACATACAACCAATCTCCCTTTACTTCGAGAATTTTCAGAGACGTTCCTTTCTTCACATTTCCTATTACTTTATAGTTCGTCCCTGGCCCCTCACGCAAATTCACATTAGCCCATACGACTTGGGTGACACGAAGAGTTGGTTTGGGGGCTGCGACAGGGGCTTGAGGGGGCGTTACTTCAGGCTGGACCTTTACGGGCGGAGGTTTCGGGGTTTCCTTGGGCGGGATAATAGGAAAAACTCTATAGGACTCAGGAGGTGTCTTAGCCACGATAAAACTTGCTGACTCCTCAATGGCTATGCGAATGGCCTTCTCCATAGGTGTTTTTGAAAAGTCTTTGAAAACCTCTGGCAAGCTAATTCCACTTTTTCCAGTGGTCCCTCTAAAATCTGCAGCCTTTCCCCTCATCCTTTTAGTGTCGAGGACCTGGTTGGTCCTTGGATTCGTAACGGTCACAATGAGGGTCACATACGAAGTTCCTCCTGTTTCCTCTGCAGCACCTACAATCCCGGGTTTGAATTCTTTAATCATTCCTTCTACAAGAAGATCAGTTTCCCCCTCTTTTTTAATTCGGCCGCTATCTACAATATCCTGGCCTTTGATGACATCATCTAAAGATTTTCGTACTTGGATGATATATCGATTCGTGGCCAACAATGCATTACGTAACATCTCAGCCATTCCATCTCCTACCTGGCTCGTCTCTTTACTCCTTGAGGATTTGTCAGTGAACTTAATTACCACGACTCTTGCTTTAGGCCCTTTATAGTCTTCTTTCAAGATCTGCTCATAGGTTGGCCATGGTGGAGGTTTCTCGTCAGGGTGAATTGCCTGGTCAATGGTTGAACAGCTTATCAAGAAAAATATAAATACGATAGACATCAGAACCTTAGGAATGAAGTTAATTGGTAAATCCCTCATAATAAATCCCCACCTTAACCTTCTCCAGATTAAAAATTAAGGCTCAAGCTAAAATTTAATATACATATTCTCTCTGAGGGTAAGCAAAATAAGTGCCATTTTTTGACAAATTTTAATTATTTAAATTTACATGACTTTTCTAACATATGACTTCTTTTATGCACAAAAAAGTGCCAAATTTTTGTTCACTGGTTATAAAATGTCCAGGTTCTTTTATAGATTACTGGGAATGAACGAGAATGGATATAGAGGTGGATATTAATCAATTAAAAGCAGTCCATTCCAGAAGAGACGATTCTGGGAAGAGAAGTCGAAGGGGAGTCCAATTTTTTTGGCTGTCTGAATCACATTAATTCCCATTCCTTCTATTGAAGGTCTTGCCATTAAAGGATGCTTACAATGACCGGCAGGTCCAACACACTTTCGGCAGAGTTTACAAGAGCCACCAATCAAACCTGCAGCCAGAGGGAAACCCAAATATAAAGCCTTTTTCTCCAACTCATGGATGATTTTGTGTAGTCTCAGTGCATGTTTTCTGGCTTCTGTTTTTGAAACTTTTCCCTTATTCTCCCAAGCCAATTGAACGAATAAAGCCTTGGAATATCTCTTTAAAGATTTTCGAAACTCCGCTACGGAGAGTAAGTTGGGAGGACACATCAAATTATGATCATACTTATCGCATAAGGGAACCAGGCACTTTAATCGAACCCTTTCATCGATTACGATCGAGGAAACAGAAATCACTTTCGCTCTGGTGGCTCCCAATTGAATGGCCTCATTTTGAAGTTGTTTCATTATTTTTCCCATAGGTTTTAATTCTCAATTCCGCAATCCGCAATCTGAAATCTTCATTAGCTAATCCCTAATCCCTTTTTCACATGCCCCAAAATACTAGCCATGGTAGAGCCAGCCTGACCATGAATGACAAGATCCGCCATGTCATCGTAAGGAGTTGGGTCTCGGTTGATGATCACCAATCTTGCTCCATTTCTCTTTGCCACCAGAGGCATTGCGGCAGCGGGTTGGACAACTAAGGAGGATCCAATCACAATGAAGAGATCACAGAGTGAGGATCGATGATAAGCCTCTTGGGTTTCCTTCTCTGGCATGGATTGGCCAAATGAGATGGTAGCGGGTTTGAGAAGTCCGCCACAGTCGTCACAACGGGGTGCCTTCTGCCCTTTTTTTATTCGTTCTTGGATTTCATCGCGATTGTATCTCTTTTTACAACTCAAACAGGAGACGAATATGGCTGTCCCGTGAAGTTGAAGTACCTTTTCTTCTGAATTTCCGGCCTTGAAGTGAAGACCGTCAATGTTTTGAGTAATCACACAGTCAAGCTTACCCAATCTCTCCAATTCTGCAATGGTGAGATGGGCCTGATTAGGTTGGGCCGCTTTGATCGGCTCATACATTTCCGTTGCCATCTGCCAATATTTCTCCCGGGAGGTTTCACTGGCAAGGAAATTCTGAAAGTAGAAGTCCTCGGGATTGTATCGATCCCATACTCCTCCGGGGCTACGGAAGTCCGGGATTCCTGATTCTGTGCTGAGCCCTGCCCCTGAAAAAACAATCACCCTCTTAGAAGTGGTGATCCATTGTGCTATTTTTTCAAGTTGTTCTTTCATCTATTTCCCCCTATGGACAATTTCTATTCTCCACTTCTATCCCCTCATTTCGTATATCACACGGTTAGTATGACTTGCAAGGGGAAGAGAGCATGTGATAAAATTTTGTAATGAAATGCAATTTAATCAAGCAAGGATATCCCCAGGGAAGTTGTTTTATTGAGATCGAGCAAGGAAAGTCTCCTGCCTGTGAAGCCACCCTCAAAAAGACAGACAATGGCCTTCTCAGGCTGATCTCCGCTGTTCATCTCTCCCGTCCAGAAAATTACCTCTCCATCTACCAATCAGGTTGTAACTTCTCCTGCCGAAAATGTCATTCCTGGAATTTCACAAAAATTGCCAAGGGCGATTGGTGGTCTCCTGCCGATGTTTTAAAGGCCTGCAAAGAATATGAAAAAGAAGTAACGCTTCGAGAACCTCGAAACAGGGCCACTGCCTTTCATGCCCACGATTCCTGTCGCGGTTGCGGGGCTTGTGTGATGTATGGAAAACGATCTTCTCTCTGTCCCAAGGTGATCCAGAAAAAAGAGATTGTTTTGAGTCCTCAAGGTTGGGGACCTGCACGCAATATCGTTGCCTTCACGGGAGGAGATCTGACCTGTTGTCCAGAGTACTATGTTGAATGTACTCACCTCATTAAGGCAGAGACCGAGCTCTGGGTGTTGATTGAGACCAATGGTTATGGCCTTACCCCTCAGAACCTCGATGCATTGAAGGAGGCAGGGGTTGACTCCTTCTGGCTCGATATCAAGGCCTATGACGGAACCGACCATAAATGGCTGACCGGTTGTTTCAACCGGAACATCCTCAAACTTCCTGAAGAGATTGTTAAAAGAGGTTTTGTACTGGAGGTCCTTTCTCTCTACATCCCAAACCTTGTGGAGACACCCCAGTTGAAAAAGATTGCTCAATTGATTTTTGATGTCGATCCAGAAATCCCGTTTACCATTTTTGCCTTTTTCCCCGAATATCAAATGAAGCGGTATAAAAGTCCAAAGGTTTCTGAGATGATTGATGCTTACCTGGGAGCCAAGGCCGTGGGACTAAGGAATGTGAGGTTAGGAAACACTGGAATTTTCGCTTCAACAGAGCAGGATTATAATCTCCTGAAAAAGAAGGTTGGGGTAGGGAACTACTAATTGCGGATTGCGGAGTGAGTAAAGGGAGGGGGATAAAGATGGAACGTATTAAGAATTATATTAACGGGAAATGGGTTGATTCTAAATCTGGGGAAACTTTTCGGTCGACTAATCCAGCCAACCAGGGTGAGGTGATTGGAATTGTTTCCAAGTCAGATCGGGAAGATGTGGATCGAGCCGTCAAGGCAGCGCAAGGAACCTATGAAGAGTGGCGGCTCACCCCAGCCCCACGTCGGGGTGAAATCCTGTTCAGGGCTGCAGAAATTCTTTTGAGGAATAAAGAATTTTTGGGAAAGCTGGAAACACGGGAAATGGGTAAAGTTCTTCCCGAAGGACTGGGTGATGTCCAGGAAGCCATTGACATGGGTTACTACATGGCTGGAGAGGGGAGAAGGCTTTCCGGAGAAACTGTTCCCTCCGAACTTCCTGGTAAAGATATGAAATCAGTTCGCGTTCCCATCGGTGTTTTTGGCCTAGTCACTCCCTGGAATTTTCCTATTGCCATCCCTGCATGGAAGATCTTTCCATCCCTCATCTGCGGCAATACGGTTGTGTTCAAACCCTCCAGTGATACAGCCGTCTGTGCGGCAAAATTTGTAGAGGCTCTGGTGGAGGCGGGTTTGCCCAAAGGGGTTCTGAACCTGGTGCATGGGCCAGGAGGAGAGGTGGGGGAATATTTGGTGAGCCATCCAGGAGTGGATGCCATCTCCTTTACAGGTTCCTTTGATACTGGGAAACGTCTCGAAGGAATTTGTGGGGCCATTCATCGGATCATTGTGACTGAGATGGGTGGAAAGAATGCGATCATCATCATGGATGACGCAAACCTCGATTTGGCTGTTGAAGGGGCCATCTGGGGTGGTTTTGGAACGACCGGACAACGATGCACTGCCGCCAGTCGAATCGTTGTGCACAAGAAAGTCTACCAGAAATTCATTGAGAAGTTCAAAACTGCTGCATCCCGTCTCAAAGTGGGAGATGGTCTTCAAAAGGGGACGGATGTGGGTCCGGTGATCAATGAATCCCAGTTCAATAAGATTCTTAAATATATCGAAATTGGAAAGAAAGAAGGGGCTAAACTGATCTTGGGAGGGAAAGCCTATCAAAAGGGCAATTGTTCCAAAGGGTATTTCATCGACCCCACCATCTTTACGGAGGCAACTCCTGAGATGCGGATCGCCCAGGAGGAGATTTTTGGGCCGGTGGTTTCTGTCATTAAAGCAGAAGACCTTGAAGACGCCATTCAAATCGTCAATCGTACCCCCTACGGACTTTCCTCTGCTATTTATACTCAGGATGTCAATTCATCGGCGATCGCAGAGAGAGATCTGGATACGGGGATTGTTTATATCAATGCCTCCACCATTGGCGCAGAAATACATCTGCCTTTTGGTGGGATCAAACGTTCGGGTTACGGAAGGAAGGAGGCAGGAGGTCGAGGGGGCGCTCTGGATACCTACAGTCGATGGAAAGTGATCTACCGGGATTTCAGCGGTCAGCTTCAGAAGGCCCAGATCGATAAATAAAATCATGGAATGATGGAATGTTGGAACAATAGAAAGATGGAATGGTGGAGAACCAAAAGGTCAAGGCTAAGGTTAAGACCTGACAAGGTTAAGGCTGAGGTTAAGGAATGTTATTCTGAACCCTTTGCCTTTTGTCATTCTGAGCGCAGCGAAGAATCTCAAGAAGCGGCTCAGGGTAAACTCCGTGAAGAATCTCAGAGATCCTTCGCTATCGCTCAGGATGACACCTAAACCTGATGGTATTTAAGTCTATTATTCTAATATCCTGGCATTCCAAGAAAACAGTGTTCCAAGAAACAGTTGATTCTTCTCTGTCGTTATGATAATGAAGAATCAAACTGAATCTCTCTAAGGGAGACCTCATGGAGAAAAAGGTCCTCATCGTGGATGATGAGGAAAGGGTTGTTCAATCGATCGCAGGTGTTCTGGAGGACGAAGGGTTCCGAGTCGCCAAGGCAAAGAGTGGAGAAGAGGCGATTAAAGTTTTCCAGCAGGAGGAGCCGGATGTCACCCTCCTCGATATCTGGATGCCAGGGATGGATGGCATTGAGGTATTGAAACGGCTCAAATGGATTGCTCCAGAGTGTCAAGTGATTATGGTCTCCGGTCATGCGACGATCTCAACCGCCATGACCGCTGTGAAATTGGGCGCTTTTGACTTCATTGAAAAACCTCTTTCTCTCGATCTTCTTCTTATGACCATTCGTCGAGCCCTCGATCATCAGAAGGAGTTGTTGACCGTCCAGCGATCGGGAGAAATTGTCACAGAGGAACCTTTCCAAGATAAGAAGATTTTTCCAAAGGAGATGGCCGGAGAACTCGCGGGCCCCCCTCTTGCTTCCATCCGGGAAGCCATCTCCTTAACCAAGGAGGTCGTAAAAAGAAAAGGGACTTCCTTATTACCTCAGCGTACGCTGAAACAGAGTATGGTCCTTTACGGAACAGGACTCCATTCTGGAAAGAAGACGGGGCTTCTCCTCCAGCCTCTTCCTCCTCACAGCGGAATCCTTTTTGGAAACATCTCTTCTGATGATGTGGTTCCTGCGCATCTCGACTATGTTCAAACCACAGAATTTGCAACCTCCCTTAAAAAGGGGAGGGCGATTGCCAAGACCGTCGAGCATCTCATGGCGGTGTTGCATGCCTATCATATCACCAACCTGATGGTGAAGATGATTGAAGAGATTCCGATCATGGATGGTTCTGCCTCAGAGTTTTGTAAAATCGTGGAAGAGGCAGGCGTGGAGGAGCAGGAGGAGAGGGTGGATGAATTGATCATCGATCGAAGACTGGAGATCGTTTACAAGAATAAGTCTCTGATCATCGAGCCTGCAGAAGTCTTTTCTGTCCATTTCTTTTTAGACTATCCACCCCCCATCGGGGAGCAGACTTTTGATTTTACATTGGAGAACGAGGAGGCCTTTCGGGATCAAATCGCTCCGGCAAGGACATTTGGCTTTCTGAAGGATATCGAGATGCTTGAACGGATGGGAATGGGAGGAGGAGGTCGTCTCCATAACTTTATCCTTCTTGACGACGGGAAGATTGTCAACACCGAGCTTCGATTCCCCGATGAATTTGTCCGGCATAAGATTCTTGACTTGATCGGTGATTTCTATCTCCTCAATCGTCCGGTTCGAGGAAAAGTGACCGCCCGTTTGACCGGCCACACGGAAAACATCACCCTCATGATGAAGATTCAGGAAGCGGCAAGAGAAAAATAGCGGTGAGGGATCAACCCATTCTCTGGAGGGACCCATGGCACAAGAGGAATACCGACCCCCGATCAAAGAATTTTTAGACATGCTGGCAGACCTGTTGACCGAGAAGTATTTCGAACGGATGGACGACCGGATGAAAAAGATTCCCGAACTCCGGAGATTGATCACCGCCAAAGAGGCGAGCCAATTCTTGAGCCTTTCGACAGATACCGTCTACCGGATGGCCTCGTTGAAAAAACTTCCTTATCTCAAAATCGGGGATCGGGTCCTTTTCGATGTGAAAGCCCTCGACCACTGGATTGAGAAGCATATGATCCGGGAGAAGGAGTGGAAGAGGGAAGAATTAAAGCAAGAGATCGAAAAGGAGAAGGCCAACACGAAATCTTCTAAAGAATCTGACCTCCTTGGTTTGCTGAAGAAAAAGGGAAAGGATTAGGTCATTCGATTTTTATCACACATCCAGTAAAGCCTTTAAGAACCGAAAGGGGCCTTCCCTTTTCCCCTTCCTTTTGTCAATTTTATTGGGTAAAATGTTTTTTAAAAAATCATGATTCTCTCTATGAGTGATAGAGGGAAATCTGTAAATGAAAGAAGGGATTGAGATGGTCGATTACTTCCTGATCGAAGCGCTCTTGACAGATGAAGAGAGGTTTTTCAGAGACAAAGTCCGAAAATTTGTGGAGAAAGAATGCATGCCTCTCATCGCCCCCCACTTCGATAGCGGAACCTTTCCCATGGAGCTCATCCCCAGGATGGCGGAGATGGGGCTCTTCGGCCTCCATGTAGATGGTTATGGCTGCCCCAAAGCAAGCCATGCAATTTACGGCTTGACCTGCCAGGAACTGGGGCGCTGCGACAGTGGTCTCAGGGCCATGTTTTCAGTTCAAAATTCCTTAGTGATGTACCCCATCTATGCCTTTGGATCTGAAGAACAAAAGATAAGATGGCTTCCCAAAATGGCACGTGGTGAGGTGGTCGGCTGTTTTGGTCTTTCTGAACCCGATTTTGGATCAAATCCTTCTGGAATGAAGACCGGGGCCGTGAAGCAAGGAAATCATTACCTCCTGAACGGAACCAAAATGTGGATTACCAATGGATCCATTGCGCACGTGGCACTGGTCTGGGCGAAAATGGATGATGAAATCCGCGGTTTCTTGGTAGAAGCTGGGACTCCGGGGTTTAAGGCAACCCTGATCCAGAGAAAGTTTTCTTACCGAACTTCTCCCACTTCTCTTCTTATCCTCAAAGACTGTATGATTCCCGAGGGAAACCTCCTTCCAGGGGCAAAAGGCTTGAAGTTGATTTTAAGCTGCCTGAACTATGCCCGTTACGGGGTGGCTTGCAGCGCCTTGGGTTCTGCCATGGCCTGTTATGAAGTTGCCGAGACGTTTGCTCGCAAAAGGGAAGTCTTTGAAAAACCTATCGCCTCTTATCAACTTGTCCAAGAGAAGCTGGTCCGGATGGTATTGGAAATTACCAAGGCGCAGTTACTCACCTTTCATCTGGGCAGATTATTGGATCAACATAAAGCAAGACCTCCTCAGATCTCAATGGCCAAGCTCAACAATGTTCGGGAAGCCATGAAGATCGCTCGAATGGCTAGGGATATCCTTGGGGCTCGCGGTATTCTGTCCGATCACCATGTCATTCGCCATCTCTGTGATCTCGAAGCCATGAGCACATTGGAGGGGACAGAGAGCATTCATGTGTTGGCCATTGGACAAGATCTGACCGGAATTTCAGCCTTCTATTAGAACCTCTACTTCAACCAACCCAGTTCTTTTAATCTTTCTGGAGTGGGGATCATTTCTTCAGACCACCCGCGATATTCGCGATATTCACTAAATATAAAAATTTAGTTTCCAGACCACTTCCCCCAATAAATTAGTCAGCCCATTCTTCCTCCAGATCTTCCAGACGAGCTTTAGAATGGGCGAGATCGGGATTGAGAACCTTTCCAAAATCAATTCTTTGTTTTTCCTTGACAGGGAAGGAAAAGTAAATTTAAAATATATATAGAAGAAGGAGGTGAGGTCCATGAGATGGATGTTCCCCCATGCAACACATTGTTCGACCTGTGGTTCGTTGCGCTGGTCCTGAGCAAGACGTTAAACGGCTCATTAGAGGGTAAGAGAACCCATCCAAAATTTCTTAAATATTTCAAAGGCCGGCAGATTTCTTTCCGGCCTTTTCTTTCGTTGGATATTTTGACATGGATATCATTTCATCAATAAATTCTATTTTGGAGGAGGATGGATATGAGAAAAATCGCTTGGGTTATTTCAATTTTTTTGGCTTTAAGTCTTATTCAACTTGCTGAGGCTCAATTCGGAAAGACATCTGGCCCTAAATTTTATTCCGATTTCAAACCGGTCGTGGGTGGGTGGTCGGAATATCAGATGTCCCCAAAGGGTGAATCCCCTTCAAAAATGAAAATGGCTGTTGTTGGAAAAGAGGGAGATGCGTACTGGTATGAAACGGTTATGGAAACGAAGAGGGAAGGGCGAGTCATTACCAAAATGCTTGTTTCTGGAGATCCGTCAGACCAGAAGAATATCAAGAGAATCATCATTAAGATGGGAAATGACCCAGCTATGGAGATGCCTGTCCAGATGATGGAGCAGCCTTCAACACAGAAAGGACAATCGGGAAAGGTGATTGATAAAGGGACAGAAAACATTAAAGTTCCTGCTGGAACCTTTACGACAAAACACATGCAGTATCAGGATGGAGAGGTGGTGGATTCTTGGATTTATAAAGATGTCTCCCCTTATGGAATGGTAAAATCCGTATCGAAAGATATTGAAATGGTTCTCATCGGATATGGGACTGGGGCAAAGACCCTGATCACAGAAACGCCTCAAAAGTTTGAGATGCCTCAGATGCCTCCCCGAAGGAAGTGAAGAGTGGAATATCTTGATGTTCTTTTCTTCTAAAGGAAATCTACTATGAAGAGATTGAACACAACCATCTGCTGTGTCTTCTTATTTTTCCTCTTTGCCACCTTTGCCTATGCCCAATCATCCGAAATCAGGATTCTTCATGTCAATGATTTTCACGGGTTTGTTGAACCCTATAAGCCCCTTGGATCGGATGAACTGCTGGGAGGCATTCCTTATCTTGCCTCTAAAGCCAATGAGCTTCGGAAAGAAAAACCATCCTTATTGCTTTCTGCAGGAGACATGATCCAGGGCGACAACTGGGCAAATCTTTTTCTGGCTGAATCCGTCATTGAGTTGATGAATGGGATGAGGTTTGATGTGATGGTATTGGGAAATCATGAGTTTGATTTTGGGCAGGGGGTACTTAAAAAGAGAATTTCAGAGGCAAGGTTTCCTATCCTTGGAGCTAATGTTGAAGGTCTGGACTCTATCAAACCTTATGCCATCAAGGAGCTGAAAGGGATCAGGGTAGCACTCATCGGTATCGTCACAGAAGACGTCCCTTTAGCAACCCATCCCCGAAATGTAGCGGGTCTGAGATTTATTTCTCACATAGAAACTGCCGAGAAATACATCAAGGAGTTAAAAAACAAGACGGATGTCATCATCGTCCTTTCTCATATAGGATACCCCGCTGACAGGGTGCTCGCGGAGAAAGTAAAGGGAATTGATGTGATCGTGGGTGGACATTCCCATACCAAAATTACAAAGCCTGTGAGCATCGGGAAAACACTGATTGTACAAGCCTGGGAGCACGGAAAAGCTCTTGGCGTTTTAGACCTCACGGTAAAGGATGGAAAGATCATCAAGTTCGAAGGCCATTTGGAGGAAATCAAACCTGAAAAGGGTAAAGAGGACAAGGCTGCTTTGGCCATAGTGAAAAAATATAAAGAAAGGGTGAATGCTGTCCTCAATGAAAGAATTGGAGAGGCGGCGGTGGACCTCGATGGAGAAAATGTGAGAAAAAGGGAGACAAACCTGGGTGATTTCATTGCCGATATTATGAGGCGTGCCTCAGAGGCGGATGTAACCTTGATTAATGGAGGGGGGATCAGAACCAGTATTAAAAAGGGAGAAGTGAGAATGAAAGAGATCTATTCCGCCTTACCTTTTGATAATTACATCGTTGCCATCAAATTGACAGGGAAACAGATTAAGGAGGCATTAGAGCATGGGGTATCAGGGGTGGAAAATGAAGAAGGTCGATTCCCCCAAGTATCCGGTCTTACCTTTAAATATTCTCCGCCAGAAAAAAGAGGTTCGAGGGTAAAGGAAGTCTACATCGCGGGTAAGCCCATCGATCCCGATCGAACATATATTGTTGCCACAAATGATTTTCTGGCTGTAGGAGGGGATGGATATAAGGCCTTTGGGGAAGCCATCAAATCATCAAGAGATTTCCCTGCCATCGGGGGGATGATGAAGGGTGAAAAAGTGGTTTATAGTGATTCCAGCAGATGGGTGAGAGATGTGGTGGTAGAATATATAAAGGAAAAGAAAAGGATTGCTCCAGCGATGGAGGGGAGGATCATAGAAATTCGTTGATGAAAGTTTATGTCAATCAAAAATCTGTTGATGTTTTACCTGGGATGACGGTGAAACACGCCCTGATGAGTACAGGACTTTTTAAAGAAATAGAGGCCTCGAAGAAAGTCTACGAGGAATGGGGAAATGAGTTGGGTTTGGATGGCGCATTGTCTGAAGGGATGAAGATTTATGTAAAAAATTGCAAAACATAAGAAGACTGGTCTATGGAAGACCGGTATGCCTTCAAAGTTTTATAAAGTGATCTTTTTGATATTTTTATAAGAAACAATGGGTGTCATAGAAGGGACTTTAAGAATAATACTTGGTATGTAGTAGTTTGATATTTATTAAGGTGTCGCTATAAAACTTTTCTTGCATACCTGTCTTTCTTTTACAATTTTTATTTACGGCAGATAGGTTTATTAAAAGAGGAAGGGAGGAGAGCCATGTCAGAAGTTGAACTTCCGAATGCAGAAGAGCTTGAGGAGATAAGGGGAAAGACATTTACGAAGCGTGTGGCCCTCACCACTGCGATCTTCGCGGTCATCCTGGCGATCACCTCGTTAGGAGGAAACAATGCGATGAAGGAGATGCTCTTGGCTCAGCAGCAATCCTCTGACCAATGGGCTTTCTACCAGGCCAAAGTTTTACGTGAGCATCTTTATCGGGGTCAGAAGTTGCGCCTGGAGATAGACCTGATCGAGCGAGGAAGTGGGATGAAGCCAGAGGCGAAGGAACGGGTTGAGGCAGTGCTCAAAAAGATGGCTGAAGAAGAGGCTCGCTATAGTGCTGAAAAGGAAGAGATTGAAAAGGAGGCTAAGAAGCTTGAACATGAACGGGATGTGAATCGAGACAAAGACCCTTACTTCAACTATGGAGAAGTCCTGCTTCAGATTGCCATTGTCATGGCCTCTGTCTCCATTCTGTCCGGATCCCGTCTGGTCTTCTATTTCGCCTTGGTCAGTGCCATCCTGGGAACCTTCTTTTCACTCAACGGCTTCTTTCTGATCTTTCGAATTCCTTTCTTTCATTAACGATTGGGGTGGAAAGCGCGCGTATCATCTTTGTGGGCAAGGTCCGGTGAAAAAGCTTCCTTCGGAGACAGAAATGTTTGTAAGGATTATCGAATAACCTATCTGAGGTTGGGGATTAAAAATTAAACAGATGAAAACACAAAGAGTTGGGAAGTCGGGAAATACAGAAAGAGAGTCCTCATCCGTTCGTTCCCAGATGTCGCCCCTTCTCTTTCTTGTGGGGATCTTCTTCTTGAACTTTATTTCTCGCATTGTCCTGTCACCCCTGTTACCCACTGTTGAGAAAGATCTAAAGATAGGACATGAAGAAGCGGGATCCTTCTTTTTCATGATATCTTTTGGGTATTGCATCATGCTTTTGGGATCGAGTTTTGTTTCTTCTCGCCTCAATCATCGGAAAACGATCATCCTCTCCACGATCGCCCTGGGTGGGGCTCTTCTATTTGTTGGCCTTAACCATCAGCTCTGGATGGTTCGTTTAGGCCTCTTCACGTTGGGATTGGCGGCAGGGCTCTATCTCCCCTCAGGAATTGCAACCCTCACCGAATTGGTAAACCCGAGGGATTGGGGAAAGGCTATTTCGATTCATGAATTAGCCCCTAACTTAAGTTTCGTAGTGGCTCCACTGATCGCGGAAATGCTTTTAAGGTGGTTTTCCTGGCAAGGCATTTTTACATTGTTTGGAATTTTCTCCATCCTCACTGGCATTCTTTTTTCCCTTTTTGGCAGGGGAGGGAAATTCTGTGGGGAGTCTCTAAATGTCAGCACCCTCCGACTCATCCTGAAGGAGCCCTCTTTCTGGATCATGATGGTCCTTTTCAGCCTGGGCATTGGTGGCACTTTTGGAATGTTTGCCATGTTTCCTCTTTACCTGGTATCTGAGAAAGGAATGGATCAAACCTGGGCCAATACATTGGTAGGGCTTTCCAGGATCTCTCCTGTGGGAGTAGCCATTCTATCTGGGTGGGCCACAGACCGCCTGGGGCCAAAGCAAGCCTTGAAGGTGATCTTCCTGGCCAATGGGATTGCTGTAATGCTCCTGGGCGCAGCTTCTGGATCTTGGATTATCCTTCTTATTTTTCTTCAACCTATGTTGGCTTCCTCCTTCTTCCCACCAGGTTTTGCCGCACTCTCTCGAATAGGAGGTCCTAAGTTCAAGAATATTGCCGTCTCTCTGACCATGCCAGTTGGTTTTCTTCTCGGAGGTGGGGCGATCCCAACCATGATTGGTATCATTGGAGAGACAAGGTCCTTTTCGATGGGATTTATCATTTTAGGGGGGATACTTCTTGGAGGTGCAATTCTCGTACGATATCTGAAATTTGCCAAGGATTAATTTCTTAAAGATAAAACTACATCATATACCTGTGCCCAAATGTAAAAAGGGTTTGGAAAAACCTCCCAACCCTTGAATCTTCTAGCTCCCCAGGCAGGACTCGGTCACTACGGTCAGGGCAAGCTCAACTTATTTTTCCGAGATGTTGCTAGCTTGCGCAACCTGGCCAAATCGCCGGACACAAGAGCTTCCTTCTTGGCCCGAGACCAACGCTTCACTTGTACTTCTCTTTTCCTGGCCTTGGTGTTAGTATCAAATCTCTCTGAATGGACGAGTTCAACTGGCGGATCTATCTTAGTGGTTCGACAAGCTTTGCCTGCAAAGTGCTCTCTGCAGCGTAGATCGAGATCTGTTGTAGCACCGATATAAAGAGAACCTGATCGGAATTTGAGTATGTAGAACCATGCAGGCATTTCTTTTGATTTTCTGGCCCTTCGACAACCCCTCGGCAGGACCTTTCGACGAGCTCAAGTCGAGTCGCTCGGGGTACGCTCAGGGCCATTTCTCCGCGTAAAGAATGGCGTGAGCCTTGAGCAAGCGAAAGGGGCACCCACAAACGTGGTGTGCCCCTAAGCGCGTCGAAATGGCTCCCCAAAGAGGTCAACTGTAAGAACTATACCTCGACAATTCATTTAAAGCGAAGACCCAAGCGTCTTCGTCCTTCCTCACCTACCTCCCAACATCAAAATTCCTCTTTGAAGAAAAGGGATTAATTCCCCGTCTCATTTAAAGAGGATACTACCCAACACCGCGGAAGTGTTAGGCTTTTTTAAGGAAACCTGCGGATTGGAAAGTTCTAAGAATATTTGCCAAATGACTTAAGAAAGGGGTGATACAAGCAACTGTCAAGCTATCGTCAAGCTTCTGATCTCTGTGATCCATTGTGCTGAAAGGAAATCCAAAGAATTGTCAAGCTAATCAACCAAACCAATAAGAAAGGAAAAGAAAATGGAACCCAAATCTATGACCGCTGCACTTTTGGAAATAATGACTCTCTTCAAAAGATATGTGTACCTTAAAGATAAATCTTCTTGCTTAATCTTAGGCCTCTACGTTCTTTTGACCCACTGCTTTAAATTCTTCGATGCCGTCCCCTATCTTTTAATAACGGGTCCTTATGGCTCGGGAAAGACCCTCATTCTCGACTTACTTCAGCTGCTTTGTTACAAGCCGATCAAGGCTGAAGATATCTCTGAGGCCAGCTTATATCACTTCACCAACAGGGTGCGAGGCACTCTCCTCCTTGATGAAGGCGAAGACCTTGCGAGGAAGAACCCACGCAAATTCAATTTATCGGTTGTCCGTAGCGGATATAAAAAGACTGGTGGGGTGTTACGCATGTATCAAGGGAAATTCGCCTGGTTGCGCTCTTATGGACCGAAAGTCATCGCCAATATTGGCGGGATCTACAATAGACCCCTAACGAGCCGCTGCATCGAAATAAGGACAGTGGAAGTTGAGATGGAGATGGAAAGATTTTCAATAACTCTCCATGGTAAATCGTTAAGAGAACTTTCCTATGGCCTCGCTTCTCTATTCAAACGGAAGACGACTCAAAAGAAAATCGAGTCTTTGCATCAGAATCTTAAATCCATTGAGGGTCTGCATGGGAGAGATTTTGAACTTTGGATAGGCCTGTTGGTAGTCGCTCAGTTTATCGATTCAGAATCACCAAACCTTAGGCTCTTCGAACGGGTAACCAAAATCGCGACTACCATTACAGAGAAGAGGGTAAAAGAATCTGCCTTTAACGATTGGGACTCGAGGCTCTTGCTTTCTGTTGAGAAGTTCTTTAACCTCACTGGTTTTACCAGTGACGACTTTATCCAGGCTGATAAATTAACCAAACACGTTGTCGATGAGCTTCGGCCCTCTTTCAATTTCAGGACAGAAAGCCTCCGAAGAAAGTTAGACAAAGAATCTCTTGTCATCGATTGGAAGCTCATTTACTTCAGGGAAAATGATGGCACCCAAGTGCACAGGATGGGCTGGAGGGTCGACATAGAGAGGCTAAAGAGAAGGGTCTCAAAGTACGGGAAGTTCATGCAAACAATCGAAGAGTTTGATAATGAGGAAAAAGAGAAAATGATGAGGGATCTCGACAAAGGTCAGTGGGAAAATTTGACTGATGGGGAGAGATGGAAAAAGCTGGCCCAAGTCGGATGGCCCAAGAATTGGAAAGATCCGGAATAGGAGGCCCCAGATGTCCATCATGTTTGAGCGCTTCAAATCTGTCGGGAAGACACCATGCCCACCCGGCTCAATTCGGGCGACTCGGTGTCCATTAGTGATAAATCCTGATTCTGAGGATATTCTTACCGACAATGTATTCTCTCGTCTACGATATCTCAATCCATCACTTTGGCTTTTACCACTTCTGGGCATTGCCTATAACAGAAAGTTCAAGGCAGTTGACCATCGCGCCTTGAAGATCGAATTTTGGAAGAAGTTACCCGCCCCTCCTGGAGAACATATGGAAGGTACGGCAGAGGTTGATATTCTGATAAAGATCAAGGACCTCATTTTCCTCACCGAATGTAAATATCGTTCCCTCGTTTTGTCCGGCAGTCCCCACCGGAATCAGGTAATCCGCTATCTCGATGCAGCCATATTTAATTACTGGCCCGATTCAAACTCTAAATGCGAGATCTTTTTCCTCCTCCTAACCGACACGTCAACAGAACCAGATATTTTGTCGGAATACCGAAATGTCCGGAAAATATATGATGAACTCACTAAGGTGAGGTTCCACGTTGACTATGAGAAGGTCAGTGAGATGCTGGCAAGGAATATCGGGTGGACGACATGGGGGAACCTGTTGAGGATTCTCGAAAGTCAGGATCCCAAAAAACTGCCCCTCGTTGAGTCAATGATCATCGCAGATCTTGTCCACTTTCTGCGATACAAGCTGCAAGTCACTAAACAAACCCTTCATAGGGCGAGAAAGGGGTGACAGCCATGCGTGAAATAAGAGCTCCGTGAACCCATACAGTCATAGTGCACAGTTTTCTAAATCCAAAAGTAAAGGAGAAAATAAAATGGATATAACAAATCTAATCCCCAGAGTTCCTGATTTCCCTGCAATTACCATTCGCAAAGACGGGCACATCTCAATCCATCAGCTGTCCGTGGATCAGTACGGCTTGATGGGAACCAAATACGTGAATCTTGATTTTGATCCTGTCGAGACCACCTTGGAAATCAAACCCAGTATCGATGAATCCGATGCTCCCTATAAGGTCTCCAAAGAGAGAAGTGGCGCCCTTGTAATCTCGGGCAGAGAATTCCTCGATCAAAACGGAATTCTTTATTCTGACGGCTCAAGAGTACTTCCCACGAAATGGAATCGGGTGAAAGGGCGCATCGTAGCCAAACTCAGCTAATGCGTTGTGGCCCCCGGCTTCTGAAAATGAGGCTGGGGCTACACTTAACACCAAAATCGAAAGAAGGTGAAAACATGAACGAGATAAAAAGACCCCGTAATCCAAAATCTCCACCGTTTCCGGGGATTACCATTCGAACGGATGGGAAAATCTGTATTCACAAACAGACTTTGGAGGAATATGACTTGGGGGATTTGGAATATGTCACACTCGAATATCATCCCGCTGAGTGCATGTTGATAATTACCCCTTCTTATGAAGAAGGTCCTCCCGCTCGCAAAACCATAATAGAAAAAGACAACACTCCAGTCGTCCAGTGTCAAGACTTACTGGACCTAATCGAATTTCCTTATAAGGATGGGCCAGAGAAAGTCTTCAGGGCAGATTGGGACGAGTTCACGGGGGCGATCCTGGTAAAGCTTAGTTATTGACCGTTAGCCGTGTGCCCCGGCTTCTGAAAATGAGGCTGGGGCCACACCCGCATCTCCTTTTCTCCGAAGACTCCTTCCTGAAGTTTTCGATTGACTAATTTCAATAAAATTCGTATATTCCAATCAGCAATCGACGGCATGAAGGGGACGATGTTTCTTCATTACGCCTCCGACGACGATGGTGGGTCTTCCAAAATAACAATTGGCGTTATTATCAAATTCCAGCATAACACAATCAGATTTATCATTTTGTTGCAAAAGAGGCTTTTTTCCCGTCGCGAGGTTTTACGAAAACCTGGCAAAAATAATATAGCAATTTGGTAATTCACAATCGATGGATTGAGGTGAAATATGGCGAAGGAACTGAAGAACAAGCCTCTTGTGGAGGCAATCTTCGAAGTAAGGTGGAAACTGCAAGGGGCACCTCCAGGGCCTCTAATAGATCCACATTATAAGCTTCTCCTCGGACGCCTGTTTGACCGATTTCTCAATGATTACCCTGAACATGAGCAACTGCCGACCGCCAACATTCCTGATGAGTTAGTCGGCTACGTAGTCCAACATCGTTTTCGCGTCGATACAAATAAGTGGCCTCTGGTTCAAGTTGGACCGGGAGTTTTTTCTGTAAATTCAACCGCTGATTATATATGGCGTGATTTTCGTCCGCGTGTCGTAACAGCTCTTGAGAAGCTTTACGACGCACATCCGAAGGTGAGTGATTTAAAGATAACCAATTTAATTCTTCGCTACATCGACGCCGAAGATTTCGACTATACGTCTGATAGTGCATTTGATTTTTTGCGTGATAAGCTTAAACTCAACATTTCACTGCCTGTGGATTTGTTTACCGGCACGGATGTTGAGAATAGGCCGATCGGCTTATTGTGGCAGAGTTCCTTCAAATGCCAAAAACCGAAGGGAATCGTCACTATCCGGTTTGCCACCGGACAAAAAACCAACGCTCCTGCTATCGTATGGGAAACAACTGTCGAATCTGCCGGGGACGACGTGCCGAGTATACCAACAGACTTTTCAAATTGGATCGATGCGGCTCATCAAATCACTGATGATTGGTTTTTCAAGATGATTAAGGGGGAGCTTGAAAGGAGGTTTTCAGGTGAATAGCTCAAATACTGTTGATCTCAAGGATAGATTGCCAGAGTCGCGAGCCATTGAAACCGGTCTCTGGAGCGAGTGCGATATAAGAAGGACCGCCGCGAATCTGTGGGGCATACTCCGAATCAGAAAGATTGCCGGAATCCTTCTGCCCTTGGTTGTTTCCACGATTACAGCAATACCAGATCCATGGTTAATTGAGAAAAGACGGCGTGATACTGTTGTGACCATGTCGATCTTTAAGGAAGTTATTGGCCATGCCATATCACGATCTGAAGCATTACGTATCGCGCGACAGATCCTCGAGCAGGCGGAATACGAACGCCTTGCTCTTGCCGAGTTTGAGGCAACCCGTGGGATACAATGGAGTGACGAACTATGATTTATGAGTTCCCCGACAAATCGGCACCTATTCGACAGGGTGACATTTTCGTCGGCCTCCCACGAATCGATATCTCACTCAATAAGGTTCTCATAGTTGGAGAAACGGGAGAAAGGGTGGCAAAGTGGGCCGAGGTTATCCAAAGATACGAGTCGTTGAATATCATTGTACCGGTACGGCCTGTTACAGCGATTGTCGCGACCCAGGATTGCGATGCTCTCCATGGGCGCGACATAACGCTTTGTGAAATCAGCAAGTTTAAGGATGTAGAACGAAAAAGCAAAGAGACTACCTCTCCAAAAAGCTGGAAGAATATTATTATACAGCATGCACGGATCAACCAAAAGTGGTTTTACCTGCCGCCGGATGAAGAGATCGGATTCTCCGAGAAAATGGCGGTTGATTTTATGGTGACACTGCGTGTTTCGCGAGCCGAACTTGAAGAGTTGCACGACCTTCGGAAAGGCAGACTTAATGAAATTGCAGATGAGCATTTCCGCGAACGGATTAGTGAATTCTTTAGACGTTATCCTTACGACGAATGGTATCCTCTTGATCGAGAAGAACTAAAGGCCTACTTGGGTGAATATCCTGATGCAAAGCCCTTTCCCTGGCAACAGACTGAGACCACTGGCGTTGGGGGCAAAAAATGAGAGACCATGGGAATTCTATAACATAAATGACCAGTAGGAGGCGAAATCGCCGTTCGAGAGTCGATATATCACGACTTTTCGTTTAGACTTGATGTTAGTTATAAGGCCACTACGTCCCGCTGAGTCTCCAAAGAAGCCCCAAAAAGCTCACCTTAGGCAGCCTTACTTGAACAAGCGAGAGCAAGATGTATGGCTTACAGGTGACTTGATCTGCGACTCCGAACCTTTTCACAGTTTGTAGGTAAACTATTCATTTTAAAATCTAATAAATTCTCTTATTTCTCGTTTTATTAGGGTTTCCCTCCCAATTCTCATTGACACCCTTTCCCTAATTTAGTACACTTCAATCTAAACTGAGGCCCTCTAACGTTAACCTCTGACCGTATAGGGGAGAATATGGGTAAGGATTGAATATAGACCCCATTTCTGAAAAAGAAATGGGGTTTTGTTTTATTTAGCAGTTGGTGCCAAGGAGGAGTTCATGGGATTTCTGATTGCAAGGATAATTGCTGCCATCTTATTGTTTTTGGCTCTTGATAGACACCTTTAGGGATATTACAAACTCCTTAGATTTGTAGTCTGCGGCGTTAATGTTTATTTTGGATGAAAGGAGGTAAGGAAGATGGGATATGCAATTGATGAATTTGAGGAATTTAAAAATGCCTTGAAAGAGATTTTGGAGAACTCGACTTCTTTGGACGACCTTATTTCAAAAGCAATGGTAGGAGAATGCCCGAATTGTGGTAGTGAGGAAACAACGGACTGTGAAGAAGTATCAGAAATTGATAGCAAAATAGTTGCTGATAATACGATCGGGATTTGTAGACAATGTGGTCATTTATGGTGTATTGAGTGTGGATTCCCTTTAACTTCAAGCATACGCTGTAAACATTGGGGTATATGTGGTAGTTGCGAGGAAGAAAAGGATGAATCTGGAATGTGTGAGATTCCAGCTTTCGAATGCCAACAAATAAAAAAAGGTTTTGCCAGTGAGAATGGAGGTAAGAAGGATATCAGTTAATACTCCCCGCGTCTTTTTCGTTACGAGTAGGCCCTCATTGGAGGGGAAGATATATGAAACGGATCCTCACTTTATTCGTTGCGCCAATTCTGTTCACGTGTCCGTTTATCTTTCCGACAGCAAGCTATGTTCAAGAGAAATCCCCAAACTTAGAGGTCTATTTCTCACCGCATGGAGGATGTACGGACGCCATTATCAGAGAGTTAAACAAAGCCAAGATCACCATCCTCGTTCACGCCTATTCCTTTACATCCGCTCCCATCGCCAAAGCCTTGCTCAACGCCCACAAGAGAGGAGTTAAGGTGGAGGTTATTCTGGACAAGAGCCAGAGGACGCATAAATATTCAGAAACAGACTTTCTTGTAAACTCCGGGATAAGAACATACATAGACGCTGCTCACACCGTAGGACGTATTACCGGCGAATCGTTAATGGAGAAATACTACTCGGCCATCTGGCAAAGGATAAAGCAGAATTGGCCCCCGCCACAAAGCGAACTTAAGAATATGAAAGGCCTTGAGACGATCATACAGGTCAAAATAGGCAGAGAGGGCATGTTGAAAGATATGTGGTACGAAAAGAGGTCAGGGAACACGGTATATGACCAGGGGGTGTGGGAAGCCATCAAAAAATCAGAGCCCTTTGCTCCCATCCCAAAGGAGATCAAGGAAGACGTGTTAGAAATAGGCATACGGTTTCATCCGGATTGAAACAACGATGCTACCATTTACCAGCTCGCAAGAACGGTACCACAATTGACGGGGAGACCGTGATTACAGGGTCATTCAATTTTACGAGGGCAGTAGAAGAGAACAACGCCGGAAATCTTCTCTTAATCCATGACAAAAAGATAGCCTTATTCTATGCGTAGCAAAGAAAGGCTTTTAGACAAAATTCAAAGTAAAGCAAATTTTAAATTTGATGACAAACAAGAAATTGCACAGGGAATTGTTGCCCCCCAAGATTTCTTAAATAAGGCTTCTCAAAGAGAATTGGGAGAAGGCTTTAAAGTTGGTGAGGGAATCTTCTGCATATCTGACCAGGAAAAGAAACAATTAGTCTTAAGCAAAGAAGAAGTAAAGCTTGTAAAGCCTTATTACACGACTGACGAGTTATTCAAATATTATGGAAATCCAAAGAATAATTATTGGATAATTTATACAGACTCATCATTTAAAAACCCTCACACAATTCGACCATATCCAAATTTAAAAAAGCATCTTGATAGATTTAAATCAATAATTACATCGCATAATGCACCATACGGTCTACATCGTGCGAGGGAAGAACACTTTTTTAAGGGTGAAAAGGTTATGTCACTCAGAAAATGCGCGGAGCCCACATTTACCTATACAAATTACGACTGCTATGTCTCTCAGACTTTTTTTGTAATAAAAAGCTTAAGAATAAATATGAAGTTTTTGACGGCGTTGCTAAATTCACGGTTAATCGCTTTCTGGTTACGGCATAAAGGTAAGATGCAGGGAGACCAGTTTCAGGTTGACAAAGAGCCTTTGTTGAAAATACCAATTGTAAAGCCGACAGCGGAAGATGCTTTTGTAAAACTTGTTGACCAAATCCTTTCGGCAAAACAAAAAAATTCCAATGCTGATACGTCAGCGCTGGAGCACGAGATTGACGAAATCGTGTACAAGCTCTACGGCCTGACAAAGGACGAGCTCAAGATCGTGGAGGGAGGTCGATAAGCATGCCAGCCCACGACATTATCGACAATCGCGATCAGAAGCTGGTAGATCACATCAACCAGATTCTGGGCAGTACGGATGCGGCCAAGTTCGCGGTGGGTTACTTCTTCCTCTCCGGCCTGGAGGCGGTGGCGAAGAACCTTGAGGGGGT
>Ga0208457_1000418_pt1 | contig 43447 bp, 34 predicted proteins | sample June2015DPH_10_1_FD_185513 | JGI IMG/M metagenome (GOLD analysis project Ga0208457, IMG submission 185513) | Peatland microbial communities from SPRUCE experiment site at the Marcell Experimental Forest, Minnesota, USA - June2015DPH_10_150... | ecosystem: Environmental > Terrestrial > Soil >... | reverse complement strand
CCATGCGATAGCCACATTCGAGTTTGATCCCCTTATACACTACGGGCACAGGAACCTGGCGACGGTACTTTTTGTTTCGCAGGGTCAACTCGTGGGCGAGACACTCTTCGTAGGCGGATTCGAGGAGGCCTGGACCCAGGAGGCGGTGTACTTCTATGGCGGCGCCGATTATTTGATGGATTAGTTCGTTGTAGGTCATTGCAGAAGACCAAAGAATAAAGACTTACACAGAGTTCACAGAGGACGCAGAGGTCACAGAGAAGAGGTTACCACGGTGTATTATTACGCGTGAGTATTAAATGGCTGGGGGAAAGCCGCTGCCGTGGGACTAAGTAACCGGGACTTCTTCGTAGGGGCCGAAGACGAGTCGGAGGGAGTCGCAGATTTCGCCGAGGGTGGCGTAGGACTTTACGGCGTCGTAGATGTGGGGCATTAGATTGGCGCTGCCTTCGGCGGCTTTGCGGAGGGCGGTGAGGTGGCGATCGACTTCGGCGGAGGAACGGTCGGCGCGGAGCTTGGCGAGACGGGCGGCCTGGCGGTGGGCTACGGTTTCGTCAATTTGCAGGATTTCGATCGGTTTTTCCTGGGCGACGTAGTCGTTTACGCCTACGATGATCTTTTCCTTTTTATCCACGGACATTTGGTAGCGGTAACTGGCTTCGGCGATTTCGCGCTGCGGGTAGCTTCTTTCGATGGCGGCGACCATGCCGCCCATGGAGTCGATGCGGCGGATGTAATCCCAGGCGCCTTGCTCGACTTCGTTGGTGAGGGTTTCGACGAAATAGGAGCCGCCGAGGGGATCTACCGTGTTGGTGACGCCGGTTTCGTGGGCGATGATTTGCTGGGTGCGCAGGGCGAGGGTGGCGGCGAATTCGGTGGGGAGAGCCCAGGCTTCGTCGAGAGAATTGGTGTGCAGGGATTGCGTGCCGCCGAGAACGCCGGCAAGGGCCTGGATGGCGGTGCGGACGACGTTGTTCATGGGCTGCTGCGCGGTGAGGGAACAACCGGCGGTTTGCGTATGAAAACGCAAGGCGAGGCAGCGCGGGTTGGTGGACTTGTAACGCTCAGACATCCCTTTGTACCAGATGCGGCGGGCAGCGCGGTACTTGGCGATTTCCTCGAAGAAATCGCTCTGGGCGTTAAAGAAGAAAGAGAGTTGGGGAACGAACTCGTCCACGGGAAGGCCGCGGCGGATGCCCCACTCGACGTATTCCATGCCGTCGCGGAGGGTGAAGGCGAGTTCCTGGATGGCAGTGGAGCCGGCTTCGCGGATGTGATAGCCGCTGATGGAGATGACATTGAATTTTGGGGTGTGCTTCATGCCGAATTCGAAGGTGTCAATGACCAGGCGCATGGAGGGTTCGGGCGGGTAGATGTATTCCTTTTGCGCGATGTATTCCTTGAGAATGTCGTTCTGAAGAGTACCGGAGATTTTCTTCCAGTCGGCGCCCTGCTTCTCGGCGACGGCGAGGTACATGGCCCAGATGACCGCTGCGGGGGAGTTGATCGTCATCGAGGTGGTGACATCGGCGAGAGGGATTTGGTCGAACAGGACTTCCATGTCGGTGAGGGAGGAGATGGCGACACCGCATTTGCCGACTTCGCCTTCGGCCAGGGCGTGATCGGAGTCGTAGCCCATGAGGGTGGGTAGATCGAAGGCGGTGGAGAGGCCGGTCTGGCCATGGGCCAGGAGATAGCGGAAGCGCTGGTTGGTGTCCTCGGCGGTGCCAAAGCCGGCGAACTGGCGCATGGTCCAGAGGCGTCCGCGATACATGGTGGGGTGAATGCCGCGGGTGTAGGGAGGCTCGCCGGGGGAGGAAAGATCGCGTGCGGGATCCCAGTTGGAGAGGTCGGCTTCGGTGTAGAGGCGGCGGATGGGATAGCCGGAGACAGTGGTGAATTCGGACTGGCGCTCGGGGGATTTGCGGGTCGGAGCGGACATGGGGAAGAGTTTACAGTTTTCGGATTTCAGTTGCCAGTTGAAGAGAGGAGGGTTATCAGCGATCAGATATCAGCGATCAGAAGGCAAGAAAAGGCTTACGCAGAGGGCACAGAGAGCGCAGAGGTCGCAGAGAGGAGAAGAGGGACGGAGGTGTCCGATCGTAAGAGCCCACCGTTCGCAAAAGGCGCGAAGGATGGGGCACCCTCAAGCACTTGGATGGGCGGCGCAAGCTAAGAGAAAGCCTAGAGAACCCGAGAGAGACCCAAGAAAAAGCCTCAGGCCTGAGCTACAGGTGAGGCGCGAGTTAGCGCTGGCCGTGGCCGTTGGATTGGTCGAGGGACTTGAAAAGTCGATCGGTGCCGACGACTTGGCCGTTGAGAGTGCCGGGGATCAAGGTGTCGCGCTCGATGAGGCCCTTTTGTGCGCCGGCGATGGTGACGCTGTTGACTTCGAGGGTGCGACCGAGGGCGCGCTCGTAATTGGCTTTGGCTTCGGCGAGGTTGGCCAAGGCGCGGAGTTCGGTGCCCTGAGCGGTGATGAGGTCGCGCTGGGTGAGAATGACGTTGTAAACGGTGGAGGCGCCGAGTTCGTATTTTTTGCGCTCGGCGTCGAAAGTCTGCTGCTGGAGTTCCCGAGCCTTGCTGGCGGCCTGCACCTGAGCGCGGCCCTGCTCGACGGCGATGGTGGTGTTGCGGACATCGAGGAGCGCGGTGTTCTTGATCTGCTGGGTCTGCGCCTCCATCTGGCGTTTGACGAGTTGCGCGTGGACGTTGTCAGCCTGGGCGGCGCGGTTGCGCAGAGGAAGAGTCAGGGTGAGCTGGGCGGCGTACGTTGGGAAATCATTGTGGAAGATCTGCGACTGTGCGGTGGAGAGGCCGTCTTTGGAGACGCCGGTGATGGGCGCGAAGGTCTCGGGAACGTAAAGACCGGTGACGGGGGCACCGCTGGCATTGACGATCTGCTGTTGCAGGTTAGCGATGACGCTGGGTTGGCCGGTAGTGAAAGAGTTGCCGGCGAGACCCTGGGAAGAGTAATAGGCGGAGAGAGTAGCTGACGGCAAGAGCGCATTTTTTGTGGCGCGGACGTCCACATCGGCGTTCTTGAGGTTGTAATACTGCTCTTGGAGGTCGGGGCGCTTGGCAAAGGCTTCCTTGACGGCATCGTCGAAGGAAGCGGTGACGATGGAGGCGGGAGAATCCGGCTTATCCGTGGGGATGATTTCGACGGAGATGAGGTTGGAAGCGAGAGGATCCTTGGAGATGTAGTTTTTGAGGACGAGCTCGTCCTGGAGTTGGATGGTCTGGGCGACGATGAGATTCTGGCGGTCGGTGGCGAGTTCGGATTCGGCGCGGGTAACGTCGAGGGGCGCCATGGTGCCGATGTCGAGCTGTTTTTTGTTGTCGCTATAGAGCTTTTCAGCGACAGTGACGGCTTGCTGTGTGACATTGACGTATTCGCGGGCGTAGGCGAGTTCCCAGTATGCGGTGATGGTGTTTGTGGTGGTGGTGATGGCTTGCTGGGTGAAGACGAGGTCGGCAATCTTGCGATTATTTTCGGCGATGATGATGTTGCGGCGATTGACAAAGCGGCCAGCGCCGGCAAGAAGTGGCTGCGAGATGGTGAGGGCAAGAGAGGATTGCACGTAAGGATTGAAGAAGTTGTCCGCGTTGGAAGACGAGCGGGTATTGTCCCAGGCGACGGAGAGGTTGGTGCCCAAATCAAAGTTCTTCTGGAACTGGGTGTTGTAAATGGCGCTGTGGCTGACCAGGCCGAAGACTCCGGAAGTTGTGGTACCGATACCGGAAGTGAAGGGGTTGTTGATCGGGGTTGTGACATCGGCGACTTGGATGGTTTGGGTGATGAGGGGGTCGTAAAGGAGCGAGGGGAGGTTGGCGGTAGAGCCATAGGAGATGCTTCCGGGCGTGCCATAGCTATAACCGCCGGCGCGCGTTTTGAGAAGGCTGACATCGGCCATCCAGGGGTTGTAGCGCGAGACGACGATGTCCATGCTGTTTTCCAAAGCGAGGGCGATGGCGTCCTGGAGGCTGAGGCTGAGCTTGCCGTCGTGAATGAGCTGCTCGAGGCGCGGGGAATTGGTCAAGACGCCGGGGTCAACGTACTGACTGGTGTAGGGCGCAAAAAGGTTCGGGAAGGGCTTGGGAGCGTGGGAGTAGTCGTGCTTGGTGACGCCCAGAGAGATGGGCACGGCTCCTTGGGCGACGGCGTGCGGCGCGGGAGGGGAGGCAGGCTCCTGAGCAAAGGCGGTGGTGACAGGCGAGCCGGCCAAAACACCAGCCAAGATAGAGGCGAGCAGCGGTCTGCGGAACGGCGTCTTCATAGGATCCTCACAATTAGAGATGGAACATGGTTCGCAAAACCCGCGATTCGGGGTGCATCACTATGTAGAACGTTCGCGGGAGGCAAATTGTTTCACGGCCGGGTGAGCCGAGAGGACCCTTGATGTCGGGTCCCGGGCTCCGAACCGGAATCTTGCAGTCTAACACAGGGAGTTCCTTCCTTGACAATGAGGTGCGCAGGCGGCTAGGCTGCAGACAATTCAACGTTTAGGGATGCCCAGAGGTTAGGGGCCAATATGCTGACACGAGAAGAGTTGTTGCGGATATTTGAGACGGCGGGAGCGATCCGGCACGGGCACTTTGAGTTGTCCAGCGGGCGCCACAGCGGAACGTATGTGCAGTGCGCGCTGGTGCTGCAGTACCCGCGGTTTGCGGAGAAGTTGGGGCGGGCGCTGGCAGGATTGTTTTCCGATGCGCGGATCGACGCGGTGGTGTCTCCGGCGCTGGGCGGTGTGGTGATCGGGCAGGAAGTGGCGCGCGCGTTGCCGGCGGTGAAGGATGCGCTTGGTGGCGGGGTGCCGGCGATGTTTGTGGAGCGGGACGCGAGCGGATTGCTGACGCTGCGGAGAGGGTTTGTGCTTCCTCCGGATACGCATGTTCTGGTGGCGGAAGATGTGTGGACAACGGGCGGGTCGACAAGAGAGACAATCCGCGTCGTGGAAGAGGCGGGAGCGCGCGTGGTGGCGGCGGGCGCCTTGATTGACCGGAGCGGCGGGAGGATCGAGTTTGATGTGGAGTCGCAGGCGCTGCTGGAACTGAAGATCGAGAGCTATGAAGAGGACGAATGCCCGCTGTGCCGGCAAGGGAACGTGGCGGTGAAGCCGGGGAGCCGGTTTGTGAGGAGCACGGGGTGAGAAGAGTTATAAGTGGTCAGTTTTAAGTTTTAAGTGAGGCGGGGAAGGATATCACGATCAGGAAGCAAGAAAAGATTGCGCAGAGGGCGCAGAGTTCACAGAGAAGAGCGGAGAAGAGAAGAGGGATCAAGGCGTTGGATCGTAAGGGCCCATCCTTCGCGAAGCGCGAAGGATGGGGCACCCTCAAGTATCAAGGAGGCAGAGAAGAGGGGGAAAGCAGATCTCTCGCGTTGCTCGGGATGGCAAATTTGGGGTGGGGCAGAGGGGAAAAGCGGCGGAAGTGCGATATATCAAGTTGACGATTGCGTACGACGGGACGGATTTCCACGGCTGGCAAATCCAGGCAAATAAACCGACGGTGCAGGGCGAGTTGGTGTCTGTGTTGCGGCGGTTGACCCAGGAGAATGTTCAACTACACGGCGCAGGACGCACGGATGCGGGTGTGCATGCCCTGGGGCAGGTTGGAAGTTTCCGGACACAGTCGGTGCTTTCGGCGGAGGAGTTTCAGCGGGCGTTGAATGCGCTGCTGCCGCCGACGATCCGGATCGTGGGAGTTGCGGAGACGGGTCCGGACTTTAATGCGCGCTGGTCGGCGAAAGAGAAAGTTTACAGATACCGGATGTATCGCGGGAAGGTGGTGCCGCCGACTTTGTGGAGGTATGTGTTGCACTACCCATTCCCGTTGAATGAAGAGGCGATGAAAGAGGCGGCAGCGCGGTTTGTGGGTGTACACGATTTTGCGGCCTTTGCGGCTTCGACGGGATCGGAAGATGACGACCGGGAGCGGAATATGGTGCGGGAGATTTTTGCGACGGAATTGCAGCGCACGGAGGATGGGGAAGAGTTGTGGTTTACGGTGAATGGGCGGTCGTTTTTGCGGTACATGGTGCGGAAGATGGTGGGAACGCTGCTGGAAGTGGGGCGGGGAAAGTTGACGGCGGGGGATATCGAGCGGTTGTATGAGATGAGAGACAGGTCGAAGTCTGGTCCGACGGTGCCGGCGCAGGGACTGTGGATGGTGAGGGTGGAGCACGAGGAAGCGTGGCGGGTGGAGTTATAAGTTTTCAGTTTTAAGTTCTAAGTAAAGCGAAGAGAGTTGCCGGCGATCAGATCAGCGATCAGGAGGCAAGAGTAGAAGAGGTTGAAGAGTTAAAAGTTGAAAGTTAAAGAGTTTGGAAAAAGCAAAGATAACGCAGAGAACGCAGAGGTTCGCAGAGAAAGCGAAATTAAAAGATTACACAGAGGTCACAGAGGACGCAGAGTTCACAGAGAAGAGCCGAGGGGAGAGACCCAAGAGCACAGTCAACAGTGATTGTGGCACAGAGGACAAGGAGAAGAGGGGAAACGCAGATCCCTCGTGTTGCTCGGGATGACAATCTAAAGAGATGCGCCGCCAGCAAGGTGGCCCTTGTTGGCGGCGCAGGTGTTTCAGGGGAACGTTTTGCCGCGGAGGCTAAGGACGGAACGGGCCTCCGCGGTGGACGTTAGTTGACCAGCGAAGCCGGGGCTGGGGCTACGCCTGTGAAGTAGAAGAGGACGTAGTCCTTGATGGAGCCGTTAGCTTGCGGGATGCCATAAACCTTGACCGGCGTGCCGGCTAGGAGGTTTTGGGAAAGCGTGTTCTGGCCCGCCGTGGTGGAGATATCAACCGGGCTGATAGTGAGGATATTGTTGGTGAAATCCACCTGGTAAACGAGAGTGGCGGAACCGGAAGTCGTGTTGAGGTCGACGGGGACAGCGTTGGTGCCGCCGAGAACGGTCATGGTGAAGCTGGTGGTTGTGTTGGAGTAGCCCGTCGCGGCGGTGCCGAGAGGAACCTCGGTGGGAATGAGGACGGTCCAGGGAGCATCCCAGGGGGTGGCAGGGATAGTGCCATCCCAGACGGCATAGGTTTCGCCGGCGGCTGAGAATGTGCAGGGGGCTGCTGCGCAGCCGAAATTGACGGCCCCGCCGGTGGCGTTGTCAAAATCCAAGATGGCGTTCGCGCCGCTGTCAACGATGGTGGGGAAAGTGAAGTTCCACCACTTGAAGCCGGAGATCGCGGCGCCCGTCTGCGGATCGCTGCCGTTGGCGGTGCTGGAGGAGATGAAAGGAAGCGTGACGGTGTAGTCGTCGCTCTTGGTGTGGAAGTTGTGTGTGTAGGTGAAGCTGTTGAGGTTGCTGGCGGAGATGGTGCCGTCGTAGCGGGCGATTTCGATGTCAACCGAATCTGCCACAAGCGGGACGGCTAAAGGATCGACGACGCTGGCATGGACCTTGAAGCCGCGGACGAGATTGGAGAGGAACGCGGGTCCCTGGCCGATGGCGTTGGCGTCGGATTCCGCCTTGGCTGGAGTGCGGAAGTAGAAGTTGGTGGTGGAGACGATGGACAAGGGAACGGGGAGACCGAGTTCGTTTTCGACGATCAGGGTGGCGGTGCCGGCGTTCACGTGGAGGACATGGCCTTCAGGGCTGATCCAGACGCTGTTGAAGGAGCTGCTAGCCCAGAGGCGCACGGCCACGAGTGAGCCGTCGACTTGATAACGAGCGGCGACGCGAATGAACTTGCCCACGATGGAAGAGGAGATGGTACTGAAGTCGTGAATGGTCGTGGGGGGAGTCTTGGCGTCAACGTCGTAGTAGAGCGTGCCGTTGGCGTTGTCGGCGAGGACGGTCAGGATTTGCGAAGAGGCAATGGCCGTCTCCGGATTGGTTGGCGGATAGACGGGATAGTCCTTGGTGAAGGAGAGCGAGGTGTTGTCCGCGGAGGTGACGGTGCCGTAGGAGTGGCGGAGGATCAAGCGGGTGCGGTCAAAAATGCGGTGATGGCGCAGGGGGCCCTTGAAGTTGACCGCCCACATGGTGGTGCCAGCAGCGGGAGGAACGTGGGCCACGATGAAGGCTGGATGGGAGAGGTCAAATTCGAGGTCGAGGGCGTTGCTCTGGTTTGCCGTTACCACGAGCGGGGAATCGAGAGTGACATTGATGGGGACGGTGAGGCTGCCGGAGCTGCCTTGTGTGTGCTTGATCTGAATCTGGCTGGAAGGGATGGTGGTGCTGGCAGCGGCGGCGAAACCGGCTTCGGGGTCAGCGGAGGTAGTCAGAAGGATGTCGCCGGGGTTGCCGCTGACGCTGATGGTTGCGGCGGTGTAGGTGCCTACCGGAACGGTCATATTGCCAAGGATTTCGGAAAGCTGGTCGAGCTGCAGAAGATTGATGTAGGGCGCGGGAGACGGCGCCGTGTAGAGGGTGACATCGCTGCCACCACCTTGTGGAGTGAGGGTGATGGAAATGACCTTCACGCCGATGGTGGCCCAATCTTCGGTTGAAGCGTCGCTGATTAGCAGGTTCACGGTGCCGTTTTGCGGCTGCGGATTGGGGTTTCCACCACTGCCACTGGAACCGCTGCCACACCCCACGGAAAAGAGCATCAGGGCGGCCGAAGCCACGCCGAGCGTCAAACGAGAAAAGTAGGACTTCATTGGTACTCTCCTAGGGAGGGGACGAGCCTCCGAAAATTTTGAGTTGTGAGCCGAAACCATTTCGGTGTTGCCACCGCGGGCCGGTGAGGATTCGCCCGGCCCGAATACTGGAAGAAACCCTGGGGAGGAGAAAGAGTTGCGGGGAAAATGGTGTGCCAGAGTGGTACGAGAAAACAGGGGGTGGGGCGGGACTTGGGTGTAGAAGGAAAGCGAAGAAAAAGGCTTACGCAGAGAACACAGAGGACGCAGAGTTCGCAGAGAAGAGCTGAAAAGAGCGGAGAAGAGGGGAGGAGAGAAGACGGGGTGATGCGGGGTTGGGTTTTCGGCTAGAATGCCGGGTATGGTGGCGACACAAGTTGCGGTGGATACCATCCCATCCATCGATCCGGCGACCGGGCAGGTGCGGGCGCAGTTTGAGAGGACACCCCCACTGGCGGTGGCGGGGTTGATGGCGCGAGCGCGAGCGACGCAGGCGGAGTGGGCAAGGAAGCCGATCGAGGAACGCTGCGCACTAATTGGCAAACTGAAAAAGACAATGCTGGAGGCGCGCGAGGCGCTGGCGGACGCGGTGGTGCGGGAATCGGGGAAGCCGCGGGTGGAGGCGCTGTTCGCGGACGTGTTCGTGTCGCTGGACACGGCGGACTATTTTGCGACGCAGGGGCGGAAATTGCTGCGTGCTGAGAAGGTGAAACACCACAGCACGGCGGCGAAGGCGAAGTCTGGAACGCTGCTGTATGAGCCCCTGGGGGTGGTGGGGATTATCAGTTCGTGGAATTATCCGCTGGCGATTCCGATGAGCCAGATTATCCCGGCGCTGGCGGCCGGGAATGGGGTGTTGTGCAAGACGAGCGACTTCACGCCGGAATGCGGGGCGCTGATCGGGAAACTCTTTGGCGAAGCGGGATTTCCGGTGGACCTGGTGACGATGCTGCAGGGTGGAGGAGAAATTGGACAGGCTTTGATTGAGGCGCGGCCAGACAAGGTGTTCTTCACGGGGAGCGTGTTGACAGGGAAACATGTAGCGGAGGCGTGCGCGCGGCTCCTGCTGCCAAGCGTGCTGGAACTGGGAGGGAAGGACGCGATGGTGGTGCTGGCGGACGCGGATTTGGATGTGGCGTCGAGCGCGGCCGTGTGGGGGAGCTACTCGAATTGCGGACAGGTATGCTTGTCCGTGGAGCGGTTGTTTGTGGAGGAAAGTGTCAGCAAAGAATTCATACGGCGATGCGTGGAGAAGACGCAGAAATTGCGGATGGGGCCGGGAAGCGAGCCGGGAACGGAAATTGGGCCGCTGATCCGGCCACAGCACGTACAGCGGATGAAAGATTTGCTTGCAGACGCGGTGGCCAAGGGCGCGAAAGTGGTTTGGGGAGGAAGAGCGCGGCCGGATTTGGGGGCAAACTTTTTTGAGCCGACGGTGATTACGGGCGTGAATGCGTCCATGAAGTTGTTTCAGGACGAGACGTTTGGGCCGATCATGGCGATTCAAGTGGTCAAGGACGCTGAAGAGGCAGTGGCGCGGGCGAACGACACGGAATTTGCCTTGGCGGCAAGCGTGTGGACGCTGGATACGGGCCGCGGGAAAGAGCTGGCGCGGCGGCTGAGGGCCGGAACGGTGATGGTGAACGATGTAATGAGCGGGTTTGCGATTGCGGAGGCGCCGCACGGCGGATGCGGGTTGAGCGGATGGGGACGCACGCACGGGAGAGCGGGATTGCTGGAGATGGTGAATGTGAAGTACGTGGACGTGGATTGGCTGAAAGGCGTGGAGAAGCCCTGGTGGTACCGGTATGGAAGCGAGCTGGAGAAAGCTGCGGTGGCGTTTTTGAGGTTTGAGTTTGGGAGCGGATTGGCGGCGCGGATGAGGAACGCGCGAGCCGCGATGAGGACGATGACGCGGAGGCATTGGTAGAGGGGAGGGAACTCATAAGTTTTCAGTTATAAGTTTTAAGTAAAGCGAAGGGGGATATCAGCGATCAGATAGCAGCGATCAGGAAGCAAGAAAAGAGTTACGCAGAGTCCACAGAGGACGCAGAATTCGCTGAGAAGAGAGGAGGGATTGTGGCGGAGGAAACGGGAGGGGTGACGAATGCGGCGGCGGAGGGCGCGGCGGAGGCCGCCGGCGCGCCTAAGGTGAAGACGCGGAAGACGAAGCAGCGGGCTTGCGATGAGAAGGATGCGAAGGGGAAAGTGTGCGCGGGGCACTTGAAGAGGTGGTTCGAGTATCCGGCGGAGATTGAGAGGTTGGTGGGAAAAGGGGCGGAGATTTACCGCTGCGAGTTTTGTAAGACATTGTATAGACCGGACCCGGGGCAGAGGCCGAATAGTTATACGGTGAGGTATTGAAGAGAGATATCAGCGACCAGGAAACAGAGGTCGAAAAGCGAAACTCGAAGAATGAAATTCGAAAAACGGGAAAGAGCCAAGATGCGGTGGCGCTGCCGCGATTCCTCCACTGCGCGGCCTGACGCGCCAAACTAGGGCGCGAAAGAGAAGATCGGGCTGCTCCGGTCGGAATGACATGCATGGGTGGGCGCTGAGGCGGAGGAGAGCAGAGCAGGCGGGACGGCGAGTTAATTGAAGTGGGGGAGGGAATTCGGCGTGTCGCGGAGCGAGTGGATCTACGATTGGAATGCCGGCGGGGCAATGACCATTCCGCCGGGCACGCGCGTGATGGTGAACGACGAGACGCTGCGGGATGGGCTGCAGACGCCGTCGGTTACCGATCCTACCATTGAAGAAAAAATAGAAATATTGCATCTGATGGAAGCGCTGCACCTCGATTCGGTGAATCTCGGTTTGCCGGGTGCGGGGCCGCGCGTGGCCGAGACGGTGGAACGGTTGGCGCGGGAGATTACCACGAATCGCATGAGGATTCGCCCGAACTGCGCGGCGCGCACGGTGGAAGCAGATATCCAGCCGATCGTGGAGATCTCGCAGAAGGTGGGGATTGCGATTGAGGCGGCGACGTTTCTGGGGTCGAGCCCGATCCGGCGGTTGGTGGAAGACTGGTCGGTCGAGCATTTGGAAAGGACGACAGAGAAGGCGGTAAAGTTCGCGGTGGCGCACGGGTTGCCGGCGATGTATGTCACCGAGGATACGGTACGGACGGATCCGGATACGGTGCAGCGGTTATACACGACAGCGATCCGGAGCGGGGCGCGGGCTATTGTGCTGTGCGACACGGTGGGACATGCGACGCCGCAGGGTGCGTTCAATCTGGTAAAGTTTGCAATGCAAAAGGTGGTGAAGCCGTCGGGAGAGAAGATTCGCGTGGATTGGCATGGACACCGGGATCGCGGGCTGTCGGTGGCGAATTCGCTGGCGGCGGTGGCGGCGGGAGCGCACCAGGTGCATGGTGTAGCGCTGTCGCTGGGAGAGAGAGTGGGGAATACGCCGCTGGAATTGCTCCTGGTGAATTTCCGGTTGATGGGGTTGATTCAGAATGATCTGACGTATTTGAAGGCGTATTGCGAGAAGGTGGCGAAGGCGACACACACGGTGATTCCGCCGAACTATCCGGTGTTTGGGAGGGATGCGTTCCGGACCGGCACGGGAGTGCACGCGGCGGCGATCATCAAGGCGCTGCGGAAACATGACCGGGAATTGGCGGACGCAGTGTATAGCGGGGTGCCGGCGCATTTGTTTGGGCTGGAACAGATCGTGGATATCGGGCCGATGAGCGGGAAATCGAATGTACTGTACTGGCTGGCGCGGCACAACATTCCGGCGGAGGATGAGCTGGTGAACCGGATTTATGAAGCCGCGAAGGCGGCGTCGCGGATGTTGACGGAGGAAGAGGTGAGGGCGATTTGCGGGAGAAGGCAGGGGGCGGCGGAGATTAAGTGAGGGTTATCAGCGATCAAATATTAGCGATCAGGAAGCAGAGTTCGAAAAGCGAAACTCGAAGGACGAAATTCGAAAGGCGGAGAAGGAGCCAACACGCGGTGCTTGTGGCGAGATCCCTCCACTCCGCAACGGCGTGGGGCGCCGTTGCTCTGGTCGGGATGACAATGTGGCGGCCGGCAAACGGCGCGGGCCTCGGGTCGGGATGACAGTTCGAGGAGTGGTTAGATGGGTAGAAGGGAAGAATGAAACTGGTCGAAGGTACGGTGAAACGCATCGTGGTTTGCGTTATTCTTTTGAGCATGCCGATTCGCTCCGCGGTGTTCGCACAAGTGACACGACCTGACGCCACGGCCTCCCTAGCGGAACAACCTGCGGTGCGCGCTGCGCTGGACTGGTTTGGCAAAAACCTGAAATGGATTGATGACGAACAGGTGCGCTTCACGGAGATCCCTGCGCCGTCGTTTGAGGAAGAGAAGAGGGCGGCGGCAGTGAAGGAACTGCTTGCAGGTGAAGGGTTGAAGGTCCACAGCGACAAAATAGGGAATGTGATTGCGGAGTTGCAGGGCGCGAATGAGAAGGAAATTGTGTTGGTGACGGCGCACCTGGATACGGTGTTTCCAGCGGGGACGGAGATCCAGGTGAAGCGCGAGGGCGAGCGGATGGCGGCGCCGGGGATTTCGGATAATGGCACGGGATTGGCGGCGCTGGTGGCGCTGGCTCGCGCGATGCGCGCGGCGAAGATTCGGCCGCAGCGGACGATTTTATTTGCCGCGAACGTAGGGGAAGAGGGCGAAGGGAATTTGCGCGGGATGCGCGCGTTGATTGATGCCTACCGGACGAAGTTGAGGGCGGTGGTGGTGCTGGATGGGTCGGGAACGGACTTTGTGACGACGAAGGCGCTGGCGTCGCGGCGGCTTGAAGTGACGATTACCGGGCCGGGCGGGCATAGCTGGTCGGATTTCGGGATGGTGAACCCGATTAGTGCGCTGGTGCGCGGAGCGGTGCGGTTCATCAATACGAAGGTGCCGGCGGCGCCGCGGACGACGTTCAACCTGGGGCAGATTGAAGGCGGCACGTCGGTGAATTCGATACCGCACGAAGCGAAATTGAAGGTGGATTTGCGCTCGGAGGCGGAAGGAGAAATTACGCGGATGGAGGCGGCGCTGCGGGAGTGCGTGGCGGCGGGCGTGCGGGATGAGATGGACAACGCGAGGGATCTCAGCAAAGGAAAGCTGGAATGGAGAGTGGAATTGATCGGGAGTCGGCCGGGCGGCGAATTGGCGGCGGGATCGGCGTTGCTGGCGGCGTTGCGCGCGGCGGATGAAGCGGTGGGGAATGAATCGCGAATCGAGAGGTCGAGCACGGATGCGAACATTCCGATGTCGCTGGGGATTGACGCGATTGCAATTGGTGCGGGAGGAAACGGCGGGGGAGCGCACTCGATGCAGGAATGGTACGAACCGGCGGGGCGGGAATTTGGGTTGAAACGGGTGCTGCTGACGGTACTGGGGGTTTCGGGGGTGGCGGGGCAGTGAGGGAGACAGTTGTCAGTTTTCAGTTGTAAGTTTTAAGTTTCGGAGTTCGGAGAAGAGAAAGAGAAGAAGGACTGTAACACAGAGTTCACATAGGGAAGAACACAGAGGTCACGGAGAAAGGCAAGAGAAGAGCGGAGCAGAGGACAGCCAAACGAGACGGGTGCCTGGAGAGTGGAAGGCCTCACCCCTGAAGGGGTGAGCTACAGGACGGTGAGGATGGAACGGGGCGCTATGAGATTGGGAATTGGACTGGCGATGGTGGCGGTGTGGGGCGGCGTGGCGGGGCGAGCGGCGGCACAGAGCGAGGCATCGCTGCACAAGACGACGTACTACCTGCACGGGCGGATTTATACAAACGATCCGAAAGAGCCCTGGGCGGCGGCGATGGCGGTGCGGGACGGCAAGATTTATTGCGTGGGAACGCTGGAGCACATCTTGCTGGATTGCGGCGGAGCGGATAACACGGGCGACACGTTGCAGTTGAAGGGGAGCTTCGTGATGCCGGGATTCAACGATGCGCACGTACACATGGGCGCTGCGGGGCGCGACAAAATGACCCTGTCGCTGAATGGGGCGGCGTCCATTGCGGAAGTGCAGCAGCGCGTGAAAGAGGCGGTGGCGAAGCACAAACCGGGGGAATGGGTTGTGGGAGCAGGGTGGGACCAGTCATTGTGGCAGGACCAAAAATTTCCGACGCGGCTGCAGTTGGATGAAGTGTCGCCGGACAATCCGGTGTTTCTGACGCACGTTTCCGGGCACGTGGGGGTGGCGAATTCGCTGGCGCTGAAGCACGCGGAAATTACCCCAGACACGAAAGACCCGCAGGGCGGGCAGATTGACCGGTTTGAGGATGGAGAGGCGACGGGGTTGTTGAAAGAAAGCGCGATGGAGATGGTGACGCAGCGAATTCCTGATCCCACGGCGGAGGAACGCCGGAAGGGCATCGAGATGGTGCTGGAGGAACTGGCGCGGAACGGAGTGACATCGGTCCAGGACAATTCCGAGTGGGCCGATTTTCTGGTGTACGGCGATTTGAAGGAAGAAAAGAAGCTGACGGTGCGGATTACGGAGTGGCTGCCGTTTGCGGCGCCGCTGAATGAACTGCAGGACCGGCGGGCGCAGGGAGGAACGAAGGACCCCTGGCTGAAGACGGGGGCGCTGAAGTTTGTGAGCGACGGGGCGCTGGGTTCCCGGACGGCGGCGATGCTGGCACCGTATTCGGATGATCCTGCAACGAGTGGGATCATGGCCATGGGTGAGGAGAAGCTGCGGGCGATGGCGCTGGAGCGTGACAAACTGGGATTTCAAATTGCCTTTCACGCAATTGGGGACAAGGCGAACCGCGTGGCGCTGGATGTGTTCGAGTCCGTGGAAAGAGTGAATGGGGCGCGCGACCGGCGAGACCGCGTGGAGCACGCGCAGGTGCTGGCGGTGGAGGATCTGCCGCGCTTCGCAAAGCTGAAGGTAATTGCTTCGATGCAGCCGTCGCACGAGATGAATGATTTGCGGTGGGCGGAGCAGCGGCTGGGGCCGGAGCGCTCGAAGGGAGCGTACGCGTGGAGTTCGCTGGAGAAATCGGGGGCGCGGCTGGCGTTTGGGACGGATTATCCGGTGGAACCGGTCAATCCGTTGCGGGGGTTGTATGCGTGCGTGACGCGGGAAGCAGCGGAGGGCGGTCCGGCGGGGGGCTGGGAGCCGCAAGAAAAGATTTCGCTTGAGGATTGCCTGCGGGCGTATACGAGCGGGTCGGCGTACGCGCAGTTTGAGGAGGGGAAGAAGGGGGAGTTGAAGGTGGGGGAGTACGCGGATTTTTTGATAATGTCGCAGGACATCACGAAGGCGACGGCGAAGGAGATCTTGAATACGAAGGTGGTGCAGACGGTTGTGGGGGGGAGAGTAGTTTACAGTGCGCAGTCTACAGTTGACAGTTTAGGAGTTCGGAAAGAGCAATGATAACGCACCCCTCGCGCAAACGGCTCGGGGCAAGGAGACGCTGAGGGCGCAGAGATTCCCGGAGAACACAAGAATAGAGAACGCGGCGGAGAGATCCCTCCACTACCCGGCCCGACGCGCCAGAGGGCGGCGCGAAAGAAAAAGTCGGGCCGCTCCGGTCGGGATGACAATTCTGGGTGAGTTGGAAAACAAAAAGTGCAGAGGGCACCCCGACCCGGTGGGGGTAAACGCTGGACGCAGAGTTGGCAGAGAAGAGAAGCGTGAGAGGCCGGATTAGTAGAATTCGATGGCGACCAAGTCGCCGGCGTAGTCTTTATTGGTAACCTGGCGGAAGAAGATTTTCACGCGATGGCCTTTCCAGTCCGGACAGGGAGGAACATCGGCATCGTTGCCAGTCTTGGCTGAGGTCATATCCACGTCGTTGAGATCGCCGACGCGGAACTGCAACGCGGTTTTATCCACAAGCAGATAAAGACGGCTGCTGTCCCCTTCGGTGCAGTCCATTTTTTGGATTGTGCCTTCGAGGAAAGAATCCGTGGTGTGGTGTTGCTTCGCGGCGGGCGGGGGCGGCGATTCGGCGGTGCCCGAGGTGGTGCCGGCGGTTGAGGAGGAATCGTCGTCCCCGGATAGGATGACGCTGAGAGCTTGGTTGGCCCCACGCTGTGCGGCATAGGCGGCGACCCGGGCGTCGTAGGATTCACGAGCGGAGACGGCGCGTTGCAGGGCTTGAAGATTGGCGCGGTCGTGAGAAGTGTGGGCGGCTTTGGCGATCATCGCGGCAAGATTGTTGGCATCCGCGGTTTTGCCGACGTTGACCAGGACGAAACCATAGCTGATGGCGTAGTTGAGATTGGCGGGATCGAGCAAGACGGCCTGCTTGCCCATGCTGATCGCTTTGTCGTGCTGGTTCGGATCACGGGAATAGAGATTGGCCGCAACCGCGTACGCCGGGGCGAATCGCGGATTCATCTGAATGACTTTATCGAGGTCGGCGAGGGAATCCGCGGGGCTGGCGGCGCCAGAACGGGTGCGCGAGCGAAGCATGGCAGCCATGTAATACGGCAGATAGTTGGGAGGAGTTTGCGGGGCGGCTTTCGCGAATTCGTCTTCGGCGGTTTGGGGATCCTGTTTGGAGAACCAGGCGAAGAGGCCGAGGCCTTCGTGGACGACGGGAGAATTGGGATTGGCAGCGAGGGCTTCGTCGAGGACGGCTTTGGCTTCGGCGGGGCGCTGAGTATAGACGAAGAAGATGCCGCGAAGGGCTTGCGTTTCAGCGACGGAGAGAGAGCGGCCGGGATAACCTTTGGGGTCGTCGTGGACGGCGAGCTTCAGATGGCCGACGTAAAAGCGTTGCTGGCGCGCGTAAGCTTCCATGACCTGAGAAAACTTTTTGAGATCGCCGAAGGTTTTTTGCGCGGCTTCGATTTGATTGTCAGAAGCGGCCCAGGCGTTGAGGAAGTTGGCGAGGAGTTGGCGCTTCCGGGCGTCGGCATCGAGCATGAGGTAGTGGACAAGAGCCCAGGACTCCGCATAGAAGACGGAAGTGCGGTTCTGCTCGTTGTAATAGGGGGAATTCTCGTCGACCTGGAAGAGTGTGTCGATGGGGATGAGTTTGTTGGTGCGCAGGATTTCCAGGTGACCGGGGGCGATTTTGCCGATCTGCACTTCCTTATCGCCGATTACGGTGTTGCCAAGATACTCGGCGAGGCCTTCGTTCATCCAAACGGGGATATCGCGGAAATTGAGGCGGACGAGAGCGTGGGTGTATTCGTGATAGGCGATTTCATAGGGATTTTCCCCCTCGAGGTCGGTGCGAACGAGGACGAAATCGCGCTCCTCACGGGTGACATAGAAGCCGGCCGGATGGGAATGTCCTTTGGTCTCCCAGTAAGCGGGGAGGAGCGACTTGATGGAGTCTTCATTCTTCAAGGCAAAAATCAGGACAGGCTTGCCGAGATCCGTGCGAAGCGTTGGGAAGGCGGCGTGGAACACTTCACGAATCTCTTCAAATTGGGCGGCGATGCGGCGAGCTTCGCGGTCGCCGGCATTGCTGACGACGGTAAAGTTGGGGGAGCGAACTTCGACCCAGTTGTCGAAATGATCCGCAGGCGAGGTGGGTGCGGGATGGACAAGGAGCAGTATGGCCAGAAAGAGGGCCAAGCGCGAGAACTGCGAGAGAGCAAGCTTCACGAGATGTTTGTAAAGAGTAGTGGCAGGGAAGTCAAGGGAGGAGGGAAAGGTCTAAGTGCGAAGTTGCAAGTTTTAAGTTTAAGCGTTCGGAGAATGAATACCGCAGAGAATGCGGAGGTTCGTGGACGGAGGAGGAGCTCAAGACCCAGGCACAGACGCCGTGCCTGGGGCACCCGGCCTCGCGATTCGGATGGATCGTGGATGGATTGTGGCAGGCCTGAGCCACAGGGCTAGGTTTGTTGTTGGTTCCTGATCGCTGATAACTGATATCTGATTACCAGTATCTGATTAGCGATAATTCTTAATATCGACGGGATCAAACATGGTGGCGGCGGCGGGGTGGGATTTTTCGTAGGTGGCGATTTCGGTGGCGTGTTGCAGGGATTGGCCGATATCGTCAAGACCTTTGAGGAGAACTTCTTTGCGGGAGGGAGCGATTTCGAAATTGTAGACGTGGCCGTAGGCGTCTTTGATAGTTTGGCTGGGGAGATCGATGGAGAGGGAGTAGCCCTGTTCGGATTCGGTTTGCCGGAAGAGTTGATCGACTTCGGCTTCGGAGAGGATGGCGGGGAGAATGCCGTTCTTGAAGCAGTTGTTGTAGAAGATGTCGGCGTAGCTGGGGGCGATGATGGCGCGGAAGCCGTAGTCCTTGACGCCCCAGGGAGCATGTTCGCGGCTCGAACCGCAACCGAAATTGGTGCGCGCGAGGAGGATGGAGGCGCCTTTGTAGCGCGGGAAATTCAGCACGAAATCCGGATTTGGTTTTTCACCGGGCAGGTAGCGCCAGTCGTAGAAGAGAACGCGGCCGAAGCCTTCGCGGGTGAGGCATTTGAGGAATTGTTTGGGGACCATTTGGTCCGTGTCGACGTTAACGCGATCGAGGGGCATGACCAGGCCGTGGTGAGTGGTGAAGAGTTGCATGGGCGATGAGTATCCTCGGTTTTTGTTTGTGGGGTTAAGGATATCAGATATTAGCGATCAGAGATCAGGAAGCGGCGACCACAGACCAGCGATCAGCGACCAGGAAGCGGGAGACGGGCCGGGGCATTGGTCGGTGGAACGAAAGAATTAACGCAGAGTTCACAGAGAGCACAGAGTACGCAGAGAAGAGGAAGCCAAGACCCGGGCACATACTCCATGCCTGGGGTGCCCGGCCTCCTGCGCGATTATGGCTGAAGCGCGGGTACGTTGCGGCCCGCCTCGGAAGGCGGGCCCTACACAAGCACGAAAGTTGGCGCAATAACCGACCTAAAGGTCGGCCACTACAAAGGCATCGAGAGGTTGGTTCCTGATCGCTGATATCTGATCGCTGATTACTCTATGTGGGCCACGTCAAACTCGCGGACGTCGACGAAGTGGCCGGCGAGGGCGGCGGCGGCGGCCATGACCGGGCTGACGAGGTGGGTGCGGGAATCGCGGCCTTGGCGGCCCTCGAAGTTGCGATTGGACGTGCTGGCGCTGCGTTCGTGGGGCGGGAGGACATCGGCGTTCATGGCGATGCACATGCTGCAGCCCGCATCGCGCCACTCGAACCCTGCAGCGGTGAAGAGCTTGTCGAGGCCTTCTTTTTCGGCTTGGGCCTTGATGCCGCGGGAGCCGGGGACGATCAGCGCTTGCTTGATGTTTTTGGCGACGTGTTTGCCTGCGACGAGATGCGCGGCGGCGCGAAGATCATCGAGGCGTGAATTGGTGCAGGAGCCGATGAAGACGCGGTCCACGGGAATGTCCACGATAGGCGTGCCGGGCTTGAGGCCCATGTATTTCAGGGCGCTTTCGGTGGCTTTCTGGTCGTTGAGGTCGCGGAAATCGTGGGGATCGGGAACGCGTCCGTTGACGCTGGTGACCATGCCGGGATTGGTGCCCCAGGTGACTTGCGGGGCGAGCTGATCGGCGCGGAGCTCGATGGTGGCGTCGAATTTGGCCCCGTCGTCAGACTTGAGAAGTTTCCAGCGCTCGACGGCGGCTTGGAAGTCTTTGCCGCGTGGAACGAAGGGGCGGCCTTCGAGATAGGTGAACGTCGTGTCGTCGGGGGCGATCATGCCGGCACGCGCGCCGCCTTCGATGGTCATGTTGCAGACGGTCATGCGGCCGTCCATGGAGAGAGCGCGGATGGCTTCGCCGCCGTATTCGGCAACTTGCGCGTTGCCGCCGCTGATGCCCATTTTACCGATGATGGCGAGGATGATGTCTTTCGCGGTGACGCCCTTGGGGCGCTTGCCGTGAACGAGGATGTGCAGGGTTTTGGATTTGGATTGAACGAGACATTGCGTGGCGAGGACGTGCTCGACTTCGCTGGTGCCGATACCGAAGGCTAAGGTGCCGAAGGCGCCATGCGTGGAGGTGTGGGAATCACCGCAGACGATGGTCTGGCCGGGCTGGGTGATGCCAAGCTCGGGGCCGATGATGTGGACGATGCCCTGGTGCTTGCTGTTCATGTCGAAGAGGCGGACGCCAGTTTCGCGGCAGTTGCGCTCGAGGGCTTCGAATTGGAGCTTGGCGTCGTTGTCGAGGATGGGGAGGGTGCGGTCGGTGGTGGAGACGGAGTGGTCCATGACGGCGAAGGTGAGATCGGGGCGGCGGACCTTGCGGCCTTCGGCTTTGAGGCCGGCAAAGGCTTGGGGAGAGGTGCCCTCGTGGACGAGATGGCGATCAATGTAAATGAGGGAGGGCTTGCCGGGCTCTTCGTGGACGACGTGACTTTGCCAGATTTTTTCGTAGAGGGTTGTGGGTGACATGGGAATTATTTTAACACCAGAGGGATGAGAAGAAAGAGTGGGATATCAGCGATCAGGAAGCAGCGACCAGAGACCAGGAAGCGAGGATGAGAGGTAGCAAGGGCGGTTGAAAGTTAAAAGTCGAAAGTTGAGAGAAAAAGCGAGCAGGGACCGTAACACAGAGTTCACGGAGGGAAGAACACAGAGGTCGCAGAGAAGAGAAACCCGAGCACTGGGTATCAGGGAGCGGTGGTGGAGGATTGGGATTCTTGGAGGTCGACGGTGTAGTGCTGGACGCGACGGTCGTAGGAGGTAAGAAGGTCGAGGGCTTCCTGGGCGACGACGGCGGCTTCGCGATCGGGGCCGGCAAAGCGGTCGATGGCTTCGAAGGAGGACCACAGGGTTTCGACGATGAAGCGCACAACGACGCCATCGGATTGCGTGATGACACGGGCTTCGCGGAACCCGTCGAAGGAGCGGAGATGCGTGAGGACATGTTCGCGGAAGTGGCGCAGGTAATCGGGGAAACATACGGCGGTGGTGCGTGCGGACCAGAAACGGACGACCATGTCAGGCGACTCCTGTGGTGGATTGCGAGGCAGGCGGATCATGGCCGATGACGACGGACCAGGGGCGAACTTTCCATTGCTTGACGAGACCGTGGCGGACGTAGGGATCGCGCTGGGCAAAGGCGGTGGCGGCGTCGGGAGAGGGGCCGCGAAAGATGAGGAGAGCGCCGTCGGCGGGTTCGGCGAGTGCTCCGCCGAGGACCAGATCGCCGCGGAGATGCGCTTCGCGAGCGAGTAAGAGATGCTCGTCGCGAAAGGGTGCGCGGCGAGCGATGAAGTCATCGACTACTTCATAGAAGAGAGCGAAATAGGGCATCGCAGATCCTGACGAGAAATAGGGTATCACGGTGGGGAGGAGGGTGAGGGGATTGGAGAAGTCGGGAGAGAGTTATCAGCGATCAGATATCAGCGATCAGGAAGCAAGAAAAGGCCAGAGCAAGATAACGCCCTGACCGGGTCGGGGTGAACGCTGGCGCAGAGCACGCGGAGGTTTGCAGAGGGAAGAGGAACCCAAGAGCACAGTCAGGAATGACTGTGTCACGCGGAAGAGGAACCCAAGACCCAGGCACACACTCCGTGCCTGGGGCACCCGGCGGACACGGTCGGTCAGTGCGGAGGGGAGGCTGGGAGGGCTAGTTTCTTCTGCGCGGATTCGCGGATGCCTTCTGCGTCGGGATATTTGGTGTAGTGGGCTAGGGTATCGAGGGCTTTCTGGGCGTTTTGGCGGGCGAGATCGGTTTGGCCGTTGGCGAGATAGGCGTCGCCGAGGCTGTCGTAGACGTTGGGGGAATCAGGATAGGCAACAACGTTGAGCTTGAAGAGTTCGATGGCGGCTTTGATTTCGCCGGATTGGAGATATTCGTAGCCCATGCGATTCATAAGCGGTTCGGAGAAGAGGACGTATCCGGGATGGTTGTCGCGGCCCATGACGAAAATTTGGGCGGCCTTGGGGGTGTTGCTGGGCTCGTCGATGTAATTGAGAAAGCGGTTCTGGTACTGAGCGAGGACCGGAGCGAGGACGGCGGGAACGGTGGGGTGCGCGCTGAGGGCGTTGGTGAGCCAGGTGACGATGTCGGCGGGAAGATCCTTGTGCAGGTCGAAGAGTTCGACACCGTGGCCGCCTTTGGGGAAATGTTCAAACTTGTTCATGGGGTTGGTGGAGAAGCTGTAGATCCACTCCATGTATTCGACGACCCCGGGATCGGGATCGTCATCGGCGACGGCGGCGAAAAGCGGTAGATTGGGATTTTTGCGGAGGAACTCGCGGCCGGGGTGCCCAGTGCCTTCGGAGAGGAGGACGAGAGCTTTGACTTCGGGATGGCGGCTGGCGAGGAGGACAGCCTGGTTGACACCGCAACTGGCGCCGCCCGCAGCCATGATGGAGGGACTGACGCTGGGTTGCGCAGCGAGGTAACTGTAGGCGGTGTCAACGTCGATGGGGAATTTCTTGTCGAACACTTCCTGAATTTGCTCGACGGTGAGTTTGTCGAGCGGTGTGCCGGCGCTTCCGCCAAAGCCGCGGAAATCCACGGTGAGGACGTTGAGGCCGGAGGCGGCGAATTTTTGGGCGAGGTCGTCCCAGACTTTGCGCTGACGATTGCATTGGTGGAGCAGAAGCACGCCGGGGCCGGGCTTGGCGGCGGCGAAGAAGGTTGCCTTGAGGCGGGTGCCGTCCGGAGAGGTGAGATCTACGATGCGCGGGGCGGGGGGTTGCTGGGCGGGGGTGGAGAGAGCGAGTGCGGCGAAGAGAATGGTTTGGATCGCTGCGGGACGAAAGAGATACATCCTGGCCTCCGGGGGAACAGTTTACAGGTTTCAGTTATAAGTTTGAAGCTTAAGAGGCCGGAAAGAGATAAAGATGACGCGGAGAGGCGGCGGGGGGTTATCAGCGATCAGATAGCAGCGATCAGGAAGCAAGATAAGATAACGCAGAGGCGCAGAGGACGCTGAGGTTCGCAGAGAAGAGAAAGGCGGAGGAGGGATTCCTCCACTGCGCGGCCCGACGCGCCAGAAGGCGGCGCGCAAGAGAAAGTCGGGCCGCTCCGCTCGGAATGACAGACAGTGGGTCGGGAAGTACGAAGAGAGAAAGAGGCGGAGATGAGGAGCGGGATGGAGAATTTGCGGGTGGTGCTGGTGGGGACACGGAATCCGCTGAATTTGGGGGCGGTGGCGCGGGCCATGAGTAATTTTGGGGCGGTGCACCTGCGCGTGGTGCAGCCGTACGAGAAGGCGTTTCGAGAAGCGGTGTCGGCGGTGGGCGCATCGGCGGTGCTGCAGAACGCGGAAGAGTTTGCGACGGTGGCGGAGGCGGTGGCAGATTGCTGGTTGGTGGTGGGCACGACTTCGGTGGGGAATCGGGAGATCCAGCACCCGCTGCGGAGCCTGGAGTTGGCGGGGGCAATGCTGCGCAAGGGAATGGCCAAAGGGAAAGTGGCGCTGCTGTTTGGGTCGGAGAAGTGGGGATTGTCGAATGAAAGTTTGAGCCACTGCCACTGGCTGGTGCGGATACCGACGCGGGAGGAACACCGGTCGATGAATCTGGGGCAGGCGGCAGCGGTGTGCTTATATGAGGTTTCGCGGAGGGAACGAGGTGAGGGTTCGAAGATGAAGACGGAGGAGAAGAAGAGCGCGGCGGCTCGGATGGAGACAGTGGAGCGGATCGGGGCGGCGCTGCTGCCGGTTTTGATTAAGAGCGGTTATACGGGGGAGAGGAAGAGCGAATTGGCAGAAGAGAAGTTGCGTCGGATGCTGCGGAGGATGGCGATGAGCGAGGCGGATGCGGAGGTGTTGTTGGGGATGGCTAGGAAGATTGGGTGGTGGATGGAGGAGAGGTAGGGAAGAAAAGGCTTTCACCACAGAGGGCACGGCGAGCACTGAGGAAGAGAAAGGCGAGGAAGGATTAGAGGGGGGCGTGGAAGGAGCGCAGGGAGCGGAGGCGGCGGAGGCGGGCGAAGAATTTGTTGGCGGTGGAAACGTCGCGGGCGATTTGGAGGCGGAGATCGTCAGGCGAGGCAAACTTTTTTTCTTCACGAAGCCGCTTCCAGAAACGGATTTCAATGTGCTTGGGAGCGAAGTTGCCGGAATAATCGAGCAGGTGAGTTTCGATGGTGAGGGCGGAACCGTTGAAGGTGGGACGCATGCCAATGTTGGTGACACTGCGATGGCTGCTGGTTTCACCTTCGAGGACGGTGCGGGTGATGTAGACGCCGCGAGCGGGAAGCAGTTCCTGGTCGGGCTTGAGATTTAAAGTGGGGAAGAGGAATTTGCGGCCGGTGCCGCTGCCGCGGACAACTTCACCGGTTAGGACGAAGGGGCGGCCGAGAAGTCGCGCGGCGTGGGTGACGTCGCCTTCGGCAATTTGTTTGCGAATTAGCGTGCTGGAGACGATTTCGCCCTTGAGGGCGACTGGCGTGTGGACGACGACTTCAAAGCCGTAACGCATGCCGAGGTCGCGAAGGAATTTGACGTCGCCGGCCTGGCGATGGCCGAAGCGGAAATTATCGCCGACGACGATGGCGCGGACCTGCAACTGACGAACGAGAATTTCATCTACAAAATCTTCAGGCGAGAGAGACGCCAGCTGCGGCGTGAAGGGCAGCACGACGGCGGCTTCGATGCCCAGCGCGCCAAACCATTCGAGGCGCTGCTGATTGGTGGAAATGCGAAGCGGCGCGGATTCCGGGCGGAGGACTTTGAGCGGCGGAGGCTCGAAGGTAAGGGCGGTGGAGACGGCGCCGGAATCCTTGGCGCGGGTCATGGCAAAGGCGAGGACGCGTTGATGGCCGAGATGGATGCCGTCGTAATTGCCGATGGCAATGACGCTGCCGCGTTTAGAGGCGGCGAAACGCGCGGCCCAGTCCGCGGCGGAATAAAAAACGGTGAGGCGGCCGGAAGGTATGTGACTGTGGACGGCGAGGGCTTGGGCGGCGCGCTCGACGGCAGGAGAATCGGTCTGCACGTCGAACTGGAGGCCGTCGTAGGCAAGCTGGACGTGGGCATAGCCGGCCTTACGGATACGTTCGTTGGTGGCGGCGTGGGAAAGTTCGTGAGCGATGTGCGTGAACCAGGCGCGGCGGGGCTTAAGTTCGTCGACGAGGGCGAGGGCCTGTTCGACGGTCTGGTGCATGGGATGGGGAATGTCGCGGAGGGCGTCGATGATGAGGTCGTCGAGGTCTTCGAGGAGCGGGACGCAGGCTTCCGGGAGGCGGCTGAAATCGGTGAGATATGCGGCGCGGCCAAAGCGGAAGCCGAGGACCTCCATTTCGCCGTGGAGGAGAGGCACGGGAATGATGGGAACGCCGAGAAGCTCGAAGGGGCCTTTGACTTCGTGGAGGATGACGCTGGGGACGGTGCTGAGGGAGGGCTTGGTGTCGAAGACGTAGGAAAAGGCGCGGCGGATTGCGCGGAAGGTTTCCTGGGAGCCGTAGACGGGCATGGCAGCGCGCTGGCGGATGTTGAAGGGGCGAATGTCGTCGAAGCCCTGGATGTGATCAGCGTGGCCGTGGGTGAGAAGAACGGCTTCGAGACGATCGAGGCGCGCGGTGAGGGCCTGGGCGCGGAAATCGGGGGTGGTGTCAATGACGACGTTTTGGCCGTTGCGGGAGAGGAGGATGGAGGGGCGCAGGCGCTTGTCGTGCGGATCTGTGGACTGGCAGACGGCACAGTGGCAGCCGACGGTGGGGACTCCCATGGAGGTTCCGGAGCCGAGGACCGTGAGGTGAATGGGGGACGAGGACATGGGGATATTTTACGGCGGGCTAGGAAAAGGCGCAAAACTTACCACAGAGGTAACAGAGGGGCCGCACCCCTCTCCTAAAACGTTCGGGGCAAGGAGGAACGGAGAGGACGAGGCAGGGAAGAAGAATATTCACCACAGAGGACACGGAGAGCACAGAGGCAGGAAAGAAAAAAGGCGGACGCAAGCTATTTTTTGGGTTTGGGGTGGGATTGGGTCTGGGCCATTTGGGCGGCCAGGGCCTGGTTGATTTCGAGGTACGTCATTTTGAGCTTGCCGAGGAGATCGAGGAGCATGGAGTCTTCTTCAGGAGCAAGATTGCCGATGGTTTTTTCGCGGAGGGCATCCAGCATATCGATGAGTTCGTGGGCGGCTTCGGGATCGATGACGGGCTGGCCGGTGCGAGGGTCGGCGTATGCGCCGAGAACCATGGCGGCATTGCTGCCGATCATGCGGACAAGATTCTCGAAGGCGGGACTTTTCTTGGGGGTTTCTTTGGCGGGCGCGGGGGCGGAATCGGCGGCCGGCGGCGTGGCGGGAATCACCCTAGCGGCTTCGACTTTGGCTTCGCGCTCTTGTTCCTGGACAACGTCAGGGCGGAGTTCGCCTTCAGAGGTGAAGGGCCGGCGATCGATGACGCGGAAGGTGCCTTCGGGATTCTGATCCGCCACGGTGGATGATCCTCACAGTCGAAAAAGTGCATGAGTAGTTTAGCACGGGTGGCGGGGGGAGACAGTTTTCAGTAATCAGTTGTGAGTTTTGGGTTTAGGAGTTCGGAAGAAGAAAAGGAGAAGCGGCGGGGAGGAGCGAGAGGGGAGAAGTCTATTCGTAGCGGAGGGCTTCGACGGGGTCGAGGCGGGCGGCTTTGATGGCGGGGTACATGCCGAAGATGAGGCCAACGCTCATGGAAACGGTGACGGCAAGGATGATGGACCAGAGTGGGATGGAAGAAGGTAACGAAGGAACAGCCAGGTTGATGAGCAGGCTGATGGCGACACCTAGAATTACGCCAATGACGCCGCCAGTACCCGTGAGGACGATGGCTTCAGTGAGGAATTGCCAGATGACGTCGCGCTTGCGTGCGCCGATGGCGCGGCGCACGCCGATTTCGCGGGTGCGCTGGGTAACGGACATGAGCATGATGTTCATCACACCGACGCCGCCGACAAGGAGGCCGATGGAACTGATGACGGAGATGAGCAGAGCGACAGAGGCAGTGATCTGGCGGAACTCATCTGCGATCTGCTGGGCACTGGAGACACCGAAACTGTCGGGCTTGTTAAAGGGAACATTGCGGCGACGGCGGAGGACGCCGCGAATTTGGTCTTCGGCTTCGGACATGTGGCCGGGAACGGCGGCAGCGCCGATCATGATTTCGTCGTCCTCGGGATTGTGTTTGCGGTAGGTGCGAAAGGGGACAAGGACGTTTTTGTCGGCCGACTGATCCTTGACGAGTTGCCCTTTGCGCGGCTCCGTGACACCGATGACTTCGTAGGAGACAGTGTCAACCAGAATGGGCTTGCCGACGGCCTTGCCATCGGGATAAAGCTTCTTGGCAATGTCCGGGCCGATGACGGCGACATCAGCGCGGTGATCATTTTCAGCGTCGCTGAAGAAGCGGCCCTCCCGCGGACGAGTGTTGAAGACCACCTCGTCGGCGGGAAGGGCGCCGTGGTAGTCAACGCCGGAAATTTCCTTGCCGAGATAACGGGCGGTGACAGGGCCGCGGGCGGGGCCGAAATTATCAAAGCGCGGGAAGATGCTGGCGGACACGGCGCGAACGGCGGGGCAGAGCTGCTGGATGGCTTCGGCGTCTTCGACGGTGAGCACGCGGCGGGCGCGCTCTTCGGGGGAGAGGCCACTCGTGTGAATGCCGGGATCGAAGCGAAAGATGAAGAAAGTATTGGGACCGTAATCGCTGAGATAGGAGTTCACGTCGCCGTAGACGCCGACGAGGATGGAGACGACAGAGAGAAGCGCGGTGATCCCAATGACGACGCCGAGGACCGTGAGGAAAGAGCGCATTTTGTTTTCGCGCAGGGTGGTGAGGGCCATGAAGGCGTTTTCGCTCATGTTCATGCGCATGGAAGTGGCACCCTTTCCCTACAATTCCTGGCGCAAGGCCTCGATGGGCTGCAACAAAGCGGCCTTGCGCGAGGGATAAACGCCGAAAAAGAGGCCAACGCAGGTAGAGAGGATTTCAGCGATGAAGACAGCGGCGATGGGGACGTGCATGGGGACGGAGGTGGTGGCCTTGACGAGGGCGGCAACTCCGTAGGCGAAAACAACACCCAGGGCGCCACCGACCGCGGCCATGAAGGCGGCCTCGACGAGAAACTGCAGGAGGATATCGCGGCGGCGCGCGCCGAGGGCCTTGCGGATGCCGATTTCACGGGTGCGTTCGGTGACGGTGGCGAGCATGACGTTCATAATGACGACGCCGCCGATGACGAGGAAGACGGAGGTGACGCCGATCATGGCGGTGAAGATGACGCCGGTGAGGTCCTTCCAGAGGTTCATGAGCGTGGCGGAATCGAGGATGCCGAAGGAATCGGCCTCGTTGGGGGCTAGATGGCGGCGAGCGCGAAGGAGGGCGCGGGCTTCGTCCTGAGTTTCTTCCATCCATTCAGCCCCTCGGGCCTGGATATTGACGGCCATGTCCAAATGAGAACCATAAATCTTGATGAAAGTTTGAATGGGAATGTAGGCAAAGTTGTCCTGGGACTGGCCGAAGACGGTGCCGATGGGCTTGGCGATACCGACGACGGTGAAGGGGCGGCCGTCAACCCAGACATCGCGACCGATGGGATCAACGTAAGGGAAAAGCTTGTTGGCGAGATCGTTGCCGATCATGGAGACCATGGCGCGGTTGTGGTCGTCGCCATCGGAGATGTAGCGACCCTCGATGGGCTCCTCGATATCGATTTCGCCGATGTTCGCGGTGACACCACGGATGCTGGTGTCCTCCACGCTTTGCGAGCCGACGCGGACCTTGCCGGAAGTGCGGACTTCGGCGCCGACGCGCCGGGGGAGCTTGAGATCGTCATGGAGGGCCTGAAAATCTTCCCAGGTGATGACCTTGTTGCGACGCACGGCTTTGACATACTCATCGACGTCGGTGATGAGGGGGAAGCGGGCGATTAGGAAGACGTTGGAGCCAAGATTGGCGACGCGATCAGCAATGTAGCCGTCCACGCCGGAGATGAGTGAGACGACGAGGATAAGGGTGGAGACGGAGATGATGATGCCGAGGAGCATGAGGAAGGAGCGCAGCTTGTGGGTGCGAATGGTCTCGAGCGCCACGCCGATGGGTTCACGCAGGGGAAAGCTATGACGCATGCACAGGTGTCCTTGGTTAATAAGTACGCACCAGATGGGGGAAAGTTTCAAGGGGGGCGCGCGGTGAGGGGAGGGTCAGCCGGATTGCTAGAGGTCGGCGGGGGGCAGAGATGACTTTGTGTTGATGGTAGAAAGGAGCTGGACGGCGATGCCGCGGTTGCCGTCAGGAAGATTTTCGATGCGCGCGACCTGGCCGAGGTACTCGAGATCGTGAGGAGCACTGGGAAAGTGATAGGGAAGCGTGACGAAGAGGCGCATACCCTCGTGATAAGCTTCGTTTTTGGAGAGAAAGTAAATACCGTCACGGGAGACGTTTTTGGTCGTGGCGGTCTCCTCGAAGTGGGTGTCGTGAGGATCGGACGGACTCACTTTGAGGGGCTGGCCGATGCGAATGCGGCGGCTACGCCGGCGTTCCTGCTGCCTAATTTCCTGCATGTAAGTATCAAAACACGGAAACGGGGTTAGTTGTCCGGCAATGTGCCGAAAAAAGTATGGTGCCGTGGCGGAAACGTGACGACAGAGTATTTCAGGTGGCGGGGGGCTGGTTTGTCGTGGACGAGATTCAAGGGCATGTGGAGATTGCGCGGCGGTGCTGCGGTTGTAAAAGCGGCGGCCCTTCGAAGCTCCCCTCGAAGATCGGGGCAAGCAGGGTAAACAAGCCGCCGCACTCCACATGGGGCGAGGAGCTCCGAAGCAGCTATCTTGCGGACACGATGTGCGTCCAAGGGAATAAGGGGAATGTGTGTCTGGGATGCGCGGAGTGCGGGGCGACACCGTTTCCAGCGGGCCACTCTGATAGAATCACTGCGGAAATTTCAAGGGCATTTTTTTGGAGAAAACTCTTATGCGCTATTTTGCGATGTTGCTGGCGTTGTGCATGACAGGTGCGGGTGCGTTTGGCCAGGAGGCGTCTCCGACGGTGCCGCCGAAGGAGTTACCGAAACTGGAGTCGTTCAGCACGGCGAACACGGATGCAGGCGTAAATCCCTGTGACGATTTTTTTGCGTACACGAACGGGAAATGGATCGCGGCGCATCCGATCCCGGCAGATCAGGTGATGTGGGGCGTGGAAAGTCCACTGGAACTTTGGAATCAGACGCTGCTGGCGAAGACGCTGGAGCAGGTTTCGGCGGACGATCCGAAGCGCACGCCGAACGAGCAGAAGGTGGGCGATTATTACTTTTCGTGCATGGACACGAAGACGATTGACGCGCACGCGGCGGAATGGCTGAAGCCGGAATTGCAGCGGATCGCGGCGATCAGGTCCAAGCAGGAAATTGCGGAGGAAGTGGCGCACCTGCACCAAACGATACCGGGAGCGGAGGAGCCAGGTGACAACCAGACGAATGCAGCTTTGCTGGGGTATTCGGGCCAGCCAGATTATGCGGACGCTTCGCACAATGTCGCGACAATCGACCAGGGCGGCATGGCGCTGCCGGGACGGAGCTTCTATCTGGATCAGGACGACAAGGCGAAGGAGATCCGGGCGAAGTATGTGCAGCACGTCATGAACATATTTGTGTTGGCGGGGGAGAAGCCGGAACCGGCAAAGCGCGATGCGGCGACGGTGCTGGCGATCGAGACGGAATTAGCGAAGGGCGCGATGGATCCGGTGGCGCGTCGCGATCCGAAGAATCTGAACAACCCGATGACGCTGACCCAAGTAAAGGCGCTGACGCCGTCGTTCGATTGGGATACGTACCTGAAGCTGGTGAAATCGCTGGCGACGCCGCGGTACATCGTGACCTCGCCGGACTTTTTCAAGAACCTGGAAGCGATGCTGAAGGCGCACTCGCTGGAGGAATGGAAGACGTATTTGCAGTGGCAGCTGCTGCACGGGAACGCCAATGGGTTGAGCGAGGCGTTCGTGCAGGAGAATTTCGATTTTTTTGCGCGGACGCTATCCGGCACGCAGGAGCTGCAACCGAAGTGGCGGCGGTGCGTGCGAAACGTGGATCGAAATTTGGGAGAGGCGCTGGGAGAAGTTTACGTGAAGCGAGCATTTCCGGCGGAGAACAAGGAGCGTGTGCTGCAGTTGGTGAAGGATATCGAGGCGGCGCTTTCTAAGGATATCGAGGCGGCGGAGTGGATGGCGCCGGAGACGAAGAAACAAGCGCAGTTGAAGCTGACCACGGTACTGAACAAGATTGGATATCCGGACAGTTGGCGAGATTACTCTTCGGTTTCGGTTGGGCGCACGAACTATCTGCAGAACCGGCAGAGAGCCGCGGCGTTTGAGTTCGAGCGCTGGGTGGGCAAGATCGGACAACCGCTGGACCGCACGGAATGGATGATGACGCCGCCGACGATCAATGCGTACGAGGATCCGCAGAACAACACGATCAATTTTCCCGCGGGGATTTTGCAGCCGCCGTTTTTCGAGATGAGCCAGGATGCGTCCGTGAACTATGGCGCGATCGGGGCGGTGATCGGGCACGAGACGATTCACGGGTTCGACGACGAGGGTAGGAAATTCGATGCGCAAGGGAATCTGCGCGACTGGTGGACCGCGAATGATGCGAAGGAGTACGAGGCGCGAGGGAAATGCATTTCCGACGAGTACACGCAGCCGATACCGGAAGCAGGGCCGGGCGTGACGCAAAATGGATTGCTGACGCAGGGCGAGGATACCGCGGACAACGGCGGGCTGCACCTGGCGCTGCTGGCGCTGCAAATGGAATTGGCGCGAGAAGGGAAGAGCCTGGACGACAAGGGGCCGGACGGGTTCACGACGCTGCAGCGATTTTTCCTGGCGTATGCGTTCAGTTGGTGCGAGCACTACCGGCCGGAGTCCATTCGCACGCAGGTGCTGACGAATCCGCATTCGTATGCGAAGTACCGGGTGAACAATGTGGTTTCGAATTTTCCAGAGTTTCGGGAGGCGTTTGGCTGCCACGAAGGGCAGAGGATGGTGCGGGCGAAGTATTGCCGGATCTGGTGAGGGGGATCGGCCAATACAAAGCCACGAGTCCTCAGGGGCTAAATGCCACTGGGGTCTGCGCTTAATCTCGGGGCTAAAGCTCCGACCCCCTGAGAAAAGTGCGAGGCACGGGGCCGTAACCGATGAGAAAAAGTCCTGTTGCCAGAAGCGGGCAAAACGGGGCACAATCTGACCAAGTAAGCCGGCCATGTCCCCCCGGTGAATTTGAAGCACGACACGTGCGAGTGCGAGCCGATGCGGCTGAACGCAACGATCCCGGGTTTCCTGAAAAAAGGTAGAGGAACACTCCTCTTCGGCGTCGCGGGATTTTTGTTGTCCGGACTGGCATGTGCCACTGGATTGCACGCGCAGGAAGCGGCGGAAGCGGCGCGGCAAGAACCAGCGAGAAAGGCCGCGGAGTCGAAGACTTCCCACCATGTTTATACCGAAGACGATTTGAAGCGCGCGAAGATCCTCACACCGGAAGATCAAGCCAAAGTTGCGGCGCGGAAGAATAATCCATCAGAAAAGAAAGAGGAGCAAGCCAACGGCGCCGGCGAGAGTGCGCCGGGTGAGGAATCGCTTGGCGAAGTGGCACGACGCTACCGGAAAGAGAAAGTCGAGCGGGAAGCGGCGCGGGCGGCAGGGCAGGGAGGTCGTTCGCAATTTCCGATGAAGCTGCCGGAAGCAACGATGGCGGCGCCGAAGATGTTGGTACAGCCGAAGACGGAAGCGCGAACGGAAGGAGGCTCGCGGAGAAGTGCAGCGGCGGGGCGCGTGTCACCGTTTGAGCCGCGGCCGTTGCGTGTGATGCCGAGCGCGCCGCGTGAGCCGGGGACGAGCGTGTTGGAAGTGAAACCGGAAGTGGCGATACCGAATGCGGCGATGGTGTCGCGCAAAGTGGAGCGGGGCGATTCGTGGTGGAAGCTGGCGGAGATATATTTGGGGAAAGGGGCGCGGTGGCGGGAATTGCGCGGCATGAATCCATCTGGGACGAAGCGGCCGGAGTTGCTGCTGCTTGGGACTACGGTGTTGGTGCCGGCGGGAGTTGCAGGCCATGGCGCGCCCGTGGCGAAGAGTGTGACGCTGCAGAAGGGCGATACGTTGTGGGGGTTGGCTCGAGAGCATCTGGGGCGAGGCGCGGCGTGGAAGTGCCTAGCGGAGGCGAACCCGGAGTTGGGCGCGCCTGAGCGGTTGCGGATTGGGCAGAGAGTGATGTTGCCGGCGGAGGGAGCGGGGAGAGCGTGCGGGGCCGGTTTGTTTGCGAAGACCAAGAATTGAGAACCTCGTAGTTCATTTCAACCGAGATAAAACCCAAAGAAAAAGCGGAAGAGGGATTGCTCACTTCGCGGACTCCGTTCGAAATGACGGGGTGCGTTTGCGTTTTGGGTGGTGTGGGGCGCTTGTCAAAGCGTGGCGGGGGAACGTAAAGTGGAGCGGCTGCTGAAAGAAATGACGGGAATGGTGAATGGCTTCCGGAAAACGCAAAGGCGCGGATGCGCCGCATAAAACACAAGACAAGGCGCGGATGCGCGGTCCGCTGAAGAAATCCATTAAGAAGCCCTTGAAGAAGCGGAAGAAGAGCGCGCGGCGGGAAGCGGCTGGGGCGTGGTTTGAGAAGTTGGTGGGGGTGATGGCGCGGCTGCGGGCGCCGGGAGGGTGTCCTTGGGACCGCGAGCAGACGCACGCGACGCTGCGAACATATTTGATCGAAGAGGCGTACGAGGTTTTGGAGGCGCTGGACGGCGCGGACGACGTGAAGTTCGCGGAGGAGTTGGGGGATCTGCTGCTGCAAGTGGTGTTTCATGCGCAGATGGCGGACGAAGAGGGGCGCTTCACTGTTGTTGATGTGATCCGGGAAATTTACGAAAAGATGATCCGGCGGCACCCGCACGTGTTCGGGGAGAGGCGGGCGAAGGACGCGGCGGAGGTGCTGCGGAACTGGGAGATCATCAAGAAAGAAGAGCGGCAGGCGAAGGGTGCAGTGGAAGAAGAGGCGGCGGAAAGCGTGCTGGATGGCGTGCCGCGGAGCTTGCCCGCGCTGCTGGAGGGGTATCAGTTGACGCGAAAGGCGGCGCGGATCGGGTTTGACTGGGAAAACGTGGGGGGAATTTTCGAGAAGCTGCAGGAAGAGACCGAAGAATTGCGCCAAGTCCTGGAGAAACGCGGAGGCAAAGAGATCGAAGGGGAAGTAGGAGATATTTTGTTTGTGGCCGTGAACCTGGCGCGGTTTTTGAAGATTGATCCGGAAATTGCGATGAAGAAGGCCAGCGGGAAGTTCAGCAGGAGATTTCGCGAGATGGAGCGGATGGCGCGGGAGCAGGGGACGACACTGGCGGAAGTGGCGCGGGGGCGGATGGAGGAGTTGTGGGAGGAGGCGAAGGGAAGAGAGTTGAAAGTCAAAAGTTGAAAGTTGAAAGAGAAGAAGAAGAGTTGAGGATAACGCCCCGACCGGGTCGGGGTAGACGCCGGGAACGGAGACGGCTTGAGGGAAGATGAGCGCGGGAATTGAGATACGGAAGTGCGAGAGGCTGGCGGAATTTCACCGGTGCGTGGAGATCCAGCGCGAGGTGTGGGGCGAAAGCGATCTGGAGACGGAGCCGTACGTGACGTTTGTGCTGGCGAACCAGACGGGCGGGCATGTGCTGGGAGCGTTCGACGGGGAGCGAATGGTGGGATTTACGATGGCGGTGGCGGGCCTGCGGAACGGCCAGCCGTATCTCCATTCGCACATGACGGGAGTGATTGCGTCGCACCGGAATCGCGGCGTGGGGCGGCTGCTGAAGTTGTACCAGAGAGAAGAGGCGCGGGGGCGGGGACTGCGGCGGATCGAGTGGACGTTTGACCCGCTGGAGACGCGAAACGCGCACTTCAATTTCAACCGGCTCGGCGCGATCTCGAGAAAAATGATAGCGAATTTTTACGGGGTGACGACGAGCCCGCTGCACCGGGGCCTGCCGACGGACCGGCTGCTGGTGGAGTGGGAACTGGATTCGCGGCGGGTGGTGGCGGCGATTCAGGAGTTGGCGCGTGATCCGGTGGAGGCTCCGGCGAAGATTCGTTTGCCTGCGGAGCTGGAGGAGTGGAAAAAGACGAGCGATGCGCGGTTGGGTGAGGTGCAGGCAAGGATGCGAGGGGAGTTTCTGGGGTGGTTTGCGAAGGGGTATGCGGTGACGGGGGTGCGATTTGCGGCGGGTGGGGTGGAGTATTGCTTGGCGCCGTGGAGTGATTTTTGAGAGAAGCGGCTGAAGAGTTGAAAGTTAAAAGTTGAAAGGAAGAGAAAAGAATACACAGAGAGCACAGAGTTCGCAGAGAAGAGCGAAGAGCGAGAAGGGCTGGAGGCGGAATGCGAGTGCGGGAAGTGACGCTGCGGGAAATCCGGATGCGGCTGGTGGCGCCGTTCGAGACCAGCTTGGACCGCGTGTCGGAGCGGCGGATTATTTTGCTGGAAGCGGATGTGGATGGGGTGACCGGCTGGGGGGAATGCACGGCGGGGGAGCATCCATATTATTCGCCGGAAGATTCGGAGACGGCGTGGCACATCCTGAAGCACTATTTGTGGCCGATGGTGAAGGGAAAGGAGTTTGCTTCGGCGGCGGAGGTGTGGGGGCTATTGGAAAAAGTGCGCGGGCACACGATGGCGAAGGCTGCGCTGGAGACGGCGATCTGGGATGCCGAGGCGAAGCAGAAGAATGTGCCGCTGTGGAAGTTGCTGGGAGGAGTGCGGGAAGAGATTCCGTGCGGCGTATCCATTGGGGTCAAAGAGACGCTGGAGGAACTGGTGGCGGCGGTGAAGAAAGAATTGGCGGCGGGATATCAGCGGATCAAGATCAAGATCAAGCCGGGGAAAGATTTGCTGCCGGTGCAGCGGCTGCGGCAGGAGTTTCCGCGAATTAAATTGATGGTGGATGCGAATTCGGCATATCGGAAGACGGATTGGCCGCTATTGAAAGAGTTGGATGGGTTTTACCTGATGATGATCGAGCAGCCGCTGGGGTGGGACGATTTGTACGGGCACGTGGTGGTGCAGAAGGGATTGCAAACTCCGATCTGCCTGGATGAGTGCATACACACCTACGAGCAGGCGGAGGCGGCGATTGCACTGGGGGCGTGCAAGATCATCAACATCAAGCTGGGACGCGTGGGTGGATTTCACGAGGCGCGGCGGATTCAGGATTTGTGCGCGCGGAACGGCGTGCCGGTGTGGTGCGGAGGGATGCTGGAATCGGGGATTGGGCGGGCGCACAACATTGCAATGTCCACGACGGAGAATTTTGCGTTGCCGGGGGATGTGAGCGCGAGCAAAAGATATTGGGTGGAGGATGTGATTGAGCCGGAGGTGGAGGTGACGGCCCAGGGGACGATTCGGGTGCCGATGGGGGCGGGGATTGGGTTTGCTGTGCGGAGAGAGCGGATTGAGGAGATTACGGTGAGGAAGGAACGGTTGCGGTGAGGGAGTTTTCAGTTGTCAGTGAAGAAAGAGATCAAGATAACAAAGGGGTGCTGGGAAGAAGGTTATCAGCGTTCAGAGATCAGCGATCAGGAAGCAAGAAAGAGATTACGCAGAGACGCAGAGGTTCGCAGAGGGAAGAGGAGCTCAAGACCCAGGCACGCACGGCGTGCCTGGGGCACCCGGCCAAAATGGTGTTTTGGGGTGGGTAACACTAGTGATGAGGAGCACTGCCCTGTTTGGCTAATAGGGAGCATAATTTGCTGTTATGACACACACCCTTGAAGAACTCATCCCTGATTACATCCAAGGCCTCGCGGCCTACGTTCCCGGCAAACCCATTGAAGAAGTAGAGCAGGACCTCAAGATCCACGCGGTGAAGCTGGCGTCGAACGAGAATCCACTGGGTCCATCGCCGAAAGCCATGGCCGCGGCGCGGCAGGCGCTTGGCGAAGCGAACTGGTATCCAGACGGCGGGAGCAAGCGGCTGCGCGAGGTGCTGGCGGGGCGTTATGGCGTGCGGCCGGAAGAAGTATTCGTGGGGCTGGGGTCGAGCGAGATCATTGACCTGGCATCGCGGGTGCTGCTGCGGCCGGGGTTGACGGGAATCACGAGCGAAGGGTCGTTTGCGCTGTTTGCGATTGCGATACGGGCGAGCGGCGGGAAGCTCGTGCAGACGCCGATGCGGAATTACACATTTGATCTGGACGCGATTGCGGCGGCGGTGACACCGGAGACGCGAGTCATCTATATTGCAAATCCGAACAATCCAACGGGGACGGCGTTTGGCGCGGCGGAGTTCGACGTATTCCTGAAGAAGGTGCCCGGGGACGTGCTGGTGGTGCTGGATGAAGCGTACACAGAATACGCGGAGCGCCGGGACCTGCCGAAGGCGATGGAGATTTTCAAGGAGTACAACAACCTGCTGACGCTGAAAACCTTTTCAAAGGTGTATGGGCTGGCGGGTTTGCGGATTGGGTACGGAATTGGGCACCCCACGCTGGTGGCGGAGATGAACAAGCTGCGCACGCCGTTCAACGTGACGAGCGTGGGACAGGCGGCGGCGCTGGCGGCGCTGGACGATCTGGAGCACGTGCGGCGGTCAGTGGAAATGAATCACGCCGAGCGGACGCGGCTGCTTCAGGAGTTGCGGAAGAGCGGGCTGCAGCCGGTGGCGAGCGAGACGAATTTTCTCTTTGTGCCCCTTGCCGGGATGGATGCAAAGGCGCTGTGCGACGAGTTGCTGCATGAGGGAGTGATCGTACGGCCGCTGGCGTGGATGGGCTTCCCGGACGCGATACGGATCTCGGTGGGGAATCCGGAGGAGAATTCCAAGCTGCTGGCGGCGATGGCGAAAGTGATGGCGCGACGAAAACCGGTGGCAACGCCTGTGTCTTAAAACTTGGGTGAGGCATCCAAGAGTCCATGAAAATACATTTGCCGGATGGGATGAAGGCTTCGGGCGATCCCGTTGCGGAACTTTTGCGCGCGTCAAAGACGATCGCGGTGGTAGGGTTGTCGGCAAACCCTGCGCGGCCAAGCCACGAGGTGGCGGCGTATTTGCAGCGCGCGGGGTACCGGATTATTCCCGTGAATCCGAACGAGAAGGAAGTGCTGGGAGAGAAGGCGTACGCGCGGTTGGAGGATGTGCCGGAGAAGGTGGACATTGTGGATATTTTCCGGCGGACAGAAGAGGTGGCGGCTGTGGTGGAGAGCGCAATCGGGATTCGAGCGAAGGTGGTGTGGATGCAATTGGGGATCGAGGATCGAGTGGCGGCGGAGAAGGCGCGCCGACGAGGGTCAGTTGTGATTGAGGATGCTTGTTTGTTGGTGGAGGATCGGAGGAGAAGAGTCAGTGGTGAGTCTTAAGTTATAAGTTTTCAGTTAGAAGAAGGAGGTTGAGTGGCGCGGCTTGGACCGCGCCGTTTTTTTTTGCAAATGAAGGACGGTAACACAGAGGTCACAGAGGGAAGAACACAGAGCGCACAGAGGCAGGAAGGCGCAAAGAGGGAATCAAAAGGGGAAGACTTGGAGGTTGCGGCGGCCGGGGAGGACGACGGCGAGGAAGCGGCCGTCGCGGGAGAGGCCGAATTCGCGGACGGTGATGCCGTGGAGAAGGATGCGGGGGGTAGGCTCGGCGATGGGGACGGATTGTCGCGTGGAGTAAGCGACCATGGGCGGAATAGAGAATTCCGCGAGATCGGCGGATTTTTTTTCGAGGGTGCGCTTGAGATAGATGCGGGATTCATCGGCGGACCATTGGATGACACCGAGACCAACGCGGAGGCGGGCAACTTTGCTAGGAGCGGTGAGATCGCGCACTTCGAGGACTTCCTTGTCGAGATAGTAGGCGATTTTGGTGCCGGTGGGAGAGAGGGAGAGGCCCCCGGCGAAGGAATCGAGGGTGGCGATTTCGGCGGTGTCTTGAGATAGGAGTTCGAGACGCTGCAGGCGCGCGGGACCGTCGAGGTTGCGGTTGCGTTCGACGGCGATGGCGGAATTGCTGCCGGAAATACGCGCGACGTCGAGAAAGGTGCGGCCTTCAAAGGCTTTTCCGGCAGGGCCGGTGGAGATGTTGAGATACTTCATGGAGAAGAGCGCGCGCGGGGCGACTTCTTCCGTGAGATAGACGAGGTTGGCGCTATCGCGGAGCCAGAGGGGACTTTCGGCATTCATGACCAGAGGCTCCTTGCCGCCGGGACGCAGTTCGTGGCCGGAGTCGTCGAGGAGCAGAAGAGCGCGGGCCTCCTCGGCGGGACCGCCGTCGGGATTCGCAGTGATGGTGTAGAGCTGCACGGCGAGGTTGTGGCCGTTGGGCGACCAGGTGAAGGATTCGACAAGATAGGTGAAGGGCTTGTCGCCAAGAGTGAATTTTTCGCCAGTGAAGAGGCGGCGGCGCTTGCCGTTGGTGTCCAGGAGGAAAATGTCGTCGCGCTGGAGGTCGTACTTTTTGGTTTTGTACAGGCGGCGGACGGAAAAGGCGATGCGGCCATCGGGAGCGTAGGCAAAGGCGGTGACATCATCGTCAACGTTGACGACGGGCTTGTCGAGATTTTGGGCGCGAGCGGCGGGGAGGGGAAAGAGAAGGAAGAGAAGGGCAGCGAGGAGGAGAAAGGGGCGGGAGGCGTGGTGCGACTTGAATGCCAGCGCTTGGTGACTCTGCGTGATGGACCACACCGATTGCGCGTTCATGGTTTGGAGTGGGAACAAGTGTACCCGGAGTGACAGGATATTTCGACTGGAGCGAATTTCATTGAGTTTGGTCAGCCTTTTCCGGTGGCGCGAGATTTCACTTTGCGAATCTCGTCCAGGCGCAGACGCAATCTTTGTTCGAATCCCTGGTCTGTAGGTTTGTAGTATATGCGGCCGGAAAGGTTGTCTGGTAGGCAGGTCATGTCGGTGAGCTTGTCGTCGAAATTGTGCGCGTATTTGTAGCCTTCGCCGTAACCGATATTTTTCATGAGTCCGGTGACGGCGTTGCGAAGGTGGAGAGGGACGGGATCGGCTTCGGTTTTGTGGACATCGTCGAGGACCTGGCCATAGGCGGTGTAGACAGCGTTGGATTTTGGAGCGAGGGAAAGATAGACGACGGCTTGCGCGAGGGCCAGGTGGCCTTCGGGCGCGCCGAGAAAATCGAAAGCATCGCGTGCAGCGAGGGTGAGGGCGAGGGCGCCGGGTTCGGCGAGGCCGATATCTTCACTGGCCATGCGGACGATGCGTCGCGCGAGATAGAGGCAATCTTCACCGCTTTCGATCATGCGGATGAGCCAGTAGAGAGCGGCGTCGGGATCGGAGTTGCGCACGGACTTGTGGAGTGCGGAGATGAGGTTGTAGTGCTCTTCGCCCGCTTTATCATAGCGGAGGAGCTTGCGCTGGAGGATATCTTCGAGGAGTTCGCGCGTGATGCGGCGGACGCTGGGCGAACCGCTCGTGGCGGCGCTATCGGTGGCCTTAGCGCCGCGGGCGCAGAGTTCGAGGGTGTTGTAGGCGATGCGGGCGTCGCCATTGGAATAGGAGGCGATGCGGAAAAGGACGTCGTCGGTGGCATCGAGATGAGCGTCACCAAGGCCGCGTTCGGGATCAGCAAGGGCGCGGTGGAGGAGATCGACGATTTGCGGGGTGGTGAGAGCATCGAGAACGTAGACCTTGGTGCGGGAGAGGAGCGGCGAGATGACCTCGAAGGAAGGATTTTCGGTGGTGGCTCCAATGAAGAGGATATGGCCGGCTTCGACGTGGGGGAGGAAGGCGTCCTGCTGGGCTTTGTTGAAGCGGTGAACTTCATCAACGAAGACGATGGTGCGTTGGGAGGCGCGGGATTTGCGCTCGGCCTGAGCCATGACCTCTTTGATTTCCTTGATGCCGCTGAGGACGGCGCTGAAGGAGATGAATTCGCTGCTCGTAATGCGGGCGATGACACGGGCGAGAGTGGTTTTGCCGCAGCCCGGCGGGCCCCAGAAAAGCATGGAGCTGAGATTATCGGATTCGATCTGCAGGCGAAGAGGTTTGCCGGGGCCGAGGAGCTTTTCCTGGCCGATGAATTCGTCGAGAGTGCGGGGTCGCATGCGTTCGGCGAGGGGTTGCAGGGCTGCGGGGGTGTCTTGGAAGGCGGGGTCGTTGAACGGGGAGAAGAGACTCATTGGGGTAGTGTAGCGCAGTCGAGGGACGAAGGAGCGTGTGGGAGCGTGGGGTTGAAGGTTATCAGCGATCAGATATCAGCGATCAGGAGGCAAGAATAAAGATAACGCACCGCTCGCAGTTCGGGGTCAGGAGGCGCGGAGGACACAGCGTTCGCAGAGAAGAAAGGAAAAAGCACGTCCCTCCACTCCGTGCCGCAAAAGTCGCGGCACTCCGGTCGGGAAGACAAGACCGGTCGTTTTCCATGGCTTGCGGCGCGCCCGGCGGCATCGTGACATAGGAAAATTGCTGCGAATATTGGTGTCACGCGGCCAGGCCGGGGGCATGCTGGGTTGACTGCTCGCTTGACAACAGCCAATGAAAACTCTCAGAGTCCTTGTAGCGTTGTTGACCAACGACAATGATTACCAGATTGAACAAGCTGCTTCCGCCACACAGATGGCCAGCAAGCTCGGTGTCCAAGCGAAAATTGTTTATGCGGACAACGACGCGGTCAATCAAAGCACGCAAATCCTAAAAGCAATTCAGGCCGCACCCGAGGAGCGCCCCGATGCGGTTGTGTTTGAACCCGTTGGCGGGGCAAGCCATCGAATTGCTGGTTGGCGCATACCAACATGGAACAATTCCGCCCGTGCGCGTGCTGGTTCCGCCTGTATCGGTACCCCCGGTCGAAGCGTTGCGTCCGGCCAAGCCCTGAAAGACCAAAGAATTATGCCCGATGTGTCAGTTGAGATCTTTCGGGGCGCAAACGGCACGCCCCTCAAGATGACAGGGTGCTGCTCTGTCTAATCACTGATCCGAGATTGAAGAGGGATTTCTCCACTCCGGGACGGCAAAAAGTGGCGTCCCTCCGGTCGAAATGACAGTTTTGGATACTGGATGATGAGTTGGCTAGTGCTTTTGCCGCTGGCGGAAGGCTTCGTAGAAGAGGACGGCGGCAGCAGCGGCGGCGTTGAGGCTTTCAACGTGGGTGGCCATGGGGATGTGGATGCGGGCGTCGGCGGAATGAACGATGTCTTCGGGGAGGCCGGCGCCTTCATTGCCGACGAGGAGCGCGATGGGCTGGCACCAATCCACTTGCCAGGGAGAGAACGAGCCGGCGGCTTCACCGTGAACGCAGGAGGCGAGGGAGTGGATGCCGTTGAGTTTGAGTTGCGTCAGAAGAATGGCGAGCGACATTCCGGCGACGATGGGGAGATGCAGGGCGGCGCCCGCTGAGGCGCGGAGCGACTTGGGAGAGTAGGGGCTGGCGGTGCCACTTTGACCGGTGGCGGAAGTGATGGCGGCGGTGGCGCCAAAGGCGGCGGCAGTGCGCAGGATGGTGCCGACGTTGCCTGGATCTTGAACGCCGGCGAGAACGACGAGGAGAGGAGCGCAGGAGCCGGCGGGAGTAGCGAAGAGTTCGTCGAGAGAGAATTTGCGGGGTTGGACCAGAGCGGCGACGCCTTGGGGATGTTCGGTGTCGGCGATGCCTTCAAAGAGTCGATCGGTGGTGCGGAGGACGGGGAAGCCGGTATCGGGGCGACCGATGAGTGGGGCGAGACGCTCGCGGTGGCGTTCGCCGGATTCGCTGAAGAGAACGGCTTCGATGCGGCAGGTGGAGCGGAGGGCCTCTTCGACGAGGCGGGCGCCTTCGACGCCGACGGAACCGTCTTCCGTGGGAAGGCCGCCACGGAGGGCGATGCGGAATTGCTTAAGCCAGCGGTTTTCGCGGCTGGTGAGGAGGTCGGGGGCGTTAGTTGAGCGCGAGGCCCCAGTGGGTTTGGATCCAGTGGCCATTGCGGAGAGGTTAGCAAATTCGCGGGGTGGAAGAGAAGAGTGGTCAGTTGTCAGTTTTCAGTTTTAAGTTGTATTTAGCTGGAGACTCGCGGACACCGGGAGTCCGGTGGCGCGGATTGTAAACTAAGCTGCTTCGGGTTTCACCTCCTCTCGACGCATTTGTTCAAC